>JAALOO010002229.1_pt1 | contig 11156 bp, 6 predicted proteins | sample 7257641 | NCBI WGS metagenome assembly JAALOO01 (sample SAMN14085613, study PRJNA598686) | mite metagenome | biome: ENVO:01001000; feature: ENVO:01001002; material: ENVO:01001226; isolation source: single female mite from University of Michigan culture on fish food culture... ... | reverse complement strand
GGGCTGATCGTCGTCGGCATCGGGGCGTTCTGGTCAAAGCCAAAACTGCCGCCGCTACTGCCGCCGCCGCCTCGGCCTCCACGGAATCCTCCTCTAGCGCCTCCAGCGCCGCGTCCTCCTTGAAAGCCTCCTCGGGGTCCGCCGAAACCGCTTCCTCCACGTCCACCGCCTCCTGACAATGACAAAGAAGAAGAATTAGAAATATGTAATAACAAAAAACAAATGGGTACTTACGGTAATCGGCCATTTGTGATGAGAGGACTGTGAGCCTCGGATGATTAAAATCGATGAGTGGCTGGTGGTGATGGCCCACCACGTTGGTTTCACAGTTTCCGTCCAAGAAATTCGGGGTCGGGACGGTCTTCGGTCCAAGTAGAGTTGGTGTGAACCGGTGAGGTCGATGGTAAAAGGGGAGAGAGATGGTGCGAGTTTTGGAGGGAGATGGGTGGGCGAGAGAGCGATTGAGAAGAGAAATGAGAGGGGAGAGGGAGAGGGAGAGTGAGGTCTGTCACCTTGGCAAGTCAAAGGGTCACTGACGAACTGCCGCCTTGTTGACACCCTCTTTTATACTGCTGTCAGCACATGCGCACATGCTCTCAGATATTTTGACAGTCATGAAGACAAAGGTTGACCATGACGCACGCCAAAAGCATGGGCTTTTCAGGGTTCATCTGCTTCAAGTTCAAAAATATTTTTTTTATTACTACAGTGATCAAAACCTTTCATAGATTTTCATTTTAAATCAATAAACAATTTGAGTGTAGCCACAAGAAGTGTCAGCATGGTATGTTCGCCAATGTCCTTGTTTGAGTAATGTCCCCGTTTATTAGGTAATTAATTCAGGCACTCATTTGAACTCCCATGTGGTTTGGCGGACGGTCGAAAACATGTGCACATTCTTGACTGACGACTTCCACTTCCAGCACACATTGGTCGGCATTTCGCGTGCGTGATTGGCCTCACTAAATTGACCACCGCAGTTGGTACAACGCACACACACAGTGCCTTGCTTTAGCCACAGGACGCCTAATTGGGCGCAATCACTCGACCGATTAATAGAGTTCACTGCTGAGAGAGCAAACACGGTGGATCGCTAGGCCGCCAGATTGGTCGCCACAACGGAGAAAAGAGCAGCAGTATATGTTAATTAGACTAATGAGGGGTTCGGTGATGTGTTCAAGATGCTGCACACTTTCTATGGTATCTCTCATAGTAGTAGATACAGCACGATCAAGATACTAGAAAGACTTCTCCAACAGACTGCTATGACCTCAATTTGCCGGCTCTACTACTCGGCGCTTCAGTTTCACTTTCTTTTATATCTGCTGATTAAATTTTGCAGAATATTTGAAATATTTAGGGTAAATTAAGGTCTTTCATCTTTTGTCGTATATAAATTGTTAATATACACAGCATTTTGGCGTGCCCAAATGGCAAGTGGCACATCTGCTCTGTTTGCCCCATTCCTCCTTCTCATATAACATTCTTTATTGCCCTTCTTTGAGCAACTCTTCTATTCCTGTATTTTGTTGGCGCATGCAGTTTTGCTGGTTTTTCATACTTTCTTTTGGTTGTCTCCACTAATCGCCTCTACTTACGCCAACACAACTGTTCCTCGTTGTCTGCCTGGTCTTTGCAGCAGCATTAGCAGTAGATCATTGCCTCCGCCAAATAAACAGCCGCCTTCAGTGACTGTCTGACCGGCGTCTCTTGTCTCCTCGGCAAACTGTCTGCTTCTGTCCGTGTGTCTGTGTCCCCGAATGCACTGATGCATATCCAGGCCTGCTGTGCAGTATCACCAGCACCAGCAGCAGCATCATTCATGTCCGTCCGTTCGTTCTTCAATTGTGACTCCAAGTGTGCGGTGATCAGGAAGGCTGGGAACGAGCGCAGCAGTTCCGAGAGATCGCCAGGGCGTGTATTGCCGTCGCAACGAGGCAGAAGTGTGTGATGGAGAGAATGTATCGTTTGTTTACTGTTTTGACGTTTCGTTTGAATGTTGCATCGCGCTCTCTCGCGCTGCAGAAACATTTAGCTTTGCTAGCTGAAGACAGTAGCAAACAGTTCAGTTGGACAGGCCAGTTGTGCGCTTAGTTGGGCTGATGCTAAAGTCGAGAGTGTAGAGAAAGTGCAGTAGAATGCACTTTCAAGAATATGCCTACTGCTATCAACAGAGCAGCTGTTTGTACCTCACTCGAATGGTTGAAAATTGTTTAAAATAATAACTTTTTATATTTTCAGTTCCATCATCCCGCTCATCGTCTCCCGGTCTCGGCTCTCCCCAGGCAATCTCTTCTTCGCTTTCTCTGTCTAGTCCGTCCCCCTACAGTGCAACAACTGCCAATGGGACGACAACCTCTCCTACATCTTCTCAGTCTTCGTTGCCCACTTCCCGCCTGACCAAACCAGTAATACCTGGCTTAAAAGCACCTCAAGGGAGCACAGTACGAGATCCACGACCAAACTCGACTTCATCGATTCCCCAAGTTGGCGGACCTTTTGCGGCAAACACTGCTTCTAAACCTGCTGTTGCTCAACCTCGTAATTCGAAAGCTGTTGCCACCACCGGCGCCGCCAAATCTCCATCTTCGACAGTGAAAAGTCCGCCCGGCGAGGCTCCCTCTGCATTGGGGGGCACTTCGATTCAGTTCAAAGCTAAACAACTGCCAACTTCAGCTCAAGGTCAGTGTGTGGCCAATGTAAACAAGCAGCAGTCATCAAGTGCAGCCAAACTGCAGCGGCTGGGGCCGCCAACCGAGAGTTTTGCAACAGCGCAAAGCAACGGAATCGCCAGCAAATACAGCACACAGCTGACCAGTTTGAAAGCACAACCCTCCAGTAGACTTGGCTCGCTAAGTTCACTCAAGCGAGTTCCTGCCACCCAGCCAATTAAATCGGATGGTACTCGTATTCGGCCAATATCGACAATAATCGAAGGCAGCAGCAGCTCAATTCCATCTATGATCATGGCTTCATCGTCGATTTCTAGTTGTTCTATGGGTAATGGGTCAGCGAGTGGTAACCATTCACCGGTTCCATCCACTTCGTTGATTACTAAACCTACGGCTACTGTTAAAGGTATCAATTACAATCATTTTTAAAATACTTGAAATACTAATCTGAAAATTAATTTTAGCAATGGTCACACCGATAATGTCAACAAATCAACAAAGTGCCCTGAAAAAGCGCTCTCCAACAGAAACTCAAAAGAGGATCAAATCGCCAATTCAGCAACATCAGCCATCTCATTTTTCAGTGTCTGAAGAGCCCGCCAAGTTGTCCAATGGAACTAGTGAAAAGCACAGTAAATCGAAAAAGAAATCAAAAGAAGAGATTCAGCTATTTTCTGAAAGCAAAACACTTCAAAAAGAAAACCATGACAGAGACTCCGACTCAGGAAGCAGCCAAAATTCTAGTGATATTGAGAACGCACTGGCAAACATTGAGCCAATGCAGCCCATTAATCTGGAGCGGCCATCAATGCACAACTTAATGTACCTCAAAGCAGCACAGTCAAACGGCTCCAATGGCCAGTCTCAGATGCCCTCTCAACAGTCCGCTTACAGTGGAGAAGACTATTCAGATAATTCAGAAAGGTACGTTACTTTTGCTGTGTTCTCATTATTACCAGTGTTACACTCTGTTAACTTACTTGCCCACAAATACCCCGCCCCACCCCTTCACAGTCAAACACAGGTAAAACTGATTGGTCAAGCAGCGTCAGCAAGCGACTCAGAGTGTGTTCGAAAGTCGGCCAACCCAAGCCGACTTACAATTCCACTATCTTTTGGCTCGAGTCATCTCTCCGACTCGACAACCCTCTTGAACTTGCACTTACGACCAGGAAGGGCTAATAGTTTCCGACTAAAGAATACCAAAAGTCAGTCAGAGTATGGTTCTAATCTGTTTGGGTAAGCAGAACTGCTTCTTTCTGCAACTGCTTCTACGCTTTTACTAACGACTACAATTTCATACGTGATATAAGACGCTCACTTAATATACCCACTAACACAAAGCTAAAGATAAAGTAACCAGTAACAGTACAAAAAACGTAAAACGAATTAAAAAGTGCGTTGTCATTGATTTTCTATGAGGTCATGACCTGCTGTCGATTTTGCCAGTCCTCCTCCCCTTCACCATCTGCTTCTGTCATTAACTGCAAACTAACGTTTTCCTTTTTAACTTTTGCCAATTGCCGTTCAGCTGACCTTTAACTTTTGCGTGCACATTTGTTGGTTAGATTGCTAATATTGGGTTTGTTTTTGTTTCCTCACAGCTATGATGAAACCAGCTCTCTCAGCTCCGATCCGGGCATGGTCAGCGGAACCGACGTAAGCACCGGCACAACGACTTCCTCGTCGATGTGCTCGTCGACTGATCAGCGAATCTTTGCCTCCAAACGTCCAACTTATCCCAATCAAACTCAGTCATTGCCGAGTAAATCGAAAAACGGAAACAGCGCCAAATTGGCTGTGTTTGGCGTTGAGACACGACGTCCATCATCAACTAGTCAGACTCCAAAGGAGACCAACGGAGAGATCAATGTCAACGGATCGCGCCAAAATTCTCTTGCCTCTTCTAACGGCGATCTGTCCTCATCAAGCGCTGCCACACCAACCAATGGAACTCCACTGAAAACTTCACGCCCACTGAGCAGTCCAAACAGCAAGAACCTTGTTGTTCACTCGGGGACTTTACCTTTGAATGGGTGCTCGAAAACTCGATCAGGCAGCGGATCATCGCGTTGTTTGAATAAGAGTCAATCAAAACTACGAACTGCTGCCCTCGCCAACGGAACTGGCTCATCAGAGCAAATCTACTCTGACTCAGAGTGTGTTCAGCAACGCTCAATGATGTACCGATTAGCTGCTCGTGGTGGAACTGCACAGTTCTCGCCGAACCCGGTGGCCTTACCTCCCAGTGCTCCAACACCTGCCAATATGTATGCAGACTCCAATGGTAGCTCACATTTGTACGCTAAGCCCAAAGATGGCGTCAGTGAGTTTCCGCAGCAATGTTCAAACATCTACTCGAACACTGCGGAAATGTGCAAAATGTCACCCTCACATCATCAGCCATTCATGGGGAGGAATGCATTTACCGACACTGAATCGGTGGAGTCGTTAAACCTAGGTTCCAACTCTGATCTGGGTCAGACTCAGCATCTCTACGGGCACCTTCACGGACCGCCAGTTCAGCCGCCGGGACATGGCAATTATAGTAACTTTTACCCGCCTGCTGCACAGCATCTTTCTAAGCCCGGAGACTTAATGTACGAATACGAACATATAAATCGCAGTCTCCGTGAGACAATGTCCGCCTCCCCAACGATGATGACCAAACAACTGAATGGCATGCACTGTGGTGTGGATGGGCCTACGCCGTCTCTAAGCCGCAACGGCTCCTTTCGAAGCACCAGCTCTCGTAATTACGCTCAATTTGAGCCTATCAACGTTAATGGCGGTGATCCTTCCAATCGGCCACCGATTCCTGCACACATGAACAGTCACAAGAGCAGGCAAGCACCACTGAAGCTGGAAGACCAGTCTGGTCAGTCCGGCTCGTCACTTTCACTGCTCTCCACGTCTTCATCGATGTTTGCCTCGGTAAGCTTACTGATTTATTGCTTTACTAACAAGCACTAACTGCTAATTAAATTGAACATCTTCTTCTGAAACCTTTTTACATTGCCACACACAAACACACTTAACAGCCTGAAGAGAAGTACATTCACGAAATTTGCAAACTTCGTCGTGAACTTGAGCTGGCTAATGAGAAGATACTCAATCTCAGTACGCAGTTGACCGCAAACGTAAGTCACCTCTTTCTGTTACCTTTTTCCTTTTGTCTTTCGGTTTTTATTACCAATCAGCTTTTATTAGATTTTGAGATGAGGGATCAAATTAGCTCGTCATTTGTTTTTTATTGTTTGTTTGACACTTTTTTGTTTCACACAATATGACGTTGTCAGATTCAACTGAATATGTTTTATTGATTTTTCTTCAAAAACACATTTTTACTTTGTGACAATACTTTTCCCAGATGTTATACTGAAAACTTTAAAAAATTGTACATTTTTCCCGTTCTAACTGTCCAATCAGTTGTGTGGTTTAATTAACAACAACAACAAGCTGATACTACTTTAACAAATAGACAGAAGGGAAACTCTGTGATTGTTAATTACGTGTAAGCGACAGTGACAGCTGTCACTTCACTCTGGGGTTTATACTTTTTCTCCATCAGTATCAGTTTTGCTCACCTGGACCACATCAGTGTACCTAATGAACCTGGTGAACATTACGCAGATGATCTCATTTAATTAGGGTCATCTTCTGTGAAGTATCATAGAACACGTAGATAATATTGCTAATGTGGTGCTAATTACAAATGGCAGTAGACATACATGGTGATACAAATCTGCGCAAGTGTTCTCTGTCTTAATTTGGAGAATGCTTTAGAGTCTACAAATAGATTTAAACGATGTTAAGCTAAGCAGAGCAGTAAGACGTTACCTGACACTGCCAAGATTGTATCGGCACTTGCTGTTGTTCACTTGTAATTAACGCCCGACACACACACAGACGCTGGTCAGACTTTGTCTGGACAGAGCTCTCCTCCCAGTCCATAATTATCGCATCAGGCACTTGCACCAGCTTTGTTCATTACCATCTATTACCAGGCATTAATTGGTTAGGACGACTTTAAGTTGCCCTTTTGTGTTTGAAAGAAGAAGAAGAAGAACATAACAGCTCTTTGACAGTATAGTTCAGCAGAGTGGACAGGCAAGCTTTGGAGGTTTCTATTTATAAACCACTACAACAGACTTTTGCTTTTTTGCTTCAAAAGCTCTCTGCAACTGCTGCAAAACTTTTTTTGATTTATACCACTCTTTTTGTGTGCACTTTTCTCTTTGACTGTCTGCCTGCTTTTATACTAGGCAAGACTTTGTTTTCAGATGATGGGGACTTTTTCCAAGAAGCTATAAAGGCTGCTTTTTGTTTATTTTATCTTCTTTCAGTATTGTTGTTGTGGTTTGGTGTTTCCACAGATGGAGGTCACTTCTATGTAAAGAGCAGAGAATTGAGCTGATCAGGACGCAGAAACTGTTGAGTTTCAAAGTGTCGTTTGCAGCCAGTGAGCGGTTGCAGTGTATGTCTCTCGCTTCGAATGCGTTTCCAGCCCTGCCTCGCGTGTCAGTGCCGATCAGCCAGTTGTGTGGCCATTTGCGTTAATTACCATCACTGGCAAACAGCGGATGCAGGCTCAAGTAATGACGATGGATAATTTATGGACATAAATGGCTGCCTAGTGCTCAGTGCACTTTGACTAGGCACACACATCTTTCAGTGCTCCACGCAATACTAGAGATTGAGTGCACTGAAACCCCTATTTGTCTGGTCGTTGTCAGTAGACGTGCGATATATGGGCTAATGACAAATGACAACGACTGGTGGATCAGGCCACTATTCAGGAATTAGCAACAAAGTCGTAACACTTGGGCGAGACTTTCGTCGATTCTTTATTTGCTTCATATGGTTATGAGAAACAAACTTAAAAAATGTTTTTATTTTTATTTTTACTAATTTTTCTCTTTTATTTTTTGTATTCACATTAACTTTTACTTTAGTTTGCCAGCAGATAAGTAGGCACTTTCAAATGCAAGTGACAGTTTTGTGAAATGAATAAGTATTCTCTATGTCAGTGGGCATTGTGTTCTCGTCACCTCATTACCTCTTCATTTGTTCTTCCTTGTTCAAACAATTATCACCACAGGCATCAGTGGCCTTCTAGTTTCAGCAGCATGAACACTGTCTAGCGGATTAAATATAAATTGAGAAAGTCAAGTGAAGTAAGAGAAAAGTAGAAAGACTGGTGAACACCGTTATTTTGGAAAGTGTTGTGTGCTCGTGTGCCAAGCTCGTGCTGCACCTGCCGAAAGAGCAAAAGAAAAAGAAGCACAAAATGGCAAACAGGGGAAAATTATTTTGAAGTTGCAAACAGAAAACGAATGTCTCACGAGTCTCACTTGGCTGTTGTTTGGCGATTGCCATTCACCAGAGCTGATCACTTGAAATTATTGTAACCGATTGTGTCTTCAATTCTTTGATTTGTTATTTTTGGGTTTACTTTTTTCTGATTTGATTTCTTTACAAAAAATCGTTGTCTAGTAGGAAACTCAAAGTAACCGTTGGGTGCCCGTGAAGCGACCGGCCACTTACGATTGGCAATTGAAGCAACTTGTAATGACAGCGAAAGTCAGCACGGACAATCACCACCGTGTTGCAATATGAAGTCAACTGGAACGAGCCTGTCGAACTCGTGACGATCGTGTCTTAGCTGGAAGAACCGATTTCGATTGATTTTGCTTTCTGTTGTTGCTATTACGATACCATTTAGACAAAGTAAAGCAGTTTAGTTAGTTGATGTGGTCGGTGCTGCGTCGACAAACAGTCTGTGTTTGGAGGAGGAAAGAGTTTGAGGTGGAGAGGACTCAGAAGGACAGTGCAGTTTGATCATTGCTAATGATTCAGAGGAGAAAGAGAAGCAATATAATACGATGATTTGCTTTGATTTCAAGATCCTCTTTCAAATTGAGCCATGGTCATCAGTGGCGACTGCCTTTGACAGTTGTCAGTTGCTTTGCACTGCACACAATTTATCATTGATATGGCTTTTTCTACCTACGTGCAGAAGCACAAATATATCGATATTTATTGTGTGTTTATCAGCATTGACGTTGCCAATTTTTTGTATCAGGTTGGACGAATTTAATGGACAATCAAGCAAATGATCAAAGATTGTCAAAAAATGAGCTTGGGGTTTCAAAAAATAGAAGTTTGATAAGAACATTTTTGTTTTTTATTTTGACAAGAGACTAGTGAGCTTAAATATTTTTATTTGTGTAGTGCACGAGTCCCAGCCACTACATTTGTATAATTTTATGAAAATATTTTTTTAGGAAAAAGGATTTTTAAACTTGTCTACATTGAAAGCAAGTTTTAAAAAATCAAGTTAGCTCATTATAAATATCTAAACAAACTTTTTCATTTCCTATTTGCTTAGAAGGTAGATGTTTTTATCAGTTTACCTATTTGGAATTTTAAATGACTTACCTTTGCCAATGCACTGACGAGTAACCTTGTTGACAAATTATTTCCGCTTTTAGATTCGACAAGATTGTGACGAATGTATATTTATGTTAAAAGCACCTTATTTTTGTTTACGCTAAAATGCAAAATAGCTCATATTTCGGTTAAAAGAGTATCTAAGAAAATCTTTTTTATGCAAAAAACAGTTCGTCGACCTTTACAATCTTTTTAACGGCAAAACCATTTCAGTTTCAGAATAAATTGACTGTGAACAAAGTCGACAAAAAGTATTCTGAAATTAATAAACAATTGTAAAATGTGCTTTTCAAACAGGAGATTTCCTGTTGATTTAGCCACTACAGTAGCATAAAGTCGAAGTTTCAGCAGCTTTCAAAGAGTGAGGATAATGAAAAGCCAATTCAGTATGACGTTTCGGTAGTTTTCTCCTCTGTGTACATTGTCCACCTTCCTCGAAGTGTGACAAGTGCGCCAATAGGGAGCTTCAGTGTGTGCGTACTGTACGGTGATTAAAGGAAGCAGCACAGAATAGCACACACTGCGCACCTGAGCGTGGCACCAAATATCAGTCAACCCCAATTGTGATAGCTGCAACTGTTGCGCGTTACTTCTCTTCAGCTACTGTCACCCAACAGAAGCCTTGATGGTGATCTACAGCTGTTTCAGGTGTGTTCAGAGACTGAGCAAATTGAGTTTGTGGCAGGTCAATCACGAAGCGTTACGAAGAGCTCACTGAAGCGATTCGCAGAGTTCACCGTTGAAGATGGCGAGGATACTTCTTTTGATAATCCCTTCTGAGGACACTCTCACGCTCACTTTTTATTTTCATTTTACCTTATTATTATTAGTTTTAAGCTTTCGGTTTTTAATGCTATCCACTGAAAACCTCTGGGTACTAATAAATTGACAAATGCTTTAACAAGCATAAATGTCTAAATGTCTATAATTTTCTTTCTGGTTGCTAGTTTTAGGGATACTTTCTAAGTAAGCTTGTCGATACTTCTAGTAAATGATTCTCACAAAAAGCAGCCATTTGAATGCGTGCGAGTTACCTCATCGAACAAGTGCTTATTTGAAAAGCACAAATTTTTTTATTTTTTACATATTTTGCCTAAGCTTTCAAGACAGGTCACTTTAGCGTTTCAGGATTTCTCTCAAAGAGGACAACAAGTGCGTCACATTAACGAGGTGCTCGCGTTAATGTGGTGTTTGGCTAACGCAATGAAAAGTGACAGAAGAATGCATTAGCAAAGAGTAAAATTAGCTGAAGGAAAAAAATGTTGTATCAGTGTGTTCGTACAGCAGGAAAGAGGAGATTGAACAGCTTTTGGAGAGGATATTTTGAGTGGCAAGCCAACGTGCTGTTATTATGTTTCAGGTGAAATGGAGAACGGTTTAGTAGCAATTGTTGGCAGGACAGGTGCCCACTGGCAGCAGCACACTGTCACTCAGTCAGTCAGCCGTTGAGAGCATTCACGACGGCAGCAATGACACACTGAGCTCCACTCAGCAGAGGGGAAAGGGCTAATCTGCAATCCTAATCACCGTCCGTCTTGCTGTATTGTCGCCAGCCCTGCTTCGGTTCTTCACTTTCCTCCTCCTTTCGTTCCTCTCACTCCTTTCACCCCTTTCACTGGCGCGGCAAATCAGGGCACGCGTGTCGTCAAAGAAAAGGACACCGTTCCTCCTTCTGAATCGCCGTTCTTTTCTAAATCGAGCTCACGAGTGTGAGCAGGCTCGCCTCTGGTCGGAGGCGGATGGCAGCGGAGAGAGGGCAGAGAGAAGAGGTGAGGTGCTTTTTTTCTTCCACTGCAGCGAGCCATCACGATAAGATGACACTTCACAAATTGGTGAGACTGCACTGCCGAAGAACATTATCGCTGTTCACCTCGGCGCAGCACCAGCAACCAGCGTGCCGACATCCACTGAACTGCTGTGTTGCCTTCATTGGCCTATGCTAATGACAACCAGTGGTAATGATAGACATTGGCGTGTTTGTGCTCTCTCTCTCTCTCTCTCTCTCTCTCTCTCTCTCTCTCTCTCTCTCTC
>JAALOO010002228.1_pt1 | contig 11156 bp, 13 predicted proteins | sample 7257641 | NCBI WGS metagenome assembly JAALOO01 (sample SAMN14085613, study PRJNA598686) | mite metagenome | biome: ENVO:01001000; feature: ENVO:01001002; material: ENVO:01001226; isolation source: single female mite from University of Michigan culture on fish food culture... ... | reverse complement strand
CTCTCTCTCTCTCTCTCTCTCTCTCTCTCTCTCTCTCTCTCTCTCTCTCTCTATACAACTCTGTTCTGGAAACAAATGCTGTGATTTTGTTTGATTTGCCCTTTTATTTTTAAGTTTTTGCTGTGTACTTTTGTTGTATTTTTGATAACTTTTTATGTATGTTTGTAAAAGTTTCCCTTTTGTAAGACCAATAACTTCAGCAGTGGCTAGGTGCAAGTAAGTAGCCAAGCAAGCAAAATTGCCTGCCTTTTTCTTTCGTTCTTTTACCATTATTTTACATAATTCTCATACCTCTTCCCGGCCATCTACATAATTTACAACATATGCACCAGCAGCAGCACTTGCTTGTGTGTGTGTATTACCGAACAGACAATGGAGTGTAAAAAAAGGTAAAGAGGTGGAAAATCTATAAAATTAGCTTACTACACTGCCCTAACAATAGCAATTGGGGAAAGCGAAGCAAGGGCAAGTGTAAAGCTTCTGCCTGCTTATTAGATAGTGGAACAAAAGCTTGTAAAGGGAATAGAAAAACCCTTTCACCTTTCAGCTTTTACTTTTTCTTCAAGACACCACTTTAGTGAAAGTCGTGGATAAATGGTACATTTCAGAACGTTTTACATCTAAAACGCAACGCCATAAAAAATCATGCGCTGGGAGATATTTTTCCCAAGAAACTTGAAAATATAATTTTTTCATTTTAGTTTTTACAGTTTTTTTTCAGTGCATTCAAATATAGCCTTCCTTTGATTTTTTAAAGTGACCTTGGCTTTCTTCAAATCTTTTTAACAGTTCAAGTTTAAAAGCTGCTGCTGTTGCTGTTGCTGCTGTTGCAAAAAGCAAAGCTAAAAACTGAAGTGCACAATGCTGCCGTTTTTTAAATAATAAAAAACGGCTTTTGATGGTCGATAAAGACAAATTAGCCTGTCAAAAAAGCAGACAATGTGAAAGGGCAAAAAACTGAAAAAAGCTGATGCACTGAAAGCCGAGATTTCGCCATTGATTTTGAGTGCGTGCAAAAAATGTGTTCAAAAGCTAAAAACCGCACTAAACTAATTTTTTATTTAAAAAAATAAAATTAAAGAATGAGAAGAGAAAAAAGAGGTAAAAAAGATAAAAGTTAGGCGACAGTGTAAAAGTTGTTGCCCGTGTACTGGGTGCTGTGTCCCTGCCAGGGAATGATGCGGAAGGCAATGGGAGTTCCGTTCCACTGATCGTAGACGCGAATGCCCGCCGCCTCGCAGCGAACAAAGATGGCGGTGTGCTGGTGCAGGCCCGGGGCGTCGTAGTGGTGGTTCGGCCCGAGGAAGGTGGCGATCGCCGTCAGCCGGGGAATCTTGTTGCAGTTCTCCTTTACGTGGACCCCACGGACCCAGGTGTTGGTGAGGCCGATGGCTCGGCCGCCGGCTCGGTGGCAGCTGGTCTGCACCAGGGCGGCGCATTCCTGGTCTCGGCCGATCCAGTGGCCGACGTGGTGGGAGGGGTCGGCGCAGGGAATGAAGCCGTAGGCGGCTGAGGTGAGGGCGAAGAGGACGATGATGAGCAGCTTCATGATGGCTTTTTGTTGGGATTAAAAAAATATGATGGGGATTGAACTGATTTTTGGCTAATGAAATGTTGGCCTTTTATATGCTGCATTTGTTGTTGATTTTACTGTACTAAAGCTGTTTGCTGTTTAGCCAAAAATTTTTTTTATCGCAATCTTTTGATTAGGATGATGGTGGTGATTATTGCACTGATGATGGCGATCTAGTGTTTGTTTAGTGAGCTAATTGGTGTGTGTACATTTTATGTATAAATGTACGGTTAAGAGTGTGTGTGTATGGATGACTCCCGCTGACTGATAAGAGCAGTTGGTGATTGCTCTTAATTAGTTGTAATTTTATCAGGGAAGTGTATAAGTTGTTGTTGATTGTTGATTTAGGTGAGAAGAAGGAGAATGAGGGAACGATAAGATCCGGGTTTAGGAGAAGAAGGAAAAAATGGCAATTGTTTGTTTTGTGTTTTAGTTTTATTTTTATTTGACGCATTTTTAAGAAATCATACGATTTTTTGTCTGCGGGTCTTTACCCTCTTTTGAATTTTAAAATGTTTACCGCTTTCTCTACCTTTTGATAAAAATCAAATAATAAAAAATTAGAACTAGAAACGCTGGATTTAGAATTTTAGAACATTAGAAGCAAAAAAGCACACAATAAAAACTTTTTTAACAAATCAAAATGCAAGCACAAAGAAGTTCTGAAAAAAAGTTGCACTGCTTTGGCTACGCTGCATCAGCACAAGAAAAAAGAAGACCAAGAACAACTTCAGAACAAGCAACCAAGAAGAAAAGCGACAAAGACGACAAAAAACTTCAGGATGATCAAAGAACCGAAGAAGACGATGTTGCTTTTTTCAGCTTTACTCTTCTTGAGCACCTTTCTCCTTCTTCAGCCACACTTCAGCCACTCGCTGCCCTTGTTGGAATCCTCTCCTTCAAATGAAGAAGAAGATAAATCAGAAGTTCAACAGCAGCAGCAAAGCTCGACCACTGATTCTCCGTCTCCTCCCGAGCATCCTCTTCTCTTCAGCCTGCCCGAGTACGAGGAGGGCGGCGCCCAGTCGCCCTGCTGGAACTACCTCTTTGGAAATTCTGGGCCCCAGAAAAAGAAAGACGAAAAGCCGTTCAACTTTTGGCCCTCGCTGAAGGCCACTCTTCACGGGCACTGCGTCCGCGAGGCCCAGAACGCCCACCACCTGCCCTCGCTAATCTACGACGCCCGTGAGTACGAGCCGGTGAGGGTCGCTTTCTGCGCGGCCATGTACCAGGCCGTCGGTTGCTTCCGTCGGACCCTGTGCACCATTTGCGGCGACCTGCACACTCGTTACCAGGCGGTCTTTGATTCTCAAAATGCAGATAATCTTTTTTCTGAAAACCAAGAAAATCTTCAGCTTTTCGCCTGGAACGGCACCGCCTACGAGCAGGCGATGATTGAGGCGCTCGAGGAGAAGGTGCCCTTTTGCGCGGGGGAGTTGCCCGTGAAGGCTGCCTCTTTAAAAGAAGATGAGGAAAACTTCTGCCAGACCGGAAGTGGACTTTCAACATCCTCAGCCCTGGAGCGCAACTTTCTCTCCGACGTTGAGGAGGGCGTGGCAGCGGGCGTCAGCGACCTGGAAAGCCCTCTCGCCCGACTGAACGTCGTCTTTGACGCCCTGGGCCAGGCGCCGGCCCGCTTTACGCCCGCCGCCAACGAGTCGACCACCGCCTACGTGACGCCCACCAGCACCTACGTGATGATCGTCTGCTTTGTGGTCGCCTCCGCCGCCTTTGTGGGCGCCATTGTCTGGCTGATGATGAAGCTCAATGATGACGATCGCATTCAGAAGGAGAACTCGGTGCGGCCGGTGGTGATGGCCTCTCCTAAAGAAAATTTGGAAGGTCGAAGTTCTAGTGGTGGAGTTCTTAGCGGCGGAGGAAGAGGAGGACCTCCCAGTGGAAAGCTGACCAAGGGCGTCGCCGATGGCAAGTCCATTCTGACGATTGACAGAAAGGTGCGCTCAAAGGTAGGGGGAGGAGGAGAAGTTTTTTGAAATTTAAGATTTAAAAGGTTTTTTATTTTTTTATTTTGGTTTCTTAGGCGCCATCTCGCACTGCAAAGCTGAAGAAGGTCGGCACGGCTCCAAAGTCGGTGACCGGAGGCGGAGGCAAATAGTAGTGCTCTTCTTTCACTTCCTTTCCGGAACAAGTGAGGAGAAGTCCAAGTTTTCAGAAAAGAAGTTTGCTGTTTGTTTGTGGATTTTTATTATTTCCAAGTTTTTGCTGCCATCTTTTTTTCTGCTCATTTGTTTTGTTTTTTGCAGGCAGTGTTCAAAAACAAAAAGTTAAAATTGTAAAATATTTAGCTGCTGCTGCTGTTTTTGAAGTTCGAATTTGGCGCAGTTTAAAACTTATCACATTTTTCCAAAACTAGTCATAAAATTCAATCTTTTTTTCAGCTCGCTTTATCACTGTCATGTTTACCTTACCGGCTTTTTCTTCTTCAGCCATCATCTTCCTGCTTCTTTTCACCATCTGCTTCTTATCCTCCTCTCTTATCAGCGGCAGCAGCAGCAGCAGCAGCGGTGTCCACTTTGACCACTACCAAAGATGCTATGCGTCGCTGGAAAAGGAGAAGGTCTTTGAGGGCTGCCTGAAGAAGGCAGAGGACAAGTGGAACTTGACAAAGCAATCTGATAAGGAAACAAATTTTTCTACTTCATCTGTTGAAACTGTTGTACAGCGCAGCTGCTGCGCAATGTACGAGGCGCTCAACTGTGCCCAGAATCGGTCTTGTCAGTTTTGCGCTGATGAGGTGCTTGATGGTAAGATTTTCAATCTTAGAATTTCTAAATCCTAAAAAGTTTTTTGTTCTAGACTTTGCCTCCTACCGACGACGTGTCCTCATGTCAATCACCTTCTTCCTGTGCCCTGATGCCTCCTACGAAAATCTGAGCACCCTCTGTCCTCAGGCAGAACCTCAGGTTCCGCTGGACATCCCCACCGTCTGTCCTGGTCGGCGGAAGTCCTCGGAAACTGGCCTAATCATCGCAGTCGTCCTCTTCGTCCTCGGCATCTTTGCCTGCATTGGCGTCCTGCTGGCAGTTTTTTGCTCAAGAAATGAAAGTGATGGGGGCCATCAGCAACAAAAACAGCAAAAGCAACAAAAACAAACCGGTTGTCTTGTCATCAAAAAAGGCGGCGACCCCAAAGAGGGGATCAAGAAAAGAAAGCAGCATCAAAGTTTGAATCTGAAAGCCTCACCACAGCTGATCACCAAGCGGCAGTCCTCGCTGTCGTCCACTTTGAATTTAAATCTCAGCAAATCGGGCTTCCCCTCCAAAGATAGCGGTTTAGTGGGAAGCGGTGGGAGTCTTGGAAAGGGGCGTTCTTCAGTCAAGTCCTTTTCTGCTTCCTCTTCAACTCAAAAACAAACGTTGAAGCAGCAGGCTAAATTGAGCAGCAAAAAAGAGCTGGTGGGCGTGGTGAAGCAGTCGTGAAGCAGTGTTTTCAGTTTTAAAAGAAGTGTGTGGAGTTTTATTTTTACTTTTTACTGCTTAACTAATGAAATCAGCAAAGGAGGTCAGTAGGTTTAACTGATGTTGCTTTGTTGTTTTGTTTGTCGTTTTTTCTCAGAATGCTCTCAGAATGTTTTCTAGAAAGTAAAAAATTGTTACAACTGCTTTTGCTGTAGCTTTTGTTTCAGTCAAACAGCAGTTTTATTTTTTTTCTGAAGCGGAAAGCTTTCATCGGTGCATAACGCACTAGCATAGCATAATCATCGCCAGATGTTTTATAAGCACTTCAGGCGGTGTAGTCGTTTTTCCTAGTGTTGCATTTTTGCCATTTTTATTTAAAAACTGAAAATGGTAAAAATGAAGTTGTTAGTATTTTTAGGTTTTGCGTTTTTGCTTCAAATTGCTCATCCTTTTCCAAACAAAAATGACAATAACAACAACATTTTCCACTGGGCCTCCACCGGAATGTCCTTTGACTCGCCGACCATTTTCAACTGGAGCCTTCAACAATCTGGTCAGCTTAAACTAAAGAAGCCCATCTTCAAGTACTACCCAGGGGCTGAAAGCTCGTCAGTTCCCGCCTTTCTCGGCGGCAAATCCCTCCTTCAGCAGGAGGCTGAAATTGAAGTTCACGTCTACGAGAGTTCATCAAGCCACCGTGAAGGGGATCTTTACGGTGGGAAACGGTACTTTTTTGCGGGCATGCTCAATCACCCTCATCTGCTGGAGGAAGAATGGCGGCAGACGTTGGTTGGCAGCTTGGATGATGAGGGCACAATAGCTACAGAGGTAAACTTTAAAAAAGAGTAGTGCAGTCTTTACAACTTTAAAGTCGTCCCTATTTTCTGACTCCCGTTTTACATTTTTACTTTTATTTTTATTTTGACCAGGCGTTCTACCGAGCAGCTCCGATGCAAACTTTTATCATTCCTGACGACGAGGCTCTCCTAACTGATGACTTCCTTCTGCAAGCGTCCGCTCTTGAAGACGTTCCCCTCACCGACGACAACTTTCACCTTTTTGAGGATTTTTTCGACCATTTCGGCCTCTACTATGTGGCCCGTTTTGCCCTGGGCGGCCTCTTCCGCCAGGTGGGCACTATTGACCGGAAGCTGTTTAAGGAAGTGCTAAAGGGCAATGAGACGAGGTTGGAGGAGCTACTTCGGGCAAACCTCGCCTACACACTAGGGTTGGGGGACCGTCCCACTGTGTTGCTCGATCCTGAAGACCCAAAAATGGTCAGCAATTTTGCGAATATTGTCTACGGCGGCGGAAATGAATCACTGGTCGGCGATCCAGCAGCCTGGCTCAGCAGCCTCAATCAGTCATCAAACTTTGTTCCAGTTCAGGTGACCACCGATCGAATCACCACTCTTCTAAGGCCATTTAAAGTGGCGGTTAATTGGCAAAACCTAAGTCGAGCGCTGGAGTACTGGGAAACTCGCTACAAACTCCAGCGACTGAGGTCGATTTTTGAGGTCACTCAGCATGAGGTGGTCAGCAGACAACTCGACCGGTTTGATGATCGACCGGTAATGGTGGAGCACAGTCCACTGAAGATGATTGCGATGGTTGATCGGTTCCTGGCAATGTCGCCCACGGAGCTGATTGCCGACCTAGAGGGTGGTGGTCCAATTAGAAAGTGCTCAGAAAATGATCGTTTTATTGCTCCTCCAAATTCTGCCCAAAGTCGGAAGATCTCCCAGTCCTTCAGCGGAACGGTGATGCGAAGCGGAAGTGCTGCTGCTGAAGACGGAAAGTCCCAGTATCACACCCTTGAGCGAGACTTTCTGCCAAAAGCTTTCGCCTTTATGCATTTTTACATGAGCTATTTCAGTGATGAAATTACCTTTGGCAATGGAACCTTTAGCATCCTCAGTGAAAGGGCCAACAGGAAGTTCTTTATGGAACGGGAGGAAGAGGAGGAGTTTATTGACTCGGCAAGAGAAGATGGTGGCGAGAGGATAGTGCGGAAAAGGAAGAAGCAGAAGATTACCCGGCGACAGAGGAAAAGGAGGGGGAAAGGAAAAGAAAAAGGATTTAGAAAAAATAAAAGAAGGAAAGAAAATAGAAAGAGAGATGAGGAGGAAAATGAGGAGGAGGATGAAGTGAACAGAGAGGATGATGATTGAAGGAATAAAAAAGGTTAATTATGTTGCTGTTTAATTTTAGTAAAGTTGTTAAAAAATTTTAACGGTGGTCAATTGATCAATTTTGTTTGTGCAAAAACAACGTTTTTAAGCAACTAACTAGTTACTGTTTAGCAGCGACAGGTGTTGGTAGTGCTTGAAAGTAAAAGATAAAAAAGTTTTAAAAAAGTGATTTTTATTTTACAAATAGCTGAGTAAATTACAAATAGTGTTCAGTTCAAAGTAAACCAGAAAACTGTTTTTAACAAAAAGTGTTTATGTTTATGTAAGAAAGCAAGTAAGGTCGCTTTACTGTGGATGTTTATCATGAAGATGGCGTTTGAGAGAATGTTTGTGTTTGAAGGTTTGCTGACAAATGGTGCATTGAAATGGTCTAGAGTTGCTGTGAACTATTTGGTGCGTTTTGAGATTACTAATTTGTGCAAATGATTTGAAACATACTTTGCATTTGTGCGCTCGAATGCCAGTGTGCACCAGTTGGTGTTGTTGGAGTTCGTCTTTTCTTTTGAATGATTTTGAGCACACTGTACATTTGTGTGGTTGAATGTCAGTGTGCACCAGTTGGTGTCGTTGGAGATGGCTCATCAGTTTGAAGGATTTGGAACACACTGTGCATTTGTGCGGTCGGACGCCAGTGTGAATCAGTTGGTGTGTTTGGAGATTACCAAGTTGTGTGAATGATTTGGAGCAAATTGTGCATTTGTGCGGTCGAACACCAGTGTGCACCAGTTTGTGTCGTTTGAGTTCAGATGGACAAACAAAGCTTTTGTTACACTGCTGACACTTGTGCTTTTTGGCTGTACTTTGACGACGGTTTGGCTGTAGTTTACCCAAAATACTCCTCGAGTTTTCATTGACCACTGCTTCAGTTTGCTGAGGCTCTGTTGAATGAAAAGTGTTACACAAAAGAATAAATAAATCCACCCACTGTCCACTCACCACTGACTGCTTCATAATCCTCATCATCAATTTCAGTGGCATCAGAGTCAGTTTCTGATTCTTCATTCTCACTCAATGCCTCATTCACTTCATTGACATTTTCAGCAGTAGCAGCAAAATTTTTTTCCATAAACCAACGATACTCATCAGAGTACATATCAATTGAGGTTTCAACCGGCTCTTCAGTTTTAATTTTTGATTCTGTTGATTTAAAAAAGTTCATGAGTAAAGTTAATAGTATCAATTTCCTACCACTTACCATTGCCTACTGGTTGATCGACACTTTCCAAAACATCGTTCTCAATCTCCGAATCTTCTTCTTCCTTCACCACTATTCCCTCATTCTTTTCTTCACCATTTTCTTCATCATTATTTTCACAATGAAACTCGTCGTACATGTCACCGTCAGTTCCAAACAGCTGCTCGGGGTCAGACATTTTTCTGTGTTGTTGGCTGAACAATCAACAAATCAAATGGAAAGAAATAAAGTTAATTTCAGAAGTTGAAAACAACGTGGACGATATGAACCGTTCAAATCAAAACAAACACTACTGAGCAAGCTTGTAGTCACTTTCTCTTTCTCTCTTTTTTTCCCTGCAGCTCACGTGTCTCTAGGGCCCAAGTGCATGTGCCGAACCGGCTTTTCTCGATTGTTTTGCAGTTGTCCAGGTATCGATAGTTTTGAAAAACTGTGGGTTTTTTCACTTTACATTTTTTAAGCAATTGACTCACTTCTTTTTATCTGCAACAGGTGTCGGTAGTGTTTGCAAATACCATTGCAAAAATAAAAAATGTTTTTAAAGTGATTTTATTTTTAAAATTGCCAAATAGATTACAAGTAGTGTTCAGTGAAATGGAAAGCAGAAAAATGGTTTAAACTACAAATGTTTATGTTATAAAGGAGGCAGGTAAAGTAGCTTTACTGTAAATGTTTAGCTTGATGATGGCTTTTGAGAGAAGATTTGTGTTTGAAGGTTTGCTGACAAATGGTGCATTGAAATGGTCTAGAGTTGCTGTGAACTATTTGGTGCGTTTTGAGATCGCCATTTGTTTTGAATGACTTGAAACATGTTGCGCATTTGTGCGCTCGAACGCCAGTGTGAACAAGTTGGTGTGTTTTGAGTTGAAAAAATAGTGTAAATGATTTTGAGCAAACGGTGCATTTGTGCGCTCGAACGCCAGTGTGCACCAGTTGGTGTCGATTGAGATGAAATGGATAATCAAAGCTTTTGTTACACTGCTGACACTTGTGTTTTTTAGTTTCTTTTTGACGGCGATTTGGCTGTTGCTCACCTGAGGCACTGCTCGAGCTTCCATTGACCACTGTTTCAGTTTGCTGAGGTTCTGCAGAAATAAAAAATATTACACGAAAAATAAATAAATTCACACTGCCCACTCACCTGTGTGCACCACTTGGTGTCGTTTGAGATGAGATGGACGATCAAAGTTTTTGTTGCACTGCTGACACTTGTGGCTTTTAGCTGTTCTTTGTCGATGGTTTGTTTGTTGCTCCTCTGATAAACTGCTAGAACTTACAATGACCACTGTTTCAGTTTGCTGAGGTTCTGCAAAATAAAAATGTTACACAATAGAATAAATAAACACCTCCTGCCCACTCACCACTGACTGCTTCATAATCCTCATCATCAGTTTCAGTGGCATCAGAGTCAGTTTCCGATTCTTCATTCTCACTCAATGCCTCATTCACTTCATTGACATTTTCAGCAGTAGCAGCAAAATTTTTTTCCATAAACCAACGATACTCATCAGAGTACATATCAATTGAGGTTTCAACCGGCTCTTCAGTTTTAATTTTTGATTCTGTTGATTTAAAAAAGTTCATGAGTAAAGTTAATAGTATCAATTTCCTACCACTTACCATTGCCTACTGGTTGATCGACACTTTCCAAAACATCGTTCTCAATCTCCGAATCTTCTTCTTCCTTCACCACTATTCCCTCATTCTTTTCTTCACCATTTTCTTCATCATTATTTCCACAATCAAACTCGTCGTACATGTCACCGTCAGTTCCAAACAGCTGCTCAGTGTCAGACATTTTCCTCTGTAACTGGTTAGACAAACAACAAAACAAATGGAAAAAAATAAAGTTAACTTCAGAAGTTGAAAACAACGTGGACGATATGAACGGCTCAAATCAAAACAAATACCACTGAGCAAGCCTGTGGTCACTTTCTCTTTCTCTCCCTTTACTGCAGCTCACGTGTCCCTAGGGCCCACGTGCATGTGCCGGACCGGCCTTTCTCGATTGTTTTGCAGTTGTCCAGGTATCGATGGTTTTGAGAAACTGTCTGTCTTTTTCACTTTACAGTTTTTTTAAACAGCTGACTTGCTGTTGTTCACTAGCAACAGGTGTCGGTAGTGTTTGCAAAAATACCATTGCAAAAATAAAAAATGTTATTTAAAAATGACTTGATGATTTAAAAAAATTGCTAAATAAATTAAGTAGCGGCCACCAGGCCGCTGGTGACGTGGCTTTGCTCGCGCAAAGTTCGAAACCTCAGTAAATGCTTTATAAGCTGCTCCCTCTACCATTAAAAGTCAGTCTGGACTACGTCATGCTTGTAAATCTCTCCGCGCGCCGCGTTACCAAACCGCTTCTATTACAAATAGTGTTCAGTGGAAGGGAAAGCAGAAAAATGATTTGAACAAAAAGTGTTTATGTTTTAAAGAAAGCAAGTAAAATAGCTTTACTGTGAATGCTTAGCATGAAGATGTTTTTTGAGAACATGTCTGTGCTTGAAGGTTTGCTGACAAATTGTGCATTGAAATGGTCTAGAGTTGCTGTGAACTGTGTGTTGGTGTGTTTTGAGATGACTAAGTTGTGTGAATGATTTAGAACAGGTTGTGCATTTGTGTGGTCGGACACCAGTGTGCACTTGTCGGTGTCGTTTGAGATCTCTTTTGATTTTGAACGATTTTGAGCAAATTGTGCATTTGTGCGATTGAACGCCAGTGTGAGTCAGTTGGTGTGTTTGAAGATTACCAAGTTGTGTAAATGTTTTTGAGCAAATTGT
>JAALOO010002227.1_pt1 | contig 11157 bp, 9 predicted proteins | sample 7257641 | NCBI WGS metagenome assembly JAALOO01 (sample SAMN14085613, study PRJNA598686) | mite metagenome | biome: ENVO:01001000; feature: ENVO:01001002; material: ENVO:01001226; isolation source: single female mite from University of Michigan culture on fish food culture... ... | reverse complement strand
ACTGCCATTGCCACTCTGTCTCTCTCTCTCTCTCTCTCTCTCTCTCTCTCTCTCTTTGATAACTACACTGGTCCTCTGACTTGGACTTTAATGTTCCAAAGACCAGCACACACTTTTTTTAGTGACATTTTTTTACTATCTCACTGCAATCAGAAAGCAAAAGTTTTAGGAAAATGGTTGTGTTTTAAGCAAAACACTGCCGAGTTTACAATGTAAATTTTACATTAATTATGGCTGTCTCTCTCTCTCTCGTTTTTGGACTACTGCTTTTGTCATTGATTTCTACAGAAACAGTCTATTCTTAGTATTTGTGCCTCCCTGAATAGGTCCGACTTTATTTCAGCTGCTGTTGTTGGCTTATTTGCTTAACTGTTCTCACTTTCAATGAGACAGTAGACAGTGTCCGCTTCAGTGGCAGTGGCCCTGTGATTTGGTGCGCTTCTAAGAAGCTTACTCTCAGTCATCATCATCGTTTCAGCTTTCAAATTGCAATGCTTGCTAAATTTCTTTTTCTTTTGCTGTTCTTTATTAGGAGGAAAAGGAACAGGACACGAGATCAAAATCAATAAACGACAAAAAAATGGTAGAGAAAAGTGCTTTCACTTTCTGCCATGTTGACTGATTGCTTTGATCTAGCCGTTTTTTTATTTTTTTTGTTAATTTCATGAGAAAATATAATTACTCAATCATGACTGTCCTGGATGGCAAATTATACTAGAAACTATGCTCACTGCAGTAATCAGGGGAAAATTTTGCAGATTAAATGCTCCAGGTTGATGTTCTTTGAGCAAAAGCTCAGCAAGATGCATTTGACAATTTGCAGCTAATAGCTTTTGCGCAATTTTCTATTTTTTCTTTGATTACTTTTACATGTAAGTGTCAGATGACATTTTTGACTTTTTGGTGCAAAAATACAACTGCTCACAAACTCGTCAGTTCAGTACTTATAAATTTATATTTGGGCGATTGGAGTGAGGGCGGAAAAGCATCAGTTGGAGTTGTATTTAAATTAAACCCAAAGGGAAAGATTGATTGAATTGCTAAATTCAGCCGCCGTGTTTCACTGTGAAAAAATGCATTTGCCATTGCTTGACTTAAACTGCTTCTCTACCACTGTAGGCGTTTATTAAAATTTAAGATTTCCTCACATACATTCACTGGCACTGCAATTGAGAAAGCATCTTTCTACTCTAAGTTTCCTGTGCCTAGAGACCTTTGAGACATGCCCAAGAGAGAAAAAGACTTGAGCCGGAGTAGAACGAGCAAATATTTTGATGAATTCGAATGATTGAAAAAACGGCTAAGAAAAAGATGAAAACGAAAAAACTTAAATTCATTATTTTGATGATTTTTTAATTTAGCTGAACTTGGGTCGTCTTGCCGGTTTAACTTAATGCAATTTCAACTTGAGCACATCAGAGCATCATCATCACCATCGCCATCATCACCATCATCGACTTGCCGGGTGCTAATTTAAATGTTTGCTCCATTTGAACGTCGATTGTGGTAAACAGACTGCAGAGCAGCGGGGTAGTTTGCGAGTCAGCAAAAAAAGAAGAAGACCAACTTTGTGGCATCTCATTGCGTTACTATTAGCGATTACTTAATTCACCACTGTGCTATCCATTGGATGCAGCTTCGCTTTGCATTGTGCCGCCTGCAAATGCTCTCTTTTTTCTATTTCTGTTTGTGCCTGTGCGGATAATTTGTTTGCCAGTCCAGCCAGATATTACGTATTCTGGCCCATGCAATGAATACATACTTGGATTTTAAATTCACCCTGGGACTAGGATGCAACAGTGGCAGCAGCAGGATAATGATGATTCTACTGTTGTCTGTGCAGCCAAAAGGATCTGCCAAAAAGTTTCGTCGTGGCCACCACCACTACCACTTTTCCCTGCCCATTTCTCTCTTTTCCTCATTTCCCCTAGCTTCACGTCTTCAGGTTGCACTTTGCTGATGGTATTTCCGTTCTCTCTTTCTCGTTTTATTCTGGTGCAATGGTGCTCGCGCCTTCCAATGGTCCCACTGGCTACTGCTGCTGCTAGTTTTATTTTCCTTTACAGTTTCAGACATTCATTTCTACTAAACTAGTACTTCCCAGTAGCTGTCGTCCCCCTTCTCCTCCCCTTCTCGTGCGGCATTGCCAACTTAATTTATTCAAATTCCAATTCATGACTGGGTAATAATAAGCTTCGCTGTTGCTGTGCTCTACCAAACTAGCAAAAGCAGCAACGTTGATGCTTTTTTTCTGGGTTGCCCTTCCATTGCCTTGTAGTGCGTCCCAGCCACTACAGCCTATTGGATTCTATTTCATTTACTTAATTCATTAAACAGTAGCTAGATGTGCATTTATGTGTGTGTGCTCATAAATTTATCAAGAGGGGGAAGTATTGGAGAGAAACGACCAAAAATGGCTACAATTTGCCTGGTGTTTCCAATAACAACTGAATGCAGAGAATTAAATTGCTTTCCGTTTTGACCAAAATATGTTAATTAATTTTAGTGCCCTTTTTCTGGTTTTGCCGGTGCTGTTGATTGAATTTATGTTTCTTTGTTTGAAAGTTTTTATTGGTTGCAATGAATTTAACAGCTGCAAACGCTACTGTACTGATGTTCAACTCTATTTCAGTAGTTGTAGCACCAAAAAACTTTTCCTGCCTCTTTTTCACTATTTATGGAACGATTCAAACTATCTGATGAAAAAAATAAACTTGTTTGCAAAGTAAAATAGCATCAGCAAATCAACATGCAAATCCGCAAAACAAGACAGCAAAGCAGAGGCGGCGATGACGCACTCAGAGCACTCTGAGTACATTTGCGATTTAAATTGAAATTTCAATTTATAACCACAGCCAATATTACACACACACAATCTAGATACTTTGACAGCTGCCTGTTAGATCTGCTTGCTTTTCTTTTATTTACTTGTTTCAGTCAGTTTGACCAGTGTGCCAACACCAAATGTTTGTGCTGCTGCTGCTCTCTACTGTCTTCTGATTTAGCTAGACTATGTCCGAGTGTCCCAATTAAAACCTGAACATGTCAACAGAAATTCACACACACACACACACAAACTGCTTCTTCTGTTTGACCATCACACTCGATCGCTTTTCTTGCTCTTTTTCAACGTCTGCCAGACACGCTTTTCTCGATTTGGCGTTTGTCGAGGCTGATCGTGCCTGTGCCATTACCAGCTATAATTGCACTAAATTCTGGTCACGTTAAGTCTCTTCCTCCTTCTCTTGGGCTCGGTGGTGCTGCTGCCTCTTTCTTGTACGCTGCTTACTGTAGTACTCACTTTGTGCGCTTGTTTCCGCTTTCTGTAATTCGTCCATATTTTTCTATATGTAAAGACTGCAGCTTCTGCTGCTGATGCCCACTCTGCCACAGCCTTGACTGTAATTGAAAACATGAAATAGTGATATGGACTGAAATAGAAATTGGATGAGAGGGAAAAAAAGAAACCAGTGTGAAGACAGTTTTCGGACTTATTCTACCCATTTTCGCTCGTTTCCAGATTTAGTAACCATCTCCTCTCTCTCTGCTCAAACCCAATACCAGAGGCAAAACCCCAATTTAGCGGCGAGTGGGACGTAGTATCTGAAAACACACACAGTTTCTGCTGACTCCTAGTAAAAAAAGTAACTTTTACTTTTTCTTTAACTGTTTAATTTAAACTTTAATTAAGGCCATTATATTGTTAACTTTTATTAAAAGCCAATTTTTGGCGCAGTTTTTTCAATGAAAGAGTAAAGAAACGAAAAAGCGTAAAGTGAAAAGTAGTTGCTGGAGGCAATTTTTTTGTTGCCCAGTCACAGTCCTCTGCATTGCTTTGTCTTACAGCTTTTTTTTCTTTTTATCTGCTTTTCATTCATTTGATGCAGTGTGTGTGTTCAGACCGCATACACTGAAAGAGCCCTTCACCGTAGAGCATTTTACCGTTTAGTGAAATGGAAATAATTGAATCAACTTAGAGCTATTTTTTGGCTTCAAAGTAGGGAGAAAAGAAAACGATGATGATGATGATGACTTTAAAACTCATTTTAGAAAAGCACAATACACCACTAAAACAAATGTAATTAAACAGCCAACAAAACACGGAAGGGTCTGCGTAGTACTGTACTACAACCACTCATAATCATCGTTCACTGTCTTTGTCGGTGATGCAGAACACTCTCTTTGAACTGAACTACACTATAAATAATGTATGAATTGTTTCTAAATTAATTAATGCCTTCAATGCCTTCAACAGTCGTCTGCCAGCCAGTAAGTCAGTTGCGTGTTGCCGTGTTGTGTGAGTGTTGTTTTTGCAATTTGTGTGTGGGGTAACAGAAAAACAGGAGGGACTGACTTGCCTGTCGACGGTGTATTGATTACAATTAATACTAATTGACAGCAGCACACTACTACTGGAAAGACCACTGCAGAAAGAAAGAAAGAGAGAAGTGATGGATGGCTCCACTTGGCAACTTCTTCTTCCAGTACTTTTGCTGGCTTTGCTGGTCATGCCAAGTGCGATCCACTTACTGGCCCATTTACCGTTTTTTCTCTTTTTCTCTTGTTAGTCAGCAGATAAATGAGAAAAACGGTACTTGACATGGCTCTTTTTGATGAGCTAAAGTTACTGTTTTTTTACTTTTTTAGTACGGTAAGCTTGTTGTTTTTTTGCTGCCATCAGTTTCGTGTGTTTTGTTCCAAACGTTGTAGCGTAATTTGCATTTTTATAAACTTTTAAAAATGATGCTCCTGTTTTGAAACTTTTAGACAAAGTTTACGCTGCCAACAACATCAGCAGCAGCATAATAGTTAACTTTGTAGCATTTCATTTTATAGTCAACTTGAAGGAGACATGTTGTCCTAGCTATTCGGCACTTGATAAAATGAAAGTGCATTTAAAGTACAGAGTAGAGTTTGTCAGTAATAATAAGTTTTGCTTGTTGTCTCTCCTTTTCCCTAATCAAATCAGCATCATTGTGTGTTTACAAGGAATACCTGAGAAGTGTGTACTGTTGTGTGTTTTGGCCTACTTTGTCTTCACAAAATTGCATTATTTGAACATGTGATTCAGTTGACATTAGTAGTAGTTTTTACAAGCCTTTACACTGTAAATGTTTTCTGGAGAAAAGTTAAAGCGTTTATAGAGAAACGAGTGAAATTTGTCGTTGAATTAGTGGCGGAGCTTTTTTATTGCTACTGGGCAAATGACACTGCTAATTCCACCACTACCACTAGCAACCAAGGCCAATTGTCCTGATGGAGAATCCCATCATTATCAGATTACTATTAATTTAATTTAGTTTTAATTTTCAAGCAAAGCTACTTGCTGCCCAGCTGCCCAGCATACAGCAAATGTTGACAGGCTTTATTTAAATGTAATTGCGCTGTTGCTGCATCTGCATTGACAAATTACAATTTAGTTCTTCATTTGCAGCACTGTCAGTGCGTCTGTATTCCTTTTCTTGAAAGAAAAACGGCACTTTTCGCTCGACTGAGTTGCAGTACTGCTCTTTTTCTTCTTCTTCTTCTCCAATTTGCTGCTGCAACTCTGCAACTGTGCTAATCTGCTCGACCATGCCAATTGTTTGGTGCTGTTTTGTCTGCTGTGACAGTGTCAAGTGGGGATTGACGCAGCTTAGTGTGCCACACGATACACCAATCGTGCTTGCTCTTTTGGTCTACTCTTTTCACCAGTTTCTTTCTGCCACTTTTGTGTCAGTTGGTTTTTCAGTTAGTCACCAACTGTACAACACTGCCTGAACTCACACATCTGCCGTCCTCACATGCACACATACCGTTTTTTGGGTATTTTCGTTTGTTATGGCGCTAATCTCACTGACTAGCACTTCTTTCCTTTTCCCCTCTTTTTTGTCGTAATTGTACGTGTACAACTTAGCATTAGTATTCTGAATGGAACTCATTCTGTCGTTTTTGGCACTCTAATTTGTCCTGTCCACTTGATTACTAGACAAGTCGAGCTGACGTGTATCAGAAAAAACGTTTCAGGGACATATTCGGTGTGTTTGAAGCGCAGGCCAACTAAACTCTGAAAATCATTTGTTTTATTGAACTGCTTTTTTAACAGACTTTTGTAATTGTACTGAATTGACACGTGGCATTGAGTGATTAATGTTCTTATGACATCACCTGCAACATCGATTTTGACCACCAAATTGCGGAAATTGCCATTGGAAAGTTGCAAATTGCTATTATTAATCAGGGCCTGGCTGTAGCATCCAGTGTGTTTTGCTTAATAGTGGTCATCATTTTCAGCTGCCAATTAATTGTTTTCTTTTGGTCACACAAAGCTTTTATTTAAACGCTATTCAGTGTATCTTTGCAGTCATTTAGACCAAAGGATAGTTAGTTTACCCAGTGCAATGTCAGCCTGCTTTCCTCATTTTATATGACTTTTTCTCATTAAGTCAGACAGTGATTGTTTTCACAAAAGAGAGAGAGAGAGAGAAAGAAAAAAAGGGTGAGTTATTCAGTTGCACTTTGCCTACTTCTAATGCATATCGATTCCTCGCCTAGTGCACACTGGTTATCTGCTGCTCCCAAGAGTTAATTGACGATCTGCCAAAGTGCGACATTGTTTTATTTAGTAGACCAGTGGTAGGCACATGCACATGCACCCACACACATATGTTTGCATTGATTTAAATTTCTTATACTTTATTAAATGTTGTGCAGAGTGCAGCAGTTACAGTAACAGTAGTTGGAGTAATAGTAGTAAAACGGGAACAAAGTCGCATGTTATATGAGCCAAAACTACGAGGACAGTGGTACAAGAGTACGAGTGGCCCGAGCGAGCACAGAGGCAAATTTGTATGTGCATGTGTGCCTGTGTGTGCCGCGAATGACAATGGTCTTCACTTGGTCATTATTATGGCGATGATAATTATAATATACGGTATAATTTGTTTAATGGTACCCGTTCAGAGGGTTAAAAGAGAGGAAGAGAAAGAAAAAACTGAACCAGACACATGCTGCTGCTGCTGATGATGATCAAGTTTGGGCAGTGAGCACCACTGCTAACTTCCCTGGTTTTCTGTGCTTTCTTGTGACACAAACACACACATTTTATTTGGCCAGTGCTTCTACTTTAGTACTACTGGTCCCATAAAGACAGACATCAGTGGGTGCATGCTGAGTTGCTGATGGCCGCCAGTGTCATCGTCTATTGTCTCTTCTTTTCCCTTTTCCAGCCAGCTCACACATTCCCTGTGCTTCAAATTGCCCTTGCACATTTAGCTGTTGCTGCTTTAAAATTATTTAAATTCTTTTAAAAGAGAAAGCCTACCATACAATGTGTCTACTAGGGCAGAACATCAGTAGTGGTGGTGTATGGTATTGCAGACGCGTCAGGAAAAAGAGAAAGCAATGAGTCTGTTTGTTGCTTGCTTTGTGGCATTTATTCTGTTCTCTGTTTGCCCCAAGCCAGATAGGCATTGTTGTTGTTGTTGTTCCTAGCCCTTTTTTATTCAGCTCATGTTGTACTCAGCTACTGCAATTAACACTTGTTTGAGAAAGAAACAATTTCATTCGCACGGGTACTATTACTGCTGCTGCTGCTGAGTTCAGTAGTAATCATAATAACTCCATTTTACTAGCTAGATTTAATTATCCAACGGATTGTGTCTGTGTGTATGTGATTCACCAAAGTAGGTGGCAAATGTATTCAAATTTAAGAGTAAGCAGCTGGCAACTGCTTGCTGAAACTGGTGCTACCAATTTCAGCAGCAGTTTTGCAACTCCTTTTGTTCCCTTCTCTTTTGGCACTCAATGACCACTGTAATTAAACACTCAAGCCCAACCCACCAAATGAGGCATCCTAGTATGCGTTTACTTTCTAATTTTCTAACTTGCAACTCAATGTTCATCACTGGGAAGCATTCTCCAGAACTGCAAACATGCAAAGAGTTGAATTGTATTTTGTGTGCTAGCGTTTTGCACTACAACTTTCATTGTACAGTTTAGCCATGCCCTGGTCAGCAATTAAACAGCAACTGCACGACCACTGTCTGTCTGCCCTTTTGTGCAAAAATTTTCACTAATTGAATTGCCTTAGTACTTGGGTGTGAGAGCCTTTTTATTCAATCTCTAACCGACGCAATGAATTTTTCATTTTGGCACAAATCGACTTTTGCAATTGAATTTTAATGCTTTTTTAAAGCAGCTGTCGTTTCAGGCAGCAGTTTTTTCCTTTGCGTGCTTCTTTGTGTGTGCATGTGAGCAACATTTTGGAAAAGGGTATGAAACCGTTTAAAACTTAATTTGCAGTTTTAATCGATTTTGAAAATCAAATTGAAAAAAACAAAATGAAAGTGACTGCTGTCGGCGCTCAAATCAAAGTTTCCGATGATGTGTATTATGCTAATGGTGCGCCGAACAGGAGTTGAGTAAAAAGATGTTAACGACACACAAATTGATAAAACGGTGTTTATTTGACATTTGCACACACAATTGTCAAAAGTGATTTGTGGGAATTTTTTTAAAATTTGATAAAACACAGAAGTTTTAGCCCAATTAATTATATTACTTTGATTTGATCACGCATCACTTTTCTATCTTTAAACTTTTAAACCTTATAAACATTTTATAAACATCAATGTTTAAATGAAAAAATTTATTAACATTTTTCTTTTTTCTTTATCATTTTAGGTTACCATGTTGGACCGTGAATCAGCGGAACGCGCAGTAAAAGACGCAAATCCCATCATCGACGGTCGCAAGGCAAACGTCAACTTGGCCTACCTGGGTGCTAAACCACGAAATGGTTTTCTCAACTCAAACGGTAAGTTTAGTTTTTTCATTGCTATTTTTAGCTTAGTCGACATGTAATTTGATTCATTTGCCTTGATGTTTTGGTTATCAGCTATCTGCTGTTCCTCTTTAGTTCAATTCAATCATTCAGTGCCGCCTCTTCCATTTTCACCCTTCCCCCTCCTCTTCTCATCTTCTAGGCAATAAACACTTTGGCAGGCAATTCAAAGCCCACTCGATTAATGAATTGCTTTGATTGCTTTAATCGATCATATTAGCACATGTTTCATTAGAGAGAAAGAGAAAGAGGAGCAGTGAATGAAATTGGGGAATTAGGAAAGAAAGAGAAAAAGAGAAGGGGAAATTGGATGAGCGTTTGGCACTTTCTGATCAAAAAGAGAATATACATAGATTAATACCCAGCTGAGAAAAAAATATGCTTGCACTAGTGATGGAATATGATGTGATGGCGCACCGATTTGGAGCCATTTCCTTTGATGTCACTTTCGTCAGTTGTTTGTGCTTGTGTTGCCTGCTGGCATATAACATACACACACTGCTGAGACTGCTTGCGTGTCTGAATTAAGCATTTGATCCGTCGGCGGAACAATAGACACAGAGCAGGAGAAAGAAGGAGAAAGCCTGTTTCCGTTTTAGCCCCGTCTCAGCAGCCCAGCAAACAACGTTTTCCAGCTGCTATTTTGGGAGAGACAGTGAGGGGCAATTGTCCGATGAAAGATGGATGAGTGATGTTATTAAAATCGCTGGCGAATTGCACTTTTATTACGCTTCTCTTTCTTTTTTCGCTCTGCACATCACATCAAATAGCACACTAGTGCACCGACATCAACAGCAGCAGCAGCTAAGTGGCCATTTTTGAAGCTGCTGCTGCTGCTGCAAAACAGTATTTGGATCAGTCAGCCAGCACTGAATCTAATGGACTTTATTATTATTATACATCACTGCATTGCACTGCACTTTGACAGCTCTCACACCAAGAGCAGCGGCGGCGGCAGTTTGGCAGGCAGTTTGACGCATTAATAAGTGAAACAGTTTGCCAACAGCTCTCCGATCGACCAGCCGACCACTACCACCACTGCCGCCAATAAAAACGACGGCCAGTGTGTGTGGGCCAGAGGGTTGTCCTTGACCAGATTTCCTTACTCAATCACTGAGAGCAAACATTAAGCAGGAGCACCAGTTTTGTGTACATACCATCATCATTGGCCGCCTGACCTGATGGCTACTAATAATGTCCATTTTTGCTATTTACAATTCTGACTACTTGCTGCCCATGACCACTGACTCAATTCCAAAACCTTTCAGTTTCTTTTTTTATTGATGATTTATTAGCTGAAACGTAAAACTGCTTTTTAATTGCCAAAAAAGTAGCCGCTAACGAAACGCCTTCTCTACGATTAATGCTGCTGCTAATGTATTCACCATTTCCTTGTGCATTTGAACTGTGTGTGCGCGTTCAACTACATAAATCCTTTCTTTTCTGTAGTGTGCTCTTTTTTCTGCTTTTTTTGGAATGCAATAGATACTGCTACTACTAGGTCGTCGTGGTGGTGAACACCCACACACGTCCATGTTGTACTTGTCATGAACTGCAGCTTAAGCAGCTAATTTAAATTCTATTCAAATTGTAGAAATACTACTGTCTAACTGATTGAGAAAGGATAGTTAAATAAAAAGTCAGCCTTCCAGTTTCTTTTTCTTCTTTGTCGTTGTTCGGTGCATTGCCGATTTCATCTTCCTCATCTTTTTCCTGCGCGTTCAGACTTAAACAAGCTGGCAAATGTTTTTAGCCGCTTTTTTAAACATCACTCACTAGTAAATGGCGTTGAACAGAAAAAGAAAGCGGCAAATGTACTGAATGTACTTTTTAAATTTTAATCTTGCAAATTAATTCAGTTTTTTAATTTAATTTCCTTCCGTTGAGCCGTCGGTGTCGCTAGCTAGCTAACTTCTACTTATAGTCTAGTGTTGACCCGTTAACAATTGCCCTCAATTTATTAGCAGTGTTGACGGTAGAAAAAGAGCTGTTCACTAAGGCCACTCTCAATCTTAATTTTTTTTCAAAACATGTTATTGTTGCTTGAAAGTTGCACTACTATTTTTTGCTCGGTCTAAAAGGATTCATTCATTTACATTTGTGCCATGTCCCCTTTTCTCTTTTCTTTTCCTTTTTGTCCTTTTTTGGTGCTTTTTCTTTCTTTTTTTGGTTTTTTATCACCATCAACAACAGCAAAAAACCGAGTGCACCTCGTTACTGGCAGCAGAGGGGCGTGCACACTGGTGCGCACTGCACTGCAGGCAAATGATGACATTGTGTGTGTCTGTCTATTTTTGGCCATGTTTCATCATCATCATCATTTGATTTGCTTC
>JAALOO010002226.1_pt1 | contig 11170 bp, 9 predicted proteins | sample 7257641 | NCBI WGS metagenome assembly JAALOO01 (sample SAMN14085613, study PRJNA598686) | mite metagenome | biome: ENVO:01001000; feature: ENVO:01001002; material: ENVO:01001226; isolation source: single female mite from University of Michigan culture on fish food culture... ... | reverse complement strand
TCTCTCTCTCTCTCTCTCTCTCTCTCTCTCTCTCTCTCTCTCTCTCGCTCTCGCTCTCGCTCTCGCTCTTGTTGGAATCTCAATGAGAAAGGTGGTGATGTGATATAATATTCAGTGAGCTGTTATTCAAATTAGCCCTTGAGTTGCTATTGAGTCAGAGAGCTAGGTCAAAGATTTTGCTGTAGATTTTGATTTGATTTGATTTTTTTTGTTCCGCTTCAGAAAAAAGGCACACAAAGTCATCTTTTTCTTCTCCTTTTAGTTGCTGTGTTGTACAACAGCGGTAATGTTCCCTTTCTCTCTTTCTCTGTTTTGTGTCGTTTACTTTTGAAATCGGTTTTTTGCAGCTACTTTACCACGTAATTGACAAGAGCAGCAGCAGCAAAAAAAAGAAGCAGAAAAAAGTTTCATCACTGCGCAATTTGTTACTACCACTAACTACAGCTTTTTTGTGCGCTTTTTACCTGAGTGTCTCATCTTCTTCTTCATCATCATCATCGTTTTCAACTGTTTTTGTGTCGTTTTTGCTCGTCATCACTTTATAAGGACTTGGGCTTCATTTTCACTCTCACTCTAGCTCTTTCTAATATTTCTCTCAATATTTTTCGTCTGTTTCTCCTTTAGTAACTACCTTTGAAGTGCTCGCTGATGCTTCGGTTTTCTTTTCATGAAAAAAATGTTTGAAACTTGACGACAGGCAATGTCTGGTCTGGTCTGTCTGTCGTCTAACAATTGCCTGAAAGTGATCCTCTTTACTTTCTTTCTCTTCACTTTCTTGAAAGTGATGATGGCCCGGTCTATTAAGTAAATAAAGTATAAAATGGCCCGGTCGACTTTGAGAAAGAACTTTTTCTGCTGATGAGATGAGAACAGATGAACAGGGCTCTGTTGGTCGTTGCGACACTTGCGGTACTCACTTTCCCGAAAGAGAGCTGCCCCCCTCTCTCTCTCTCTCTCTAATGAACTCCTTTCTTTTTGCGTTTGTGTGCATAAACATAAACATAAAGTTGTTTTTAAACTTTCAATCGTTCTTTTGTGGTCTTCAGTCGTTTTCACTGTCCCTGCCTGGGTCTCCCTTTTTTTCTCCTTTTTCTTTCTTCTCTCTGCCAACCGTTGTCAAACTTTATTTTCCTAATTGTTTTTGCTGTTGCTGCCGCAACTTAGTAATGGAGCCTCTCTTTTCTTTCCCTTTACCTTTTATCTTTGTACTTTTTTGTGAGCTCCCGTAATTGCGCGGTATCGTGGTATCGACTGTTGCGGCTGCGATTGTAGTGCAACTTTGGTGCAACTTGAACAGTAGCAGTACACTTGAAGTGGTACTTTTGAAGCAGTGCCACGTTTTAATCAACAGCAACTTTTGGTCGCAACGGTAATGTGGTGATAAAAAAAATGGTGGTGTTCAGTCGATGAAGGATTTTGTGACTGTTTATTTGAACTTTTGCAAACCTAACTAACCTAGCTCATTAGCTAGTCTGCTACTGTTTTATTATATTATCGTTGTTGGTGTTGTTGTTTATTGCTCATGCGAAAGTGATGTTGTTGTTGTTGTTTTCTTGAAGGATTGTCTGCTTTCTGCAGCAGAAAAAAAAGGTAGCCAGGCTGCTGCTCATCATAGTTCAGCACATACACAAGACAGGAAGTTTTTGACTCCTTTCTCTCCTCCTTTTCTTTTCTTTAGCTAGATATGTCTGATAATGTTTGTGTGTGTGTGACACCGATTTCTTTCTGCTGCTGCTGCTGCTTAACAAAAGCAGCAGCAGCAGCAGCAGTTAGGTTGATTTAATATGCAAAGTCTTTCTTCTTCATCTTCTTCTTCATTTTCTTCCTCCTTTCCTTTCCTTTCTTCTTTCTCTGCTAAAGTGCTCGGTAAAGTGTCGGTGGAGGTGGGAGAAACTGCTGCTGCTGCTGCTGTTGTTAATAACATTTAGATTTTATTTAAATTTATTCTACGAGATCTCTCTTTCTCCTTTTCAGACGAGGTTTTAAAGCAGAGAGATAAGTACTTTTGGATGAAGAAGAAGAAGAAGAAGCTTTGATAAAAAGAGGAGAAGGAGGAGGTTGATTATGCTGGGGTAAAAGATGGCTGCTAATTAATTGAAGGGATTGAGAAGGGACTTGATTATCGTGAAAATGGGCCTCTTGTATAAGGATCAAGTGTAATTGTGTAAATATTTTATTATGTCTCCTGTACAGGACAGACAGTCAGTCAGTCAGCACTGACTATGATTGATTACGATTGAAAATCAGTGTCTATGTGTGCATATTATATGCTAATGAGACGGCTGACTGATCAACAGGTGTGTGTATTTTTATGATCTGTGCTGCTGTAATTAGGACTGTTTTGCTGTCATCGTGTGTTGATTTGGTGTGTTTGTGTTTTAATGTCAGTGAAAGTATAAAATATGAAAGCTTTCTCTTTTTGATTTCTATCATTTTCATCACCACCTCTTGATTGACACTAAGCAGCCCTCAGTTTAGCATTGGCGGTACTTTAGCTCTAGTATTTAGTGGATTAAATTTGACAACTGATCTGCTTTTTTCGTATGATGATTTTTTAGTTTAGTTTGCTCAGTGTGTATCTGTGTGTAAATATAGTTTGAGTTTATTTGAAGATTTTAAGGCTGATTTTTAGAAATATTGATTTTATTAGTCTAAAACAGAAACGGTGTTGTACAGGGAAAGGGCACAGTCTCAATAATTGTAATTATCATTATTGGCACTATCTGTCATTGTGTTGTTTGTTCACGGCTATTTTTTTATTTTTATGATTACTTTTTTTCTAAACTTTTGATTTGACAAGGATGAACTGATAATCAACTTTTGCAGGTAGTGGTTAGAGATTTGGCAGTGTGAGCAAAAGCAACAAAAAAATTGTAGCGAGACAAAAGCTGTTTTCAAGCACACACACACACATTCACACATTTTTCCCTTCTCGTGATTGCCTTTGGTGGTGTGTGCTCAGTCAGTGATGTGATCAGATATGAAAAGATTGTGCTGTTATCTGTTGACATTGAAAGAAGAAGGTGCTAACAAACAAAAAGTGGGCGGCTTTTGCGCCTTCTTTGACAGCTGACTATTAACTTCTTTTTAGTGTGTGTAAGCTCTGCATCTGGTGGGACGTTCTGATGGTTTGACTTTTTTTATTTGATAAGCTGAAGGTTGCTATTCAAATTTTTTTTTGTGTTTTTAAAATTTGAGTACATTTTTGTTTGTTCGATTGACTTGCTGCGATAATCATTTTGTATATCCTGACTTTTCCTGACTGATACATCTCAATTGGATCAATTTTACCAATTTGTCACAATTTGGCGGCGCGCTATTTCAGAAGCTCCTTGGAAGTATCAGTACTTGATTCCTCTTTTTCTCTGATTGATGCTAATGATGATGATGATGATGATGCTGATATCAGCAGGTAGAGATGGACTTCAGTGCACTCACTTTTTTTTCTTGGGTAATTGATCATCGATATTTGCTTAAAAGTAACTCAATTTTAAAGACTAAAGAGGAGGAGAAAGGAAGAAGAGACAAGATCGGCACTCACTCACTCACTCACCTGAAGCACTTCTTTTTGCTGAAGAACTGAAACTGGGAACTACAACTACTACTTCACTTCACTTCACTTCACTTCACTTATCAACACTGAGTGCTTGTTTGTTTGCTTGTTATCGTTTTTTCGCCCCCTCCCTCCTTTTCCTCCTCGATCGTTCATTTCTTCTTCTTCTTCTTCTTCTTCTTCGGTCTGCACTTTCTCTCGGTATCTAATTTAGTAGTAGTGTGTAGAGGTATCTCCTCTCTTCTCTTCCTTGCCCTCCCGTCCCCTCACTTTCTACTTTCAACTTTGTCAAGTTGATTAGTTTGTCTGTCAACTGATTAGCAGCAGCAGCCGGGACTGTCTTTGTCTTTCGAGCGATTGCTGCTGCTGCTGCTGCTGCTGTTTGTCTATCTGCTCCTGCTGTTGTTGTTGTTTTTAGTTTTAGTTTTTTTGTCACCAGTTAGCACACACTGTCACGAGAAGTTGTTGGGAGCTCGGAAAGCTTGGAAAGAAAGAGAGAGAGAGAGGAGGTCTTCAGTGTTCGCTGCTGTTGCCTCTGCTGCTGCTGCTGTCTTCTGTTCCGCGATTTTCCTTTTTCGGCGTCTGGCGGTCGTCGAGCAGCGGGAGCAAAGCTGAAGAGAGAAGAGAGCTGCAACTTCGAAAAGAGCTAGCTAGCTAGCTAGTTTGCTGACTGACTGACTCATGCGACCACCACCACCACCACCAGGCCTTCGAACAGACTCCAGCACACAGAGAGAGTCTGCTCGAGACTGAACACGAAGCGACTCGAGCTCTGAAGAGTTGTGTCTGTGTCTGTGTCTTTCTCTGTAGTTCAGTTCAGTTCAGCTCAGCTCAGCTCAGTCTTTTCGTTTCAAGAGAGAAAAAGGCAGCAGCAGTTTTGGCGTGCGCCAGCGACCGAGGCTCTCGCTTGTTTGGTGATCTCCGTGCTCTGTTCTGTTCTGCTTTGCTTTCACTGCAGTCGACGATGAACCGTGGTGCAGTGTTGAACGCCGAAGTGCCGCCGCCGCCGCCGCCGCCGCCGCCGCCGAAGATAACAGGAAACATCTTTTCTTTGTTTTGTATTTTTGCTCATCGGTTTCACCTTTTTTCTTCTTCAATTCAATATAATCGGTAAAATTCACTCGACCCTTTCACAGTCATTCTGACATTTCGACCGGTAATTCTAATTTACCACCACCACCACCACCACCACTACTTGCTCATTTTCATCTCTGTTTCAACTCTCTCACTCTTCAGTGTCTGCTCGTGTAATCCGCGTCTGTGGAAAAAAGGACTTGTACTTTTTTCTGTTTTCTCCTTTTCTTTGTGTCCGCCGCCGAAAACGCCGACACTCTCTCTCTCTCTCGTTTCCCTGCCAGACAGCGTAACCAGACAACGGGGCAGTTTTTTCGGCGACTGCAGTTTTAGCCTGGTAACTTTTGCGGCTGTTTTTAGCTGCCATTGCTGGTTAGTCTGTCTTTGTGTCTGTGCTTGGACTCGTCGAATGACCTTGCACACTGGTCTCCTCTCTAGTCTGTACTCTGCTAACTCTAACTCTGACTAATTTGTATGTTGTCTGCTGCTGCTTCAGCTGCCTCTGCTGCCTCAAGACCACAATTTACGACCCTCTAAAATGTACTGCTGAACAGGCACTGTCAGCAAAGAAGAAGAAGAAGAAGAGCTCTGAAGAGCTGTTCAGACATTCTCTTTTTTTCAGAAGAGTTCTGGTGCTCTGTGTGTTTGCTCTTGAACTCTCTCTCTCTCTCTCTCTCGTCTCGCCAACTTGAAGTCTAAAAATTCCTTTTCTTCTTCTTCTTCTTCTGAGCAGAGAGTGTTGCACTCTAACAAGGGCAATATTCTTCTTTCAGAAGTATCAGCAGCAACAAAGTGCGCCTTCTTACACAAATCAATAGACATTAGACAATAATAGACTCTTCACTTTTGCTTTCATTTTCAGTTTTTTTTCTGTTCTCCAGCATATCTTCTAACCCCTACTTCATCTTCCTCTTCTTCCTCTTCCTCTTCTTCTGCAGAATCATCCTCATCAGAAATTACTTCCCACGAATTTTCCCTTCCTCCTCCTCCTCCTCCTCTTCAACCTTGATGACTCATCTTCATCCTGAGTGTGTTTGTGCTTTCGTTTAAACGAGGATACTTTACTTTACCTTACTGCCTTACCTGATCTAACCAACATTTCCAACAATATCCACTGCTGTGCCACCCACTCCATCATCATCTTTTTTTTCTATCGTCAGGTATGTGCCACCTTTTACTACTTTTACTTTATCGTTGTTTTTCTTTGCCAATCATTTCTGCTTCTTTTCCTTTCCTCATTCTCTCCATTTTTCTGCTTTTTGTTGATTCTGACGAAACATTTCACTCAATTATGTAATGTCAGGTGTGAGTGAGTAAGTGAGCTCGTCTGCCTGTCTGAATTTTTTTGTGTGAATGACAGCTTGCCAGGAGAATTCTTGCTTGTTTCTGTTTAGATGCTAATTAGCAGTTGAACAAAAACAAACAGCCTACAACGGTTAGTAAACAGATCTATAAAACCTCACTTCAGTTAAAGTGCCAAGTCAAATGTCGAGCGATGATTTACATTTTACCTGATTATACGGCCAGTCGAGGTTTGTTGAGGTAGCAGCTGAAAGTGAGTACTGAAAAAAAAGAAAAACGAAGAAGAGTGAAAAGTCGTAAAACTTTACGATTGTGTGTACCTGCTTCTTCTTCTTCATCTGCTTCTTCTTCAGCTGCAGTGCATTATCATCTTGAATCGGCCATTACCATTGCCACTGCCAGTCAGCTGAAGAGTTGTGTGATTTGTGGCTCCCGCTTCTTCTTCTTCTTTTTTTTCTTTTCTTTCTGCTGATGGCGCCCGGACTGTCTGAGGAAAGTGAGTTCAAGGTAGAGAAGTTGGTTGTGGTGGTGGGCTGAAGAGCTTGCTGTAAAGCGGCGGCAACTTTTTTGCGCCTAAAAAGCGATGAGATTTGCTTTACCTTGTCTTAACTTTGAGTTTAGGGGAAAGTAAAGTGGAGATGGCCACTGTGTGATTGTAGAGAGCTCTGAGAGTGTTCTTTTCTTGCTTTTTTTGTCTTTTTCTCCTTTCATTTGCGCTGATCTGCGCAAATGACAAGCCCCACCACTAAGGCGCCAAGGTTAGGTGCTGCAGTGCTGCAGAATCTGACCGTGATCTTTAATTATTACGTAATTATGCTAGGTGGACTTTTTGTTTTTAGTTTTTTTCATGCTTTGAAATTGTGAATTTATGTGATGGGGTTTTTGGCAGTGGAAAGCATTTTTGAAAGATAAGAGTTTGTTTTTCTGCTATGGGAGACCCCCAAGTTTTTCCCTATGAAGCCCCTTGCATAATCCTCTTTGAGCATTTTTTGTCAAAAAAGAACTTTACTTTTTTTGAATAATAGATTTTCTTTTGTACATTTTTCGTACAGAGAAAAATTATTTTCTATTAGTTCAGATGACGGCAGCAGCAGCTGTAGAAATAAGTCCCCTACTTTTGGGGACAAAAACTTTTTTAATTAACAGAAGAGAAAGTTGGAATAGTAGGAAAACTAATACTTTTGTACTAGATTTGGTTTCAGTCGCTAAGTGCTGCTGCTTTTAATTAGCGCGTGCCAGATTCTCGTTTTATTTTTTTTGGTGAACTTTAGGTATTTTTATTTCAATTAAACGAAATAGCGGGAGAGAGAATTTCCCATTTTTTCTGTGGTGGTGATGGTGGTGATCATCATCGCCGAATTACACTGAACACGCAAGCACAGACTTCAGATTTTTTGGGTTTTCCCAGTCTGTTCATCAGTGTTCAGAAATACCCGAACCATCATCATCACCATCACTGCCATCTGCGACTTCCCGTACCACTACCGTACACTGTTACAGCTAGCTACTACTACGTGACCCCAAACTCGAGTTTGCTGTACAGAAGAAGTACTTTTGCAGTGAGAAGAAAGGCTGAAACGACTTTTGCAGCTGTTCAGAAAAAGAAAGAGGAGCAGAGGAGGGCAGAGAGGCTATTGCACCAGAAAGAACGAGACTCTCGGGAAATTCTAAAAATTGCCGCCACTTTTCTGGCTATATAGAATCGAGTTCTGTGCGCCGGTTTCTTTTTCTTCTTTTTTCTCTCTCTCTTTTTACCGTTCTCAAGTGTTGGCCGATGATGCTGCTGCTGCTGCGGCTGCATTAGCTTAACCCGATTTCTCGGTTCGGTTCGACTCTGTTGTTGTTATGTTTCTGTTGGTGCAGGCATTGCTTCTGCTTTTTTTTGAGCAAGTGCCAGACAGTGTTGGGCTGCTCATTTTTTTTGGTTCAGCTCTTAAACTGTCGGTGTTTTCCTTCTTTTTCCTCTGAATGACTGATTTTTTCATCATTTGAATCCTTGCTTTCTTTTCCTGGTTGTACCTTTTTTCTATCTGGTGTTCTTCTTGTTCTTGTTTTTTGTTCTTGTTCTTGTTGAGCACGGTCGTTTGTTATTGTCGTCGTCGCTTGACTGTTCTGCTCGCCCAATTGCTCCCAATTTTGAGGGAGAGGAGGGAATCCTCTGGTGCACGTTAAAATCAGCAGCAGCAGCAGCAGCAGCTGTCCTCGATTCGGCTCATCACCAACAACCTCATCTTCATCATCATCTCTTGCCGTTGCCTCAGGGAAATCCTTTCTTTCTCTAGAATCCTCCCTTTTTCTTATTTTGAACTCTTGTTCTTTTTTATCACTGGCACAAGATGACTTTTGCCAGTGATCTCCTCCTGTCGGCGCTGCTGCTGGCGGCACTGATCGGCTGTGTGTTAGTGCTGGAGCACTCCCAAGTGCACTCCTCCCTTGTTCTCGTCATCTTCTTCTCCTTTCCGCTGCTGGTTCTCCTCTTTTCTACCGTCTTCTTTAGAGCCGAGGAAGAAGAGGTGCTTAACTGAACGTTTGTGATACAGTTTTTAATCTAACTCTACCGAATTGAAAAAAAGTGCTGTGTTTTTTGGTTGTTTGCGATTGACTTTTCTTTCAAAAGCCAACTGACGATACAACTCTGTAACACATCGGCGATTCCGGGTTTCTTCTCTCAAAAAGAGTGAGAGTGTTTGTTACTTTCATTTTTAGTTTTCTGCCTTTTTGTCTTCTTCTTCATTTTCTATCACTTTGCTCAGCCTTTTTTGGGGTAAGTTTCTTCTTTTTCTGCTCAGCTTTTTTTTTCTCAGCCATCTCAATCACGATCCTTGTAGTGCGGCTTTTTCTCCTTTTCCTTCTCCTGAACAGCAACAACAACAACTACTACTTTTTGTTTTTTATTTTTTATTTTTACGTTGTTGTTCTCGATACTTGTTTTCCTGCTTCTTTCTTCTCGCTGATAGCTGTGTGTGTTTGCCGTCACTAGCTCTAGCTCTCACTTACACACACACCTTTCTTTCTTTCCTTCTTCTTTTAATTAATCAGTAATTAAAGAGAAAAAGGAAAAGCGGGAGAGAGAGAGAGAAAGTACGCTTGCCAAGCACTTCTGGCTTTTTACTTACCTGCCTGTCTGTCTGTGATTAATTTTAATTGTTGTGGCTGTACTAGTGTAAGTTAGTTAGTTAGTTAGTTAGTTGTAGCCACAAAGCTTAGATAGGAACTTTTGTCTGAGATTGAGATTGAGAGTGATTTGGAGAGTAAAGTGAGACACAAACAAAAAGTCGAGGCTGATGGCGATTTGGATGATGGTGATGGTTTGATTATTTGGATGATGCCGTTTGCCGATAACTCTCTGCCCAGCTCAAATCCCATTGAATGTAGTGTTCCAGCCTATCTTTTTAACTGACTGCCAGTCGGTTTTGCGGTTAAAAACGGTGGAAAAGAATTTAGGTTAGCAGCAGCAGCAGCAGCAGCTGTTTACCACCACTTTACCACTAGAGACCTAGAAAGAAAAACACTTCAGTGATCCGAAAAGAGAGTAGCCTGACTGACTGACTGAGATAGAGAGATACTGACTGACTGACTGACACTGGGATTGATTGCCAACAGCAGAAACAACAACAACTTTCGAGCCTGTGTACGGCAAATGACAGCAGCCAAAAGAGATCTTTTCTCTTCGGCTTTGCATTGCAAATTGTGCCAGAGCCAGAAGAGTGTTCCTAAATCCCACTTTTTTTTGTTCCTCTATCTCACTGGAGCATCATCTCTGGCTGAGCTCTCCTGAGCTCATCTGTCTGTCTGACCTTGTCCTGTCAGGTTGTCCTCTTGTTGATGTGTTGTTGGTGTCAAAGTTCAAAGCAGTGTCGAAGTCTTTGAGGTGAGGAGGAGGAGGATGGGAACTCCTACGCACTTTATGGACTTCGTTCTCTTACATCATCGATGCCAGTCAGTTTTTTCCTTTTGCTTTATGCTATGTCATAATTAATAACGGCAAACTGTGTGTGTGTGTTGAGTGCTGCTCATCCTCTCTTTTTACTGACTTTTTTTCTGTTGGCCACTTCTTTCTTCTTTCTTTCTTCTTTTTGGCCATATTCAGCGATCTCTGTGTGTGTGCCTGCTCAAGTTAGCCGTATATGAGCAAAGCTTTTCTGTTCCTCTTCTCTTCACTACTTTTCACCAACATTTCTTTCTCCTCATTTCTTCTCATTTGTTATCGCCGCCGTTTTGTTGAGGTAATTTTTTTTGCTGCCGTTGGTTGGTTGATTTCACTTGTCAATAGAAGTAGACAGACTTCTTCTTTTTCTTCTTTTCCGCCATTGTTTGACGTTTGTTTTAACTTTTTTTTAAACAGCAGAATTTATTTTCACAGTATTTGCTTTTGTACATGCTTTTTTGAACAAAAGAAACAAGGCAGCAAGCAAGACATCTCTCTGGATGACAAATTAGAGTTGTTGGCTCAGCTAATGAAGACATGTGTGTGAGGACAGGTTGAAGGAGATTAAGCAGAAAAAAGGGCTAATTTCCGCATTTTCATAAAAGGAGTGCTGCTACTTTAGTGTGCCCTTTTACTTCAGTGCTGATGTCTGTTAATTGCAGACTTGACAGGAGAACTGAAAAGAAGTTGTAAACAGATTCTGCTGCCTACTATTCTGCTATTTGCTGTTTCTTATTCTAAATCTTCTTTTCATAAATCATTTAAATTTTTTAGTGGAAAAAAACGAACTGTTGTCACTGCTGCTCTCTTTGTTTGTAGCCAAACACACGGTTGACTAGTGTTTCCGTGTATCCAACATTTCAAACTCCTTTTATTTCCAAAAGTAGAAAAACTATCATCACCGCTGCCACCACTGTCGCCACCAAAACAGCTGAAGACATTAACTGCTCATTGTACTACAGAGTGCAGGTAGTTAGTTAGAAAAAGGGAAAGAAAGAGGGGGAAAAGAGAGGGGAAAAGAGTACAGGCAATTTGCAAAAGCTGACTTCTAAGTGAGGGGACGACAACACTTGTCTCCTCTCTTCTCTTTACCTTCTCTTTACCTTTTCTCAAATCGATGTGGTCAGCAACAAACACAGCTTGTCTCCACTTCCCCCACCAAAAAACCACACTTAAGTGTTCGGAGCTTCTTTCTTTAAATGGACATCTTCTTCTCTGTCGTCTTCTTCTTCTTTTAACCGCACAAAGTCGGGTATTGTTCCCCTCTCTCTCTCTCTCTCTCTCTCTCTCTCTCTCTCTCTCTCTCTCTCTCT
>JAALOO010002225.1_pt1 | contig 11173 bp, 7 predicted proteins | sample 7257641 | NCBI WGS metagenome assembly JAALOO01 (sample SAMN14085613, study PRJNA598686) | mite metagenome | biome: ENVO:01001000; feature: ENVO:01001002; material: ENVO:01001226; isolation source: single female mite from University of Michigan culture on fish food culture... ... | reverse complement strand
AACCAAAGGAGAGCTCTATGATTTCCTGGAGAGAAATGACGGAACACTTTTTTTACAGAGTGATAACGATCACCTACACCAGATGGCCAGTTCACGTAATTTAACGCATGTGATTCAGTACGGATTCTCATCAAAGAATGATATAGTGGGTAAATTGATTGTGGCAGATCCATTAATCACGGTTGCTTGGAAAGAAAAGGATCAATATGACTACTACGAGGTCGCAACGCAACTGACCGGATCTTATAACACGGAAAATATTCTGGCTGCGGTTGCCGTTGGGAAATTTTTTGGTTTATCGGCACAGGCTATTAATAGGGGTGTCGCAGGCTATCGACCGACAAACAATCGCTCACAGATTACCAAAACAGCGAAAAATATAGTAATTGCAGATTATTACAATGCGAACGCAAGTAGCATGGCCGCAGCTTTGGACAATATGGAGGTCATCGCTGCGGATAAAAAGGTTATCATCTTAGGCGATATGTTTGAGATGGGTGGTGAAAGCCCTCTAGAACATCAAAAAGTAGTAGAGCATGCCCTTTCCATTGTTACCGCTCGGACAATATTTGTTGGGAAAGCATTTTATCAACATGCGGAAAGTCGCGCTGAGTTTTATGAAACGACAGCGCAGGCAAAACAAGCTTTGATGAGTTTACCGGTCGAGGGTTCGACGGTACTGCTTAAAGCATCCCGCGGTATGGCCTTTGAACAGCTGATGGAGGTCTTATAATATAATGCCCTCAGAAAGTATTTAACTTTTTGAGGGCATCTCAGTTTGGGAAATGTTTAATTAAACTTCGATATTGAGATTAGACTCTTTACTTATCAGTTGCGCTATACTCGTGTCGTTAAGTATTTGAAGCATGGCATTACGAACCTCTACAAAGGTATCCCGTATTCCGCAGCTATGCTCTTCGACACATTCCTCGCAGGATCGGTAAAAGTTGAGACTTACGCAAGGTAGCAGAGCTATGGGACCATCAATGAGTCGCATTACTTGCGAGAGAAAAATATCTTCTGGCGCTTTGTTTAGGCTATAGCCTCCCCCGGCTCCTTTTTTAGAGTATAAAATCCCCGCATTACGCATCTCAAGGAGGATCTGCTCTAGAAACTTTTTTGGAATGCGTTCCTCTTCTGCAATCTTAATGATCTGCATGGGTTCTTTTCCATAGTTACGCCCGAGAACCATTAGGGCCTTAATGGCGTATTTTGTTTTCTTAGAGAGCATAGAAGTTCCTTTTTCGAGTAGTCGTTTTGTTACAAAGATACTAAATTTTTCCCGACTAGTGTTATTGACCTAATACCTCAACGATGGGCTTGCCGATATTGCCGTTCGGCTCCATAATATGGAGTAGAGAAGATATCGTAGGCGCAATATCGATACTATGGACTTCTTTGTTGCTTTGTCCGTGTTCGATGCCCCACCCCATAAAAACTAGTGGAATGTGCGAATCATAGGCTGACCAAACACCATGTGTTGTACCTGGAGATCGAGGTGTTCCAGCGTACCATTGTGGTTCAGCGATAATCTGAATTGCGCCACTGTTCTTGCGGTTGTATCCATTAATAATCTTTTCGCGAATAGGTGCAGGGATGAACATATTTTGATTTCCCTCCATATCCACGACATATGCAATTCCAGGTTCTTTATAAAGCTGGTCTATGATCGTAGTTTTTATGGCCTGTTCGTCTAGCTTAAGGGAATCGATAAGCGTATAATTTAAATGCACTTGGTAATTTGTAAGGCTACGCACCAATTTATCACTACCAAATTTCTCTTGAAGGACCTCTTTGAGGTTATTTTGTATTTGTCTTGAAAATAGGTATCCGCCATTTCCTTTTTGATCTGTGAAGTACATCGGGTTATAGGATGCGGCATGATCGGCAGTAAGGAAAATCGTATAATTACCTTTTCCAACCTGCTCGTCCAGAGTACGCAAGAAATCGGCAATATCTTGATCTAGGCGTAGATAGGTGTCTTCGATCTCGACGGCTGATAACGAGTAACGGTGGCCAACGTAATCCGTTGCAGATAGACTGACGCACAGGAAGTCCGTATTGCCCGTCGCATTTTTTCCCATTTGCTCGTTATGAAGTATTTCTTTCGCAAAATCTAAGGTGAATTTATTACCAGCGGGGGTTGTCTTTATAAGTTCGTAACCCGCATCCTTCATGAGTACAGACGTTTTTCTGGGGAAGGTTGGTGTTTCTTCTCCCGGCCATTTACCTTCATAAGGGTTGTCATCTGCGATGCTGTTAGCATAAGTTTCGATAGGATACAAAGTATTCCAATCTTCTTTTAAGTATTTCTCAGCAATCTTTTTTTCATTGAATGTGTCTACCCAACTTGGCAATTTCTCCATATAAAAGGAGCTGGATATCCAGTTTCCAGAACTACTTTCGAACCAGTATGCAGCGTCAGCGAAATGGCCAGCAGGAAGGATACCTCCTCTGTCTTTGATGGAGATACCGATAACTTTAGACTGGAAGTTTGTGGCGAGCTTTAATTGGTCCGTAACTGTCGATGCCAGTAGGTTTCTCGGGGATTGTTGTCCTTCGCGGGAAGATGTTCCTACGCCATTGACGTTATCATCTTGTGTACAATACATCGGTTCACCGGTGGCTTGAATAATCCAGTCATTTCCAGCAATTCCATGGATAGAAGGTACAGATCCTGTATACACCGTGCTGTGACCTATCGCCGTATAGGTAGGAATATAATTAATAATGGCATTTTCACAAGTGAATCCGTCATTTAACAAGCGGTTGAATCCATCTTGGCCATAGCGGTCGGCAAAGCGGTAGAGATAATCCCAACGCATCTGGTCTACCATGAGGCCAACAACAAGTTTGGGTCTTTCGGGCTTGTTCTGAGCAAAACTTTGGAATATACAGGATATTCCGAGTACAGCGGTTATTACAAGTGATCGCATAGTTAGTTGTGTTTTGATTTAGAGGTTAAAAGTAAATGATTTTTCAGGAATTTCCCTGTATAAGATTCGTTACAGTCCACTAGATTTTCAGGTGTACCTTCAAATACAAGTTTCCCTCCTTTATTCCCTCCTTCGGGGCCGATGTCAATAACCCAATCTGCAGTTTTTATCATTTCCATATTGTGCTCGATCACTAAGATGCTGTTGCCTAATGCAATTAATGCATCAAAGGCCTTCAACAGCTTGTGGATGTCATGGAAATGCAGGCCTGTGGTTGGTTCATCAAAGATGAAAAGTGTCTTTTTGTTATTGTTTCCTTTAATAAGGAAGGATGCAAGTTTAATCCGTTGTGCTTCGCCCCCAGACAGGGTACTTGAGGGCTGACCTAATTTTACATATCCGAGCCCAACATCTTGCAGAGGTTGTAATTTTGCGATTATTTTCGGCTGATCATTAAAGAATGGTATTGCTTCATCGACACTTAGATCGAGTATCTGAGAAACTGATTTCTCCTTATAGGTAACCTCAAGTACATGCTGTTTGAATCGCTTACCCTCACAAGCCTCACATGGGAGGACGATATCAGCCATAAATTGCATTTCTATTTTCACCTCACCATCTCCCTGGCAAATATCGCAACGTCCACCTTCGACGTTAAAGGAAAAAGCGGCAGGCTTAAGGCCTGCGGCTTTTGCTGCAGGTAGTCCCGCATATAAAGCACGGATCTCATCCCAACCTTTGACGTAGGTAACAGGATTGGAACGCGATGAGCGGCCAATAGGATTCTGATCTATCATTTCAATCTGCTCGATTGTTTCCGTGTCACCAGTAAGATCGTCGAAGAGCCCTGTCTGCTCTCCCGAATAGTTTCCGGTGGCTTTTTGTAGCGCGGGGTAGAGGATCCGCTTAACGAGCGATGTTTTTCCCGACCCTGATACACCCGTCACGACTGTAAAGGTATGTAGGGGGAAGGTCACATCGATTCCCTGTAAGTTATTTTCTCGGGCTCCTTTAATAGTGATGGAATCTGCCCATTTGCGCCTGGTTACAGGGACTGGAATGTGCAATTCCCCATTTAAGTATTTGCCGGTGAGACTTTTTGGGTCTTTGATTATTTCATCGTAGGTTCCAGCAAAGACAAGATCTCCACCATTAATGCCTGCCTCAGGCCCAATGTCAATCAGGTAATCTGCAGCCTCCATCATCTCCTGCTCATGTTCCACGACAATCACCGTGTTACCAATTTGACGTAGCGACTTAAGCACGCCGATCAGTCGTTGGGTGTCTCTGGGATGCAGACCGATGCTCGGCTCGTCCAGAACGTAAATGGAACCTACAAGAGAGCTTCCTAAGGAGGTTGCTAAATTAATACGTTGTGATTCGCCTCCTGAAAGTGAGTTGCTTAATCTGTTGAGTGTCAAATAGCTTAATCCGACCTCGCATAAAAATTGTATTCGACTGGTTATTTCTGCAAGCAATCGTTTGGCGATCACCATTTCGTGAGGATCTAAAGTTAACCCCGTAAAGAATACCAGTGTTTCATCTAGTGGAAGAAGGACGAGTTCTTGTATGGACCGGCCCCCTACTTTAACATACGAAGCGTCCGCACGTAGTCGAGATCCTTTACATTCAGGACAATCTGTTTTACCACGGTATCGCGAGAGCATCACGCGGTATTGGATTTTATAGGTTTGCTGCTCGAGTTCAGCGAAAAAAGCGTTAAGACCTGTGAAATATTTATTCCCCGTCCACAATAACTCTTGCTGCTGGGCGGTAAGCTCGCTGTATGCTCGGTGAATTGGAAAGTCAAATTTTAAGGCACTTTTTACAAGCTTATTTAGCCATTCGCCCATTTTCTCTCCCCGCCATGGCGCGATAGCGCCGTCATAAACGGATTTACTTTTGTCAGGCACGACTAAATCTGGGTCTATTCCAATAACTTTCCCATACCCTTCACATTTTTTACATGCGCCATAGGGATTATTGAAACTAAAGAAATTTGGTGTAGGTTCTTCGAAAGTAATGCCGTCCAGCTCAAATTTGTCTGAGTAATGCTTGAGCTTCCCATTAATATCAACTAGGCAGCTGCCCTTTCCTTCAAAAAAGGCTGTTTGCAGGGAGTCTGCAATTCTACTTACCGTTTCATCATGGTCATCTAAAACGATCCGGTCGACAACAATTTGAATGGATCCGGCTTTAAGATCTGTGTTTTTAATGCTGTTGTCATTAATGATAGCTTCAATTTTATGAATTTTATCGTTGTAAAAGACGCGAAGAAAACCCTTTTGTAAAAGGATAGACAATTCTTCTTTTAGCTTTCTGTTGTTTGTTGGTAAGAGTTCAGCAAATATGGTTATGGTTGTCTCTATGGGATAGGCGATAATCTCTTGGGTAATTGAAGAAACGGTATCCTTGGTCACCTGCTTCCCGGAAATAGGGGATATCGTTTTACCAATGCGTGCGTATAGTAATTTTAAATAATCGTATATCTCTGTTGAGGTTCCTACTGTTGAGCGTGGGTTAGAGGTAATCACTTTCTGTTCGATGGCAATTGCAGGAGCAATACCTTTAATATAATCAACCTCTGGTTTATTCATACGTCCCATAAATTGTCGAGCGTACGAGGAGAGACTTTCCACATAACGTCGTTGCCCTTCAGCGTACAAGGTGTCGAAAGCAAGTGAGGATTTCCCTGAGCCTGACATGCCGGTGATCACCACCAGCCTGTTTTTAGGGATATCTACATCAATATTCTTTAAATTGTTAACTCGAGCTCCCTTTATTTGGATATATGATTTAGCGTTTTGTTCAGATTTTTTTGACATGACTAACAAAGGTACGGAATTTAGTTAAACTATAAGTGAGTCGGATAACATGCTTCCTGTGTAATATCCTTGAGGTTTATTGTGTTGCAGCTTCTTTATAGGTGCTGCTGACAGGATAATTTAGTGCGGATTAATTTGCATTTAGCTGCAAATATATAATCGCTACGCTTTTGTTAATACGGTAAACAAATTCCGTTATCTTTGCGTTTTATTTTAAAGCAACTTTTTGTGATTAGTGTGAATAACGTAGGGGTATCTTTTGGGGGTACCAATCTTTTTAGTGATGTGAATTTTTCCATTAATGAAAATGATAAAATAGCGCTTATGGGTAAAAATGGCGCAGGTAAATCGACCTTACTGAAGATTATTGCTGGTGTCGATAAACCAACACAGGGAAATATTTCAGGACCTAGGGATGCGGTTATTGCCTATTTGCCACAGCATTTATTGACTAAGGATGATCGCACTGTTTTTGAAGAGGCGCTGCTGGCTTTCGAAGACGTGTATAACATGAAAAATGAGCTTGAAGAGCTTAATGAACAGTTAACGATCCGCACAGATTACGAAACGGATGATTATCTGAAGCTTATTGAACGTGTATCGGAACTTAGTGAAAAATACTATTCTATCGAAGAGATTAACTACGATGCCGAGACAGAGAAAGTACTAAAAGGACTAGGGTTTCAGCGGGCAGATTTCGACCGGTTAACATCCGAGTTTTCTGGCGGTTGGCGCATGCGGATTGAATTAGCAAAGATTTTATTAAAAAAGCCTGATCTCATTTTACTCGATGAACCAACAAACCACATGGATATTGAAAGTATTCAATGGCTTGAAGAGTTTTTGATAAGCGCTGCAAAAGCTGTGATTGTTATCTCTCATGATCGAGCGTTTGTTGATAACATTACCAATCGTACCATTGAGGTAACAATGGGTAAAATTTACGACTATAAGGCCAAGTATAGTCACTATCTGGAACTACGTAAGGAGCGCCGTGCACATCAATTGAAGGCATATGAAGAGCAGCAGCGATTTATCGCCGACAATCAGGAATTCATAGATCGCTTTCGGGGAACTTATTCCAAAACCTTACAGGTGCAATCTCGCGTTAAGATGCTTGAAAAATTAGAGACGATAACAATAGATGAGGTTGATAACTCCGCTCTTAGATTAAGATTTCCTCCTTCGCCTCGTTCGGGGAGCTTCCCAGTGACGATTGAAGATTTGTCTAAAAACTACGGAGACAAACTGGTTTTTAAGGGAGCAAATATGCTCATCAAACAGGGTGAAAAAGTTGCATTTGTTGGTAAAAATGGCGAAGGAAAGTCCACGATGATTAAAGCCATTATGGGGGAGATCGCAATTGAGGGTAAACTACAGATTGGCCACAATACTAAAATTGGTTATTTCGCACAAAACCAAGCGGCGTTGCTTGATGGCGAGCTTACTGTCTTTGAAACTATAGATCAAATCGCTGTGGGTGATGTCCGCGTGAAGCTTAAAGATCTGCTTGGCGCCTTTATGTTTAGCGGCGAGGATACAACAAAAAAGGTAAAGGTATTATCTGGAGGAGAGAAAACTAGACTTGCTATGATTAAGCTACTCTTAGAGCCGGTAAACCTGCTTATATTAGATGAGCCTACAAATCACCTTGACATGAAAACTAAAGATATCATAAAGAAAGCGCTTCAGGATTTTGATGGCACATTAATATTGGTGTCACACGACCGTGATTTTCTTGACGGATTAACGAGTAAAGTCTTTGAATTTGGGAATAACCGCGTTCGAGAACATTTTGAAGATATTAAAGGCTTTTTAGCCTATAAGAAACTTACTAGTTTAGCTGAGGTTCAAAAATAATGTGCTGGAAAGCCTTCTGTTTGCTAGTCCTCCTCACTAGTAGGCTCATCATCTTGAAGTTCAGCTAAAAGCTTTTCAACCTCCTCCTCAGAGGCAGTCAGTTTTGCTTTACAAACATTGATTAAGGAGGCTGCCCGTCGTATTTTGGCAGTCAAATCATCAATATCTGTATCGCCGGATTCAATTTCATCTACGATATTTTGTAATTCTGCTAATGCCTGATTGTAGCTGTAATTCGTCTCCATCATATGTTATTTGTTGATTACCTGACTATGTACTGTGCCTTGAAGGAGGGTAGTTTCAATTTCATCTCCTAGGCTGAGGTTGTCCAAGTTTGTGATAGCTTTTCCGTTTACCCGGGTTATACTAAAGCCGCGTTTGAGCAATTGTTTTGGATCCGCCATATGTACAAGTCGCTCCATGTTCTTAAGATCCGTCTTTGCGCCTTTAATTGTCTGTCTGCTAAATAGCGTGATGCCATCGTTTAATGTGTTGAGCCTGTTTTTCGCATGGCTTAACGTAGTTTTGCTACTCCATGAAATAGCCTGAGAAAGGTGAGAAATGTGCTGTTTCTCTTGCGTAAAGAGCATTAGGGTAGCTTGCTTGATGCGTCGTTGTGATTCTTCGATCGGTAATGCGAAGTGATGAAATTTTTGGATAAGAAAATCTGCGAGTTCACTAGGTGTAATCGCACTTTTGTATGCCACCATTTCGCTGACCGTCAGGTTCGTAGAGTGCCCAATTCCAGTGATCACTGGAATTGGGAATTTTGCAATAGCTTTTGCAAGCAAAAAATTGTTGTATGATGATAGCCCGACCTCCCCACCGCCACCACGAATAATAGCCACGACATCGTACTCTTCGATTTTTTCTGCAATTACGACAAGCTGTTTTATTATGGAAGGGATCGATTTATCTCCTTGTAATAAAGCTGGATAGAGTGTGCTTTGAAATTTATAACCCCAAGGATTATTTTTAAGTATTTGAAAGAAATCTGAAAATCCCTTACTTGTTTCTACAGAAATTAATGCCAATCGTTTGGGGACAGCCGGAAAAACAAGTTTTTTGTTTGCTTCATAAATGCCTTCTTCTTGTAATTTCGCAATACTTTCCCGTTTTTCCTTTTCAAGTTCTCCTAGAACATATGTTGGGTCAATATCTACAATTTTAAGGCTGAATCCAAAAAGTGGATCATAGGATATTGCGGCTTGAAAAAGGATAGTAATACCATCACGTAATGGCTCATTTAAAGTTTTTTTAAACAGTTGATTGATCCGTTGATAGTCCATTTTCCATAATACAGAACGCATTTCGGCAACTATTTTCCCATCTTTTTTCTCCACAAGTTCTGGGTAACAATGGCCAGAGTGATTGTAGAGATTGAGCTTATTCATTTCAGCCTTAATCCAATACAAACTTTTGTAACGATCGGCGATTGTTTTTTGGACGCTTCGCGAGACTTCTAAAAGCGAGAAAATAGTTTTATTTTCTGTTGTTTCGGGCATGAATCAAATTTACGATAATTCTTCGAGATTGTTCCTTGATATGCGAGAAGGGAGAGCACTCCTTGCAGAGGAAGAACCAAAGCGGGTATTTAAAAGCCATTAGGAACTGGAACGACTATTATTAAATATTTGTAAGATATTGCGTTTTGTTGCGCTTTTTGTTAATTTTAATGTTTAAATACTTAATCAAATTAAAACCTTTCGAGATATATCCACCATGATTTTAAATTCGCGCGTTTTTATACTTGTTTTAATTAGCCTTTGTTTTCTTGGAACAGCAAATAGTTACGGCCAATATAAGCAGACAATACAAAATAAGACGACGATCGTCAGACAAAATGGCCGCCCTCTTCCATTTACTCGACTTGATGAGAACAAGATCGTCGTTATTACCCCATCTTCACAAAAATATGGCGAGTTCATCTCCATGCTAGAACGCTATGGTGAGGTGCACAGTGCAGACTTTACGCATTATGATGAGGAAACTAAATATTTTAATACCGTCATAGTTGCGGGAACAGCGACAGATCTTCGTACTGATCTTATGCTTAAAGCTCGGCAATCCGCCATTAATGGTAAGCGACTTATTATCGTTCGTTTCGACGATAAATCAACACATAGTGTTTGGCCCTCAGGGCAATCTTCACCCAACTTCACCGAGCTGTCTTATCCGGATTTTAGCGCGCAGGGGCAGCGAAATGTAGCGATGTCGATTTTTGGTGGACTTGCGGTCACTCAGGGGCCTAACAAAACGGTGCAAACCCGTCTGCAGTATACCTTGGGAGAGGATGCCGGGATTGACCTCGCAGGAATGACTGAAAAAATCGACGCGATCGCCGGAGAGGGTATTAAGGGGCATGGCGCTCCCGGTATGGTGGTAATGGTTGTTAAAGATGGGCAGGTTATATTTGAGAAAGGTTATGGTACACATACATACGATGGGACAGAAAAAACAAAAACCACCGATATATTTGATATGGCGTCCATTAGCAAAATTGTGGGAACCACGCCGGTGGTAATGCATTTGCAGGAAACACATGTTATCGACCTTGATAGTACTATGGGGCATTATCTTTGGCAGGCAAAAGAAACCAACAAAAAAGATATTCCATTGCGCAGTGTATTGCTTCATGAGGCGGGGTTTACACCATACATTCCTTTTTATCGTAATCTTAAAAATGGAGATCTGGTGTTCCAGTGTGATAGCGCGCATCAAGTTCAACTAGCTGACGGCGCTTATTTACGAAACAATTATTACCGCGATGTGATGTGGCCAGTGATGTTATCCTCTGCTGTAAAACCAATAGGTAACTATGTGTATAGCGATATCAGTATGTACGTGATGAAAGAAGTTGCCGAACACGTAACCGCCGAACCGATGCAAAACTACATACAGAAGTTCCTTTACAAGCCAATAGGGATGAAAACCGCCGGTTATAACCCCAGGGAGCGGTTTGAAAAACAACGAATGGTACCCACAGAGAACGATACATCGTTCCGGAAAGTTCTTCTACAGGGCTTTGTTCATGATCAAGGTGCAGCAATGGCGGCAGGGGTAGCCGGGCATGCAGGGGTGTTTGCCTCGGCAAATGACTTAGCAATTTATGCGCAGTTGCTTTTAAACCGGGGCACCTACGGTGGTGTGCAATATTTTAAACCCGAGACGGTCGATATGTTTACCTCTAAACAGTCCGCCACAAGCAGGCGAGGTCTTGGCTTTGATAGAAAAGATCCGGACCCAAAAAAAGAATATCCTTCTTTACTAGCTGGCGAATCTGTTTATGGACATACGGGATACACAGGAACCTGTATCTGGATAGATCCCCAGAACCAACTTACGTATATATTTTTGTCTAATCGTGTTCACCCCCAGGTTACCACAAAATTATTTGATATGAACATTAGAAGCCGTATACAAGATGCTATCTATGAAACAATTAATAAATCGAAGTAATGTCATTGCAGCGCTTTGTATCTTGGTGATGATAGTGAGCCGCCGTGAACAATGTTTTGCGCAATCAACAGAATCTTTTCGTAAGCAAATGGT
>JAALOO010002224.1_pt1 | contig 11174 bp, 9 predicted proteins | sample 7257641 | NCBI WGS metagenome assembly JAALOO01 (sample SAMN14085613, study PRJNA598686) | mite metagenome | biome: ENVO:01001000; feature: ENVO:01001002; material: ENVO:01001226; isolation source: single female mite from University of Michigan culture on fish food culture... ... | reverse complement strand
CTTATGAGAATTTTAGCCATTCTCATACCCTTATGAGGCATATTTTTGTGTGTGTCTAGGCCATTTGCTAGAAAAGAAGAAAAAGAAAGCAACTGCAGAAAATGAATCGATTTGAGCGGCTATTTGCCATGCCGAAATTTCTCAACAATTGTGCCTTTTTTTACTTCTCATTTGCCTGCCGCTGTTTGCCTACTTTTGCTGTTACGGTCGTTTCTGTCGTTGCTGTTGCCTCCTCAGTTCGATCGTTTCTCTTTTCCCCATTGTTCCCCTTCTCTTGACAACACACACAAATCGGTAATTTACATTAATATAATAATATTATTATTTTTTAGCCTGCCTTTTAAATGTTATTACTTCTTAGGCTGTTCATAATAAAAAATGTTTTTGGTTTCGAAAAAGGGAAAAAGAATAAGAATCAAAACAAAAACTACCGCACACATCATCAGCTTAGCAAGAATTTATGATTTTTACCAGTGCATGTGGCCAGGTCAAATCGGTCAACGTACTGCAGATTGTTTTTTGCGGTGTTTTTTGTTGAAAAGCATTATTTCCAGCTAATCTGTCTGCTAATGCCGTCTTCTCTGCCTACGCTGTTTTTGCTGTTGTGCTATTCAAATCAAGGCATTGTTTTGCAAGCGCAAATACCCATTTTTGCAAGAAAAGCTAATATTAAAAGAATGGTATAAAAGAGTTGACCCTTGCATTTGAGTCCACTAGGTTCTTGCCCCCTGTTTTGCTCAAGGTTAAATGCTCTTTGTGTGCTCTAACGGTGAGTGCTTGAAAACACGTATTGTGGACTGCATTAGTATTTGGAAGTCTCCCTTTTGTCTTTTTCTCCTCCTCCTCCTTTTCCGGCCAAACAGCAAAGCAACCGACGTGCCTGGCAAATGTTTGCAGTGTCATTCATTGTGAATAAGAGTGAATGAGTGTTGTTTTCTCGCCCATCTTTTCTCGCCCTCTTTCTCGTTTTCTCCTCTTTGTCTGCTTTTCAGTTCGAGTAAACAGCGTAGTTTCTCTATCGTACACTAGGCTTTCTCTTGCCTAGCCTGACCTGTTTACCCATTTGCCTGTTTGCCCCTCAACTGATCTGTCATCAATGTCAGTTCTATTTAATCTTGACTGTTTGTGTGTTTGTGTGTGTGTGTGTGTGCGAATGCACCCAAAGAGAAAGGGGTGCTACAAAAGAGATGGAAATGCCATAAATGACATATAAATAAAATAGTGCATTTTCCTGCCACTTTTGTGCGTTGAATTGCCACTTTTAAACGTCGACTTCTCATTTTCTCCAGTTCTTCCCTTTGACTAATATTTTTCCTGCCATTGCCGCCTCTGCCGTACAGCAAATGTAATTTAATAAATCGAGTATTCTCGTTCTTTTTCTTTTATTCTCTTTTTTATTCTGATTTTTCATTGTCGTGCTTCTATGCACTTTAACTGCTGACATTGAGAATAATACCGTACTGTTGCTAACTGTAAAAATGAACATTTTGCAGTTTTTTTATTTTGAAGAAAGAGAATGGAAAAAAGGGGGAAATGTCCTTGTTCACTCATTGCTGATAATCAATTTTAATGTTGAATCTGAAAAGATTGTATGAATGCTCCAGTATGTGTACACATTTCCCCTTTCAAAAAAGAAAAAAAGAGAATATAAATCTTTGTATAGAAAAGGAAGAAGCGTAATGGAGTATTTAAATAATTCGCCAATTAGAATGCACTAGGCAATAAATCTCTTTTTCTCATTCTTCTTGGTCGGCTGCTGCTGCTGTTGTTGTTGTTGCAATTGCAAACCAACATAAGCTAGAGAAAAAATAAAAAATAAGAGGACAAGACTTCCCGTTTCATTTCCTGCTAATTTTAGCTTGGTGAAAAGAAGAAAAAGAAGAAGAAGAGGGCAGCAACAGGGGTCGGTCAGAATGTGTGAGTGGTGTTTGCTGGTGGTGACACTGCCTGAACTACTAAAGCCGGAGAGACGGATACTCGGCGGTTTGAGTGCAGCACTGCTACTTTGTCCTGTACGGCTCAAATTGGTGTTTTGTGCGACCTTGTAAGGGCTAAAGTGCTGGCGATGGTGGTTGATGAATTACACACACACACACTCCACTCACACTTGCCGACTAAACCGATGATTTGTATTTGGAGAGCAAAAGAGGGAGGGGAGGTGAAAGAAATTGATTCATTTCTAAGAAAAGTATACTCTAGTGCACTTAGCGAGCTAAAAACAATTTTTTTCTAAACTCTCTTTTTCTCACTCATTTCTATAGAAGCGGCGACGCTAAGACTTTGTAAAACAAGAAGAAAAGAGAGAGAGAAAGCGCGTTAAGTCGCACGAGTAGCTCTGATTGAAAGACAAACACTCGAATGCGAGTCTCGTTTCCCGTCTTGCACAGCTTTTGTACAGTGGCCTCACCAGTTGTTCAAAGCAAGAGAATTGGGATCAGTACTAGGCAAACACACACTCATCACTTTTACCAACCACCAACCTAATCATACATGAAAGTATCTGTAGATTCGTTTGAAGCAAAAGAGAAGGGAAAAATAGTTGAAGTGCACTGCAGAAGGCCACCGGTGACCGCCGACTAGTTAGCTGGTTGTTTTTTCCTTTTGGTACTTGCTCGGTGTTCAAGTGCACTTGAATAAATTTCCCTTTTTGCTAGATTTTTGGCTGTAGTAGAAGTAGACGTTTTGCTACTTCTAAGAGGAAGTGAATGAACTTCTTATCCGTCGCCAATTCCCTTATCCGGTCGAGACTGCTGTTTTCATTCACAAACTTTCCCTTTCTGTATTATACTAAGGAAAATAATAGAACGGTGTCTGAGTTTTGACCGAATGTATGTGAGCGTTTGAGCGCATTTCTTCAGTGCGTGTGAGTAAACACACAAATTGCGACATTGTGAAAAATGTAGCTGCTGTTGTTGTTTGGCTTTGCTTATAACAATATTTGCAGCGCCTTTTCTTCTTTTTTTCATATTTCTCTCTTGTCAAACCAGTTTAAACTTTAGATTGGACATTCGATGATTGAAAAGGAAGAAGAAAGGATTTGTGTGCAAGTCTGTGTAACAAATTGTTGACTTTTAGCTGCCAATTTTTCAATTTGCCCGCTGGTAAATTCAGTTTTACACTTGTGCTCTGCTTTGCCTGCAATGCATTTTGAAAAAAAAGAAAAGAAAAGTGAAGCCAAATAGAAGCCAATGACGTCATTAAGGAGCAGAAACCATCCTTCTTTTTACTTTTTGCGTCTCTCATCATCATTGTCAGTAAAAAATTTTACTTGTCTGTTTGCCAAACATCGGCTTCTAGGATTGTTTAAACTGTCACAATGTTCACTGGTTACTGGCTGGCTCGAGAAACGACTGGTTTGTACAATAGAAAAAGAGGGAAACATCAGAATAATGGATGGTTGAACAACTTTCTAGTACCTTTCTCTTCTTTTATTTTGTAAGTTTTTTAATTAAGATTCAAATCACATGACCGTTAAAATAGGGCAAAAACTTATTTATTGTCATTTAGTAGGATTTCTTCACTCTATCAACCTCCGCAAATGCCCTTTTTTTCTCATTTTTTAAAGTGTAATTACGCAGTTACTGCAGCTACTGTTTTTATATTATTACACTAGCTTCTCTCTTTCAACTATTTAAAGTGGCCTACATAACTTGATTTTCACTGTACGTGTGCGTCAGCAGCAGTAGTGCTTTCAATGACGCCAAAAATGCGACAAACAACAGGGACGAAGTTGTTGCGGCCACCAAAAATCAGACAGTTAAAGTAGAATATTAAAAAATCATGCACTCAGCCAGTGACTGACGCCTAAATTGACGCCTTAAAGACAACATAGGAACAGTGGAGAATGAACTTGCATGACTAAAAACAAAATAACAAATAGTAATGGGAAGATGAAAAAGAAGAGCAAACGTGCTAGGCGGTGAACAAATGCCACGAAGAATCGTGAACTTTACCAAAAGGGCTGACTGGGACGTTTCTAAAATTAAATGGTTTTCCCTTTTTTCTCAGTTGTAAACTATAGTCAAACGGATGACTTTTTATTTATTTAAATGTCTGTTTCTCTGTAGCAATAGTAATTAGAGGAAGGAGAAACCGAACTTCAGTTACTGAAGTGCATCGATTTGCAATTAACAAAGGTTCCGCAGTTCTTGCACTGAAGAATAACCTGGAAAAGAAGAGAATGAATGTCACTAGAAAATGAGAACATTTCAAGTAGGTAGAACAGTTTTTTCTTGCTGTTTTCCCCTATTCTCGGTGCAAAGTTTTGGTTGTTTTTTAGTCCCAAAATTTAATTTGCAGCAATTTGTTTTTGACGCAAGCTGTTGTTTTTTAAAAGCTGCATTGTTGAAAAAGCATTGTTATTTGTGTTTCAATTTTGCTCGTTTTTTATTTGACTTTTAGTCGTTTGCATCAAAATAATTTATTTATCAACTTTAGCCTTAGCCTATTTCAGTAGTAACATTATAAACATAAACTCTAGTTTAGGCTTCTGCTCACTATCAGTGTACTGCTTCTCAAACTCTGGTCCCACTGGAGACATACATCAGTAAGGCAATTACTTTTATTTTTCTGAAAACTCGACTGTATCTTGCATGCCATGCTAAACTAAGTTGCTGACCGCAAACAGTGAGGAAAGACGCAATTGAAACTGAATAAGTAATTTGATTTTTTAATTAAGTCATTCACCGTAAAGCAAGAGGGCCAGTCAGAAAAAGCTTCAGCAAATTGAGGTTTTCCGCCTTGCAAAAACGTAAACTCTCTGCTCTCTGTGTGCATGCTTCGGTTTGTTGCTTGCATCGATCAGGAGACGTCAAGTGGAAAATGGAGAAAAAGAGAGATTTTCTCATTTTCGTGCACACATTTCCATCTTTTCTTCATCTTCAAAATTCACGGCCGAGAATTTACCATTCGAGACATGTCGACGGCAGCGGCTGCTACTGATGCTGCTGCTGGTAGCACGTTTCGTCGATATTGTGTCAACCTTGTCTGCTTTTGAATAAGAAGGAAGAATCAGCAGGCAGACAAGAGCAGACTCTGTGTGAGTGTGTTGTCTGCTCTGGCTCACAGATAAACACTGAGCTAGTGAATTACCGTTCGGAAAGTAGTGAGTACCACGAATCGCCTACAACTAGCACATTTGGCGAATCTATTCTTATGGGAACGTAAATCATACGTAAGTGTGTATGTGTAGGCGAGCATGAAAGGCTCATTTGTATTCAAAGTTTATTAAAGGCTTCTGTCTGCCATGTATGCCAAGAGTTTCGATTTTCAAATATTAAATTCAAGCTTCCTCCTCGAGTGAATATTATATCTTTTCCTGGTGTGTATGTATTTATTCAAATGGATGCCCAACTTTGTTCTTCTTTTTGTTGCGTCATCATTATATTGAAAAGAAATTGAGAGTAGAGAGAAGTAAGTAAAAGAGGTAAGAAAAATAACAAAACAGTGGAGAAAAGTAGACGCCATCACGGGTTCTTTTTTATGTTTGTGTACTGTCTACTATTAATCTGGGGACGACTTGTTAAAGATGGCACTTGCATAATGTTTACTCCATTTGTTGTGTGTTTCAAAGTACTCAAACAGTTACTGTTTCAGTGCGAGGCTCAGTTTAGAGACAGGTTTAGTACAGCATCATCGGGTGCCATGGTGAGTGCAAGACGGAATCAGCAGTAGTGAGTGCATCCGGTGAATGATCTCCCCTCATCACCAATTCAACTAATTACCCAGAAAGGGTAGGCGGTACAAAGTTGGCCAGAAGAGCCAGGGGAAAAAGGACAGAAAAGATAAAGAAAGAGAGAGACAAGATTAGTGAGAAATACAGGCACACAAAGAAAGGGGAAGCCAAGACAGTGCACCCAAATAGTTAGCACAGTTGGCAAGCAAGATAGAGAGCACATGATTTTGGCGGAAAAGAATGGGTCTTATTGGTGCACAAAAACTGGTTCACATTCTTTCCTCTACAGTAGCTGCAGGATTGAGGTGACAAAGTTGATCGAACACTGAGATAGTTGATTGATTTGCGCGCTGATGTGCTTCAGAAAGGGAAGGCAAAGAATTTACTACTACTACCACCACCTCCACAAGTGTCGATGATCGATCGAATCAGCACGGCCATCGGTGAGCATCAAGGGCCGCATCAATCACTTGTGGCCAGCGTTTGCAGGAGAGAGCAGAAGGGCCGAATCACTTTGCCTTGAGTGCCTCTTCAAAAGGGCCTTCTGGCCACCAACTTTGTACAGCAGCAGCAGCATTTGTGTTTTGGCAGCCAACAGTGTAGCACTCTAAATTAAAGATTTGCCATCAGCAGCAGCAGCAACGTTGATCGTTGGCCACCAAAAATTACTACCGCAGCATCTGGTGTTTTGAGCAATCTTTCTTTTACTGCTGTCGATTATACGCTTGAAATGAAGGAGAATCTGTGTGCTCTCGCCCTCACCCTCACACGAACTGACTGGTGTTGGGGTACACACACTCACCCACACAAATTAGTGTTTGGGTGTGTATGTGTATGTGTGCAAGGGACACCCAGCAAGGACCATTTTATGGCACTTTGATTGCTGCTGTAAAGTTTAAGTGAAGTGCCACCGCTTTGCTGTGCGGCTGACTGGCTTTGATGCGGCCAATTATTGCAAAGTGTTCACAATTTGAAGTGTGTCTACAGCTGCAGCGGCAGTAGCAGTAACAGTCCAACAAACATCAACAAAATTGGGCTAGCACTAAGCACAGAGGCCATATACCCATTAAACGCTTAGCTCCTAGCCATGATAAGCCAGGTTTCATTTAGCGGCCTGTGTGTCTTTGATCCATCACAGATCCATCTGAGCACTAAACGACGGGGCCAATTTGAAGACTACGGTGATGGCAATGTTGATGATGATGATGATGGTGGTGGGTGCACTTTTCTTACTTTCAACAGCTTTCACTCACTTTTGCTTTCTGCTAGCATGTAATATTTGTTCCTGCTGCCACTGCTGCTGTCCATCATCTGCACTGTGCACGCCAACCACATTGACAAAACAGCGACAACAACAAGTTTAATGCGCTTGTTTGTTTGCTCTGAAGCAGCGTCAGTAGACATTGAGGATGCAACACAACATGATCAGAAGTCGATTATCTACTATACTGCCTACAGTGCCATCGATGATGGCAAATAGCTGCTTTACCCTCTTCCGTTCCTTTTCTTTCACTGCTCGGTTATGTTTTTGCACTGCTGATTTATGTCTGCTCATTTTTGTGAACAGCAACAAAAGGAGAAAAGGGGGAGGAGGAAGAGGAAACTTGATCGTAGTGATCACTTGAAGAATTGGTGCAAGAAAAAAGCAAAAAAACTGTAATTAGGGGAAGAAACTTTTGCTAGTCTATTGACTTAGAAGCGTGTGAAGGAACAAACAAAAAGTAAAACGTAGTGTTTTTTACAAACGGAAGCAAAGATGAAAAACTTCCTTTTTATTTTTTGTTTTTATGTTTTTTACATCTGTTGATCAACTCAACATACATACACAAAAAATGCTTTTATCATCCCCAGTTTTATTGGCAGATTCAAAAATTTTTCAAATTTTAAGCCATGTGATCAAGTCATACTAAGTAGTTATTCAACTTTTTGTCCTCTCTGGGACTATTTTTTACGCGTTAACGCCTAATTAACTTTTGCCCATTTTACTATAAAGTAATTTAAAAAACCAAAAAAATGAAAAGAATAAAAATAGAAATTTTTTAAAAGAAACTCTAATGACCATCAAGAGAAAAATCACACAATTTTCAGTGTCATGTTTCATAGGGCAAAAGCAGCAACAAAAGATAAAAAATAAAGTTTTTATTTTTCATTCTCCGATTTTATGTATTTTTTTGTTACTATTTCATTTTCTTCTTTTTCATTACTTTCATTTATTTTCCTCTCTAATGCCATCATTCATAAATTATGCTTTCATCTTTCAAACTGTCGTTTTTCTCTGCTCGGACTGTGCATCGTCGTGGCCGTCATGAACTTGTACTGCGTCATCAGCTACAGCAAAAGAGGGTAAATGGAGGAAAAGAGTCAAGAGTGCACAACTGAACAAATGTCGCTTGAGAGGATGCACTGTCTTTTTTCTTCCTCTCCCTCTCTGTTGAATTCATTTCATTACATAATGATTGTAATAATCGAATCAATGTAAAAGAGGGACAAAAATCTAGTGTTTGCCGGCAATTGAGATGTGTGTGAGTAATCAATTAATGCTATTCAATTAAATCGTTTTTTCCTTTCTTTTTCGCTATGCATGTTTAAAGATTTCAGATGTAAAATGTGAAAAAGAATGGATAAAAATTGCTCCTGCTGACGGGTAATTGCTTTTGGTGCTGTTGAAGCCACTATTTGATTGCGTAACAACTCCCCGGGACTGTCTGAAAAGTCAATTGAAAGTTGCGTGCAGTGCAGTGGCATTGCTGGGAACAGCTTCCGTGAGCTGCTTTCACTGCTTCAGAGGAGAACGTATGTGTATATTGATTACTGCTATTGTTGTACGATTCGGATGCTGGTGAATGCTCAGTGTAGTGTGTGGTGTGCGGGTAATCTAATAAAACGAAAAAAACGAATAAGAAATAATGACTAAAGAGAAAGAAAGGCAAATTGCTTTATTAATTCGATTTAATCGCAATTTACTGTCGCTTTATGTCGTAGCTGTCTTCGTCGCCGTCGTCGATGTCTTCCGTCTTGCTACTTCACTGTGTTGCTTTTCTTTCCCCCTTCTGTTTTCTTAGCTTTCCTTCGTTTGCCTCATGTTTGCTTGCTGAAGCAGTCAGTTTTCTTTAGTAAAACGGCGGTGTGTCTAATCATTCGTGTGCACATTGCACAAACACAGACAAAACTGTCTGGGAAACAAAAAAAGAGGCAGGCAGTCAAGACTGTCAATGTGGTTACAGTTGATGAAGCTGCTGTTGATTCTGCTGCTACCACTTCTGCTTTTGCGATTTGTTTTTTCTGCCAACTGCCCAGAGCAACCTTGAATTATCAGTCAGTTCACACACATCTAAGCTTGTGTTTGGTTTTTTATCAATAATGGATGACACAAACAGGGAAGAGAAGACAGTTTTCAGTGACCAGATAACTTGGTTGTTATTATTTTTACAATTATCTATGGTGGTTTTTCTTCTCTTTCTTTTTCTAAAATTGATGTAATTTTTCATTTGTTTTTATTATTAAAAACTAAATAAATTGATCAAATGACTAACTGATATAAAGAGACAAAAAAGTTGAAAACAGGTGGAAAAGTGCTGGCAAGCCAGAACTTCAGCGAGATTTTTTTTGCATGCACCGATAGGAATTTGCAAATTTTAGTCGTGCACCGATAGGAACTTGCAAATACTGTGGACGGAAAATTGACAGTGGTAAAATCACGTCCAACCTAGCCGCGGGCACATTTAGGAACTTCAATATCCTCGGTCCTTGCTCGCTTCGCTCGAAGTCCCTTGTCGACGGAAGTTAACAGTAGTTGTTGGACAAGATATTCCTTAACCAAGAGTCAGCCAACGGAAGAGTGGCGCGCCGGACCTTGAGCGGACATTGCTGACATGCCGAAAAGTACTGAAGAACTGAAGTGATAAGTATGTCAGTAAGTGAACAGTATAAAGGGAGCCGCAACCGATAGTGGCTGGTTAGTTGGAGATGAGCTACCGAACGTACCACCGAGAAATGATGAAGATGCCTCCAACTCCACTCTACGAGGTAGAGTGCTCCGTGACCTTTTCCTTCATCAGATTGCGATCAACACCTTTCTACCTGTATTAACGAGATTCTGTACCAACTGTGAATTGCCCATTAATAAACTGCGTAAAATCAGCTGCTTGTGTTTTGCCTGATTTCGGCAAAGTGCCTCCAGTCACCGAATTGTTTAGACACTTTATCAGCACGACTGTTTTTATGTGACTGGAAGTTTTGTGACTGTCTGAGAAGATGACCAACGAGTAACGAGCAAAGCTGATCACCGACCGAGTGAACGACAACTGAAAGATTGCGACTACGCTGAAAACAAAGAGACGCTACTAATGCCTAACCGTGAGTAAATTATGATTGTCATTGAAATCAACACAAGTTTTAGAAGTGGCGAGGAAAATACCGGCCTAGTGCCAAGGAATGACCAACTGAGCTGCTGTGCTGTGAAGATGGCCCGACTAACACCGAGAGATACCCGATACGCCAAGGAGGTGTCGATTTGACTGGCAAGGAGTGCCGTCACTGCCGAGATCGACCTGAGGAGCTTTGGTGCAGTTTTTGGACTACCGCCTGATGACGAGCTGAGGATGCAACGGCCGAGGGGCAGACTGGGAAGATCGACCGCTGTAACCGCGCAGAGAATGGCCAAAAGCTCCCTTGAGTAAGTTTGAGGTTGATGCCATCGCGGGCGGTGAGGAGTGACTGCCGCCGGTTGCAACAAAGAGCGGAGGATGGCGGACTGATCGATGGTGTGACGGACCTGGACGGTTGATCGATGACGCAGAGGAGTGTGACCATCAGTGGCAATGGATGGCTAGCGGATGACTGACGAGGAATGTGGAGGCCAGTGGAGTAACGCACGCACCAGCAGCAGTGAGGAGAGCCTACCAATGGCGCTCACTTGATTTTGAGCTCATTAGAGGTAGTGCCAAGCGACGATGCCTGAAAATGGCTGAGATGCCCGCCAATGACGATGATGTCCGCTTGTGGGAAGGCGTTGTCATGGCCGTTTGTCAACACCGTAGAGGATCCTAGAGCAACTGGTGCAGCAGCAAATGGAGTAGCCAATGGTTACGGAGAGGGAGCTTCCTGGGCGTGATTACCTAACCGTGGTTGTCCGAGACGAGGCCATGGCTATGGCCCGTTACAAGGAGATGGCCCTTGAGTGGCTTGGTGAAAGCTTTGAGTTGCCTGGTGAAAGGCCATGAGTGGCCTGGCGATGGCCCAAAGGGGCCATGATGCAAATGGCCACTGGTTGGCCCGGTGATGGCCTGGAGGTGGCTCCGTGTGGCCCGAAGATGGCCCCGTACGGCCTGGAGATTGCTCCGAATGGCCTGGAGATGGCCCCGAGCGGCCTGGAGTTGGCCCCGAGTGGCCCGTGAAAGGAGCTACCCTGAATGAAGTAATGGCCCAACGTAGACGGAGGAGTTGCTGCCCTTGCTGACGAGGATCGGGTGACAAGAACTTGTCGAACGTGACTGAGGAC
>JAALOO010002223.1_pt1 | contig 11181 bp, 9 predicted proteins | sample 7257641 | NCBI WGS metagenome assembly JAALOO01 (sample SAMN14085613, study PRJNA598686) | mite metagenome | biome: ENVO:01001000; feature: ENVO:01001002; material: ENVO:01001226; isolation source: single female mite from University of Michigan culture on fish food culture... ... | reverse complement strand
TAACGATTTGAAAAAATAGAAAGTGCGTGGCGCGAAGCGACACTAACACCCTTGTAAAAATATTATTTTTGTGCTGTGTTGCTAGTTTAATTTTGTAATATATTTTTTTAAAACACAAAAAATTAAATTCAATTTGGTCGTGTATCATGGTTATTTAATTTTTAAAACATTAAACAAACAATCGTTTCACTACACAATAAATAAAGTATTATCTTTATAATTGTGCAATCATACAAAAAAGTTGTACATTGTGTTGTTTTTTCTTTACAAATTCTGTTCTGTGTGATTGATCATAGAAAAAAATTTTTTAATTAAGAAACACATCAATAAAAAAGTTAAATGGGCAAACTGTTGTTTGTGTAAACGATACAAGGAAAAACTGCTGAGTTTAGAATTGAACAAATTTTTTTCATTTTAATTAATTTGATATTTTTAGTTAAACGAACAAACTTTTGTGATGAGATGGAAGAAAGATTAATTGCCACCCTTTTGTTAGCTATTCTACTTTTTCTTATATGCGCCATTGCCGCTGATGTTGTTGTTGTTGACGTTTCTGTACAGTTTATCTGTTGTTAATTCTTCTATTCATTAGAATTCTTAAATTAATGAGATTTTTGTTTTTTTGTTTTGTGTGTTAGTGCGCTTGCATATCTACGCTTTGCAATTATTTGTGCCTATGCAGTTAAATTTTATTCTTAACATCATTAAAATTTGCCCATTTTTTTTGTTTTGCCGTTTTTGTTGTTGTTGTTGTTGCAGCCAAACTATAACTTTTTAAAAAAATTCTAACATGTGATGAATAATGCACCAAAAAAGACAGCAAAAAGAAAAAATGTGATAAAAAAATGGCAAACTGATATTTATTTAGTAAAAGTATGGTTTGAACTTTAAAACACATAAATAATTTACTTTTAATAGAACAAACATATACAAAAACTCAAATAATAAAAATTTTATGAATAAAGTGGATTTAGAATCATTTCGATAGCATTAGTATCAATTGTTGATTTGTGATACAACAAAAAAGCACGAAAAATGATTGACAGCTAATTAGAAAAAAGTTTTATAAGTTACCAGTGCTAATTAAAAAAATGCATTTTTTAGCGAATTAAAAACGAACTTCTTACCGATTGGGAAAATGCTTTTGTGTAGAAAATAAAACCAACTAAAAATTGTATGCAAATTTTAAACTGTTTTTACGTAAAAATCTTCATTTTAAGTGCCAGACACAAACGTTTTTTATATTTTAATTAAACAATAAATGTTTTAAAGTTAAAAAACTTTGCATTTGGGCACCGATTAATTACAAAAAGATGAAAAAACTGATCATAAAGAATGTAGAAAAATAAAACAAAACAAAATGCAAAAAAGCTAAAAACGCATTATTTTGCAAAAAATATTTCAACAATTTTTTATGCAAAAATACCTTCGCATCGAATAAGCAGAAAATAACCGGCAAAAAAGGCAGTCACGCGATAAAAATCGATCATTTGATTGAGCGTCAGAACTGAGTTAAACAAATAAAAAAATGTACACAATTTAAAAAACACAAAAAAACAAACTGAAAATTGGCGACAATTAAATCAACTTGACGACAACAAACGAATTAATCAGAAACAGTTAACTTTGACAGTTAGATAGTGCGACAATGACAACTGCGACAACAACAACAACAACATAGCGCCGACACTGACCACCACTTGCTGCAGCCGATGCAAACAGTGGACAGTCAAAGTGTGCAAGCTAGGACGGTGAAATGGTGCTCGTGAAGAAAGAAGTGCTTCCCATCTGACCACCTGAGCGACCAGAGAGTCAATGAGTGCCGGCGATCAGAACTACAAGATTGAGTAGTGCATGTCGATGTGATCGAGTTGAGAAGTGGGAAGAGTGGGAAGAAGAAGAAGAGGCAATGGGAAAAATTGACAAGACGGGAAGACGCTGATGGACCTTTTTCGCTTTGGCGCCGGTAAGCTTTTGCAGACAGCTTAACCGCCTTTTTCTCTTGCTGCTGTTGCTTCTGCTGTTGCTGTTGCATTTGCAGTCTGACAGCTCAGCTGCTACTGACTTGAAGTTTCGGTGTCTTGCTGTCTCTCTTTCTCTCTATCTCTCTGTCTGCGGCAATACCAACCACTCTTCACCGAAGCAGACGCCGGCAAAGAAGTGAAAGAAACAAGTGAAGAGGCAAACTGTGAAGCGAAAAAACGAAGAATCGCACATGAGAAAAACCACACTGACGACAGGCAGACGACCGATTTGCGACGCTCCAAAATTCTCGTCTCTCTCTCTCTCTCACTCTCTTTTCACATAACTTAAACATGTTGGATTTTGCTTGCCATGTGGTCGGCTTTTGCACCTAGTCCCGCCTTTTGTTTTTTTTGTCTGGTTCACTCTCTTGATTTAGGTGGTATTGTCTCTTCTTTTTGAGATATCAAATCACAACAGGAGATTATGACTTCTCATTTGCATTCTTGCATTTTTAGTTTGCGCTTTTTTGCCACATTTTGCTTTCATCACCGCTAATTAAATATCTTGTATTTCGCTAGCACAACTTTTAATGATAGTAAAATCATAATTTAAAAATTTTTAAATTAATGTTGTGCATTGTCATTTTTTAATTTCATTTTTAAGAATGATAACCTTAATGTCAAACATAATTGTGGGAAAATACTTTTTAAAACAATGTTTTAAATTTTTTGTTTTTCACTTAGCCAATTTTATTTTATTCAGATAGTTTTGCAACATTTTGGTGCAGATAAGAAAAACTACCACTGTTAAAATTTTTAATAAAATAATTTTCATCTTTAACAACAGAGTAAAGTCAGTGGCCATTTTCCCACAAGTCTCGTCATGATGACCTAAAGATTGTCTAAAAGCTGACTGACTGTCATTCATTTGTTTTGCCAGCAGTCAGCTAGTCAACCAGTCATCATCGGGCTTTATGTGACAGGCACTGTTTTTTCTTCAAAACGTAAACGGTGAGCAAAAGCTGAAAATGTACGCACCGTTCTAAGTTGTAGGCAAATCAACCGACCAACAACCACACAGAAAAAATTTTGCTGTTTGTTGTGTGCCTATTAATAGAATCCTTTCTGTTGAGGCAACAACAACAGCAGCAGCTGTCTGAGGCAATTTAAATCTCACAGATGTGAGTAACATAAATTTTTTTCATTGGAATAAAAAAAATGGCAATGATAAAAAATGTATTTTGCAAAAAAGGATTGAAAAAGACTGAATTTTAGGCAACTCACAGCTGAAGCGGACATGGAATTTCTATGCCTATCAAACGCATTTCTTTTTCTTTAACCCTAAAAATTTGAATTTTTGTTTAAAGTTTACAGTTTAACTGCAAGAAAGGCAGTTGGTGGCAGCTGTTGAAAACACAGCAGTCGCAAAGCAAAAGCAAAATACAGCCGACGCTTCAGACGCCAAGTTTCTTGACACTTCGATGACATCAACAATTAGTGACAAAAAGAAAAAAGAATTCCCTGTTTGAAGCAAGTTTTGCATGAAAAATGGCAAATTTGCACTAGACAAGCGCCTACCGTTGACACTTGACACTTATCAGACGGCTCAGTTACCACCGTGGTTCAGTTAACAGAAAAATTATATTTTATTTTTTGTAGTTACTAAAAACCTGGCCTGATTTTGGCTAAACACAAATAATTTATTGCCTGTTTTAGCATTGTTGCACTTTCCTTTCTTCTGTTTCTGTTTTAAAGTTTTTAAACTGGTAAAAGTTTAAAAACTGTAATCGTTTTATTTTCACGCAAAAACAAGTTTGCATAGATAACTCAGCGTAGGAGTGCTTTTTCAAATCAATAGATTAAAGAAAAAGAAAAAGAAGAAGAAGCACCATTCCTGTTTTCAATGTTTCACTTCCTATTGAAATCAATACGATAATAAATCAGTTTTTTTGTAAAATGCCACTGCACAGAGGGTCGGTAATGAACATTTTAACAATGTGCTCGGTGAGCTGCTACTGCTGCAAAGTGAACAAGTCAGTCAGTCAGTCAGTCAGTCAATTAAAGAAGGCATCAACACTGGTTTTTGCGTCATCACGACAGAGATAGTGATGGTGGAGATGAATAAAAACCGACAGCATCTACTGCCTCTGCAAATAAATCACCGATTCATATGCGCGCTTGAAAAGAGATTGTGAAAGTGAAAAACAGCGTTGGCTGAAATTTTGCTAGATCGTTTTTAAAGGGCTTCTTTTTGGTGTAAGTAAAGCATTTGTAATAGTCAGTTAGTTACTCAGAAAAGTGCAGTGCAGTGAAAAATCTTGCTCCTGTTTGTGACTTTGATTGTGTTTGTCTCTATCTGTGTGTGTGCATATAAATTGCCTTTCTGCAACAATTCTTCTTTTGATTTCTGTACTAGCTGCACAACTGATTTTTTTCTTTTTACTCGCCTACCGTCAGAGTAGAATGTAGCCTGTTGTGCCTGCTTTTTTTCGTTTCTAAGTTAAGTGGTAAGACTAACAAAGGAGTAAAGAGAAGAAGAATGCATTTGAAATTTATTCACTTGTAAAAAGAATAGGAAAATAAAGAAGAGAATGATGATGATGATGATGACGATGATGAAAAAGCAAAAACTATTTTAGACGTCAGTCAAAATCTCTTATTTTTCCTTTTTATGTTGCTGTTTCTGGTGTTGTCGATGCAAACAAACAATAATTCTTTAATTTACCCAGCAAATTTGTAACGCTCTGGCGTTTGAATGTGTGTATGTTGTATTGACTTTAGGGTTTTGATTGGTAGTAATGGGGTGATAGTGGTGATGGTGGGTGAATGATGATAAAGGGAGAAAAAGGAGGTGAAAGAGGAGAGCAGTTAGGCGATGACGGTGTGAGAAAGTTTTTATGTGTACTTGTCATTGCACCAACGGATCATTACTACCAATCACTGCACTGGCAGTAAACGTTAAAAGTTTGAAAGAATGAATGCGGAACAGGTTGAAAAAGTTACCGAACACGGTAAACTACTACTGTCGCTTGTTGCCCACCTTAGTGTACACACTTACACACAAGCATTTCAAATAAGTAAGCAGTCATTGTCATTCATGAAAATAAAACAAACAAACCAAAATAAAATGAAAAATAAAAATTAAACAACTTGGCAATCACTGGAAAATATTGAAAAATGTTGCAAACAAAAACAGCACTGCTAGCAGTTTTTGGTAAAATACTAAAAGCACAAATTTAAAATGTGTTTAAAACTTTTGCCAATTTGCCAATCTGGTACTGATGTTCTTGTGCTTGGAAAATAAAGTCAGCCTGCTGCACAGTTGGTGACAGGTAGGTAGTAGAAAGAAAAGTTATACTGTTGCGGTTTAGCGATTGAGGTGAGTGAGTGAGTGAATGAATAAATGAAGGAGTAGTTGTAGAGTTGAATGGAGTTTTTCCCCGCCAACACACGAACATCAGTCATTGGTGAACCAAATTAGCCAGAAAAGCATAGCCAGCACTAATTTGCCATTTCTTCCCTCTCCAGCTCTCTCTCTTTTTCTCTCTTTTCTCTCAATGGTTGATGTATTAACCTCTCTTCAATCTTCAAGGTGTCTTCTCGGAAATGCTCTTCTTCTCTTTCTTTATTGGCATTAGTGTAGGTAGCCACAGTGCAAACAGTGCGTAAAATATGCAGAAAACTTTGACAGAGGTGGTGGCGGTGGTGGTGGTGGGTGAAAGACGAAAGTCACACACAAGCACCATACAAGTGCGAACAAATAAAGCAACACTGGACAGACAAAGAAAAAACAGACAGACACAAACATGACTTGCGGTTACCTTGACTGGACTGGACGGTGGCTGCAAATGAAGGCAAGCAAAAAGTTGATGATAAAAATGATGAAGAAAAAAGAAGGTGCTGTGTGTTCTATCGATCAAGTGACGATCAGGCGACATGCGACTTTCTTTTTCTTCTTCTTCTTCTTTTTCTTCTTTCTCTCCTCTTTACTCTTCTCCTTTCCCTCTCCCTCTTTTTTAAGTCAGACTTCAATTGAGTTTCCACTGACCGATTGCCTGTCTTTCCACTCTCTGTCTGTCAGTCAGTGGTACGCCTGTCCAGCAATGCTGGCAATGGTAGAAGATACTTCCATCCATTCATCCATCCATCCATCTATCCATCTATCCATCCATCCATTCCATTCCATCCATTTCTCTATCCCTCACATCACTTCCATCCATCTCAGCTAGAGTAGTTAAGCAACTTTTTCTTCCTTCTTCATTTGCCAAAGTCATCCAGGTACAAACTGTCGTTGTTGCTGATGTTGCTGCAGATGCTTTGGCTTGTTTCATACTTTGCAAACATTGCCGTCTTCTTCTTTTTCTCTTTCTACATATTTTGCCCCTCCCCTTGTCTCTTTTCTGTCCACTTTACATTACCGTTTTAACGCTGTTTTCTTTTTTTTGTTTTGTCTAGTTTTATATTTAATTAACTTTTAGTCGTTATTAGCATAACGATAAAATTTACTGCCGTTATGTTTAATCATTTAACTGTACAATTCATTTTTCTTGTTTTGCAAAATATTTTAATGTTTAAATCAACTCTTTTTAAATTAAAACTTGTACTAACTAGTTAAATAATAAAATTTAATTTAATTAAATTGTATGTTTTTAAAATTTGCAATTAAGTTTAATTGCAATTTTATGAAGCGTTCGGTCGCAGATTATTTCATTTTTTGCTCAAACAGAAACTCATTTAATAAATGAAATAAAATTTTGAATATTTGCTTGTTAATCTGCAATACTGTAAGCTATTAAGTTTTCACTTAAGTTTTGAACTAACAAAAGTTACTTTAAAAATCAAATAAATTTTTTGAACACATTAAAAACAAAGAATGTTTTGCATTTTCAATTTAATTAAAATAAAAAAGTTTAGTAAAGGCAAATATTTTAACAATTTAAAAATTTATCACGTTTGTTGTCCTAGCAAACAAAAAGTTGCATTTGTGTGTGTGTGAATTCAATTGAAAATCAATTTGAGCATTAGTTGCAAAATTGAATTGTTTTATTTTTGCAAACGCTTAAAATTTTAATCAAGTTAAAAGTTCTAAACAAATAAAGCTTTTATTTTATTTTTAATAAAGAAATTACTGTTTTTTGATTAAACAACTTATTAAAAAACTAAAAAACATTTTTTAAAATAAACAAAAATGGTTATTAAATGATTTAAAAAATTTTCAAAAACATCACATTTTTTATAAGTGCAACATTTTATATGCTTTACCAGTGACAGTTACCAGTGTTAATGATTACTCTACAATTGCCTGCTTTAGATAACCTTTATAATTTTTATTCAAAATACATTGTTAGACAATAAAGCTACTTCCTGAAATATATCTCAACGCAATAGCCTTTGCGATAGTATGTAGGCGGTGTTCACTTCACTTAAAACTGTTTTGACTAACAGTAAAAGTTTACTTTTTCCACCTTTGCTGCTGCTGCACCAGCTGCACCACTGGCTTTGTCATTTGCACTAATGCAGACAAAAAAAATATTCCAGCAACACCTATGATGAGCAACGATTAACTATGTAAAAATGTTCACTGTAGTTTACCGGTTTTTTGTTGTCAAAGGAAAGGCTTTGCTATAGCTAGCCACTTAACGCAGTAACTGCCCGTCCGTCCGCCCGCCTGCCTGCCGTTAGTTAGTTAGCCAAATTTTGCTGTCGTTGTTTTCTCTCCATCATCAGCACACTGAATCCCCTGTCGCACAGTTAATATGTGTGTGTGTGTGCCCGAGTTTGTGTAATAGTTTACATAAATCAACACCGAGTGTGTGAGTTAGAGAATCGGCTGTCACCGCAGCTCACAGCTGTTTTTGCTCACAGTTAGTTAAATCAATCAATCTGTCTTTTAGTGTGCTTGAGCTTCATTAAGCTGATGCTGATCAGCACTACAAATCACCACAAACGCAGCTGTGATTGACTGATGTGGTTTTTCGGCCAGACGTAGTTTTAGAGCACCTAGTGTTTTTTAGATTGAAAACTGTATTTCAGGGGGTTAAAACTCTTAATCGAGAATGAGTCGGTGTTTGTTAGTTAGAGTGCACACCTTTGCTCACCTAAAAAGGCAATATTCACAATTTGAGCCTTTCTTTAGAAGTGGCCGCCACTTCCACTATCGAGTGCCCGCTCTTTCATTTGATGGTCGGATTTAAAAAGTGTGAGTAAATGTGTGTTTGTGTGTGAGTGCAAGTGTGAATTTGTAATCAACAAACGCTTTTTGTTTTTCTTTTAGCTGAATGATGTTTGCAAGTGCTTGTGTGCGTCTAGTGAGCAAAGTGGCTATAAATAGAGAAAACAACGATTTCACTGTCTTAGCCGAATTTGGCGGTTCGCATTTTTGCCCTTTTCTCTCTCTCTCTCTCTCTCTCTCCCTCTCGATCTCTTTAACTCACTGTCTATCATTGATTGATTGGCACTTTCTTCCTTCTTCTAGCCTTTTTCTTTCTCTCTCTCATCTCTCTTTTAACTGACTTTTAACTACTGTTTCCACCGCCACTACCACTGGCATCTCTTGTTATCCTTTTTACTCTTTTTTTGCTGTGCATCACCAAATGCAATCGTTTTCTTCGTTTTCGTCGTTTTCGACAATCATCGACAAAAGGAGCCAATCCTCATCTCCTGCTGCTACCATCTCCATTACTATTGCTGTCAATTTTCACTGGAAATCGATTGTGCGCCGGCGGATCAGTGATCGATTTGATTTGATTTAACTTTTCAATCATTTCCACTACACACTTTTAAAATCCTTTTTTTGGCGGGCAATCACGGCATGCCACTTGAAAATGAAGTAGCTCACTCAGCAGCAGCAACAAAAGAGGGCACTTTTGCCCGGCATTTGCCCTCAGGGGGACTGACTGGCTGACTTTGATAGACCAAAAAAAGTATGCTCGAGTGAAGTGAAACTAAGGTTAAGCGAGTGTGAGTGGAGGGGAAGGAATAAGAAAGAAGAGAGTACTACTACTCAGTCGATCAGGAGAAAATGAGTTTGAGGAAAATTGGCCCACAAAAAGCAGCAGCAGCAGCAACAACAACAACAACAAGGGCAGTGGCAGGCAAACAAACACCGCCGGCAAACAGAAAAGGCATCACAAAAAGTAGGTATCGGTAACGGTAACGATGATGATGCTTATGATGATGATGATGCTGATGCTGATGCTGATGCTGCTGCTGTTGCTGCACCAACCATGGCCAATGATGGCCAATTTTGGAGAGAACGTCAATGTTTGATTTGACTTGTCTGCTGCTAACAAATTACTAACTGCCTGGAACACCTGAAGATAACTAGGGAGAGGGGGGATAAATGGAAAACCAATGACGACCATCGCCGTCGTCGCCGTTTTTGTCGTCATCTTCTGATGAGACTCAAGCGGCTTGTTTGTTAGCTATCTCCAGTGTACAAACACACACACACTCATACACTAAAAATGAGAAGGCCAGTTAAGAGAAAGAACCAAAAAAGATGCGCCAAAAGAGTGCTGCTCAAGTTTGTCTGCTTGTGTGAGTGCGGGAGTGCGGCCGTCAAGCCGGCACTGTTCACTGCCAGTGTGAGTGTCTATTTTCGGTGAATATATTTTAATGGCAGCAGCAACAGCAACAGCAGCAGCAGACAAAGAGTGCAATGAAAAAGGAGAAAAAGGAAGGAAAAAGGAAAAAGAAATAGAGAGGGCAGATTAGATTTAGATGAGTGACTGCAAGGTGGCAAGGGGAGAGGAAGAAGAAAAAGAAGAAGTAGACTGGAAGCAGCCGTAGCAGTCAGTCTGGGGCCTAATACAGTCAGACAGACGGAGAGAGAGAGAGAGAGAGAGAGAGACAGTGCCACTTTGATCGGTTCCGCCAAATAACATCGACGCGGTGCGCTGGCAAGTGTGCCGAGTCAATTGAATTCGCCGATCGTCATACCAAGTCTCTCTCTCTCTCTCTCTCTCTCTCTCTCTCTCTCACTCTTTCCCTCCTCTTCTCTAATTTAACTGTACAAGGCGGCAGTTGGATTGTGCTCGGTCTAATTCATTATGCCATTTGCTCCATCACCTACCACTGTGACCTGTCATTGAGAAGAAAACAAAGATGAGGGATGATAAATCAAATTATTTGACTATTGAAAATAAGGTGGAGGAATTAGATGAGAAGTAGATTAGATACTGCAGTACTGCCAGTTTAGTGATATCTTTTCAAAAACGTGCCGGTGAAAATGAGTGCCCATTTGTGTGTAAATTTACAAATTCAAAAAGATTTGTAGTATATGTGTTAGTATATGTTATTAAGCTTTACTTGAGTATGTTCGTTTGTTTACTTATTTATTTTACCGTATGTGACTAGAATCGATTAACGGCAAAATATTTTTATTGGCAAAAATAATATCAACAAAACTGGCAAAAATCTTATTAGATTTAAGCAATTACTATTTGAATAAATAGAAAATGAAAATGCATTAATTTCTAATAAAAATAAAATTTTTTACTGTACAAAAAATGGACTTGCAAAAACGTGTAAATTCAATATTTTATTTTTCAGCAACACTATCTTAGATTTAAAAAAATTTTTTTTCTTTAGCCTCGTGCCAAGCTGTGATGTGAGAGGCAGGCAAAGTTTAGTTTGCGTACATTTTTGTTTGTTTTTTCGTCTGTTTGTTGTCCATTGGTTTGTTGAGGCCATTTGACATCAGAGGCTTCATCAGAGAGGCAAGAGCAGTCAGACATGCATTCTAAAGTACTGCATGTTTGCCTAACACTGCCATTCACACAACAAAATGAACTGTATTAAACGGCCAAATTCTTTGCAAAATGACAGTCGAATGGGGTTGTCTCCACTGGTAGATGTACTTGCCAGAGACATTTAAATACTGCTAGTCAGTGGACATTGTGGGTAATAGAGAGAGAGTACAAATAAATGTTAAATGAAGAAAGAAAACAAGAATAACACACACACAAAAGCACAAAGAAACATAAGGAAAGTGAGAAAGATTAACAGAAAGATATCCTCTGTCACTAGTAAAGAAAAGTTTGCTCAATTTTTGCTCTCTTTCTCTCTCTCTTTCTTTTTCTTAAGTGAACAAAAAATGTTTTACATTTTCAGACATTTAACAAAAGTACTGATGTTTCAAAGAAACGGCAGCAAATATAGTATACAGGGTGGGCCACCTAAAGTGTCACTAAATTTCAATCGTTGTTTCAAGCAT
>JAALOO010000110.1_pt7 | contig 11188 bp, 13 predicted proteins | sample 7257641 | NCBI WGS metagenome assembly JAALOO01 (sample SAMN14085613, study PRJNA598686) | mite metagenome | biome: ENVO:01001000; feature: ENVO:01001002; material: ENVO:01001226; isolation source: single female mite from University of Michigan culture on fish food culture... ... | reverse complement strand
ACGATGACGATGACGATGATGATGATGATAATGCCCGACTGATATATTAATAATAAATGTTTGTCTCTGTAGAAAGTACCATTTGAAGAGATCGAAAGTTTTTATTGCACTGAGAAGGACCGAGATGTGCCCGGCAGGGAGCACCGACTGCACCAGAATCAACAGCAACAGCGGCGGCAGCAGCAGCAGCAGCAGCAACTTGACTTTGAAGGCAGTGACGAGTTGACAGGCATCATCGGGCGAAGTGAGTCGCCCGAGGCGCCCACCGTCACCGCCGCCGCCGAGCACTTAGAGGTATTTATTCTTGCAACCACTACTAATCCACGGTGATGTGTGTGCTTGTGTGTGTGTTTGTGGTCCAGTTCAGTGGCAGTGCCCACTGTCTGGCCACCATCACAATCACCACCACCACTTCCCACCAGTCCGCATTCTATCTCTGTCTATGTTTGTTCGTGTCTCTCCTTTTGTCGGTTCATGTTGTCTCTGCTTCCTGCTTCCACTGCTTGCCACTGTTGCATTGTGTTGCCTTTTACTCTTACTCTTACTCTTTCTCTCTTTTTCCTCTCTGTTTATGCCTTATTCGTACTTCTCCTCGTCTTCGTAACCAAACACAAACACACTCTCAGTTCTTGCTGCCATGTTTGAATGCTTTTCTTTGCTAATCACTGTACATCCATTTTCCAGCTGATGCTCTCAGAAAGAATCTCTTCTCTTTCTTAAGTCCTGCTTATGCTTCTTTAGAATGCAATGTCCAATGTGGGCAGTGTACACACTGCCAACCTGATGCGCTAATCCGTTGTGGCACTTGTCCTTTTGTCTCTCTCCATTTCCCTCCCATGTCGCCTGTCACTGAGCTAGTCTATGATCACTAAAGAGCACTTCATTCCCCTTTCCCTTTTCCCCTACTTTACTAGCTTCTTCAAGGTCTTCCTGGCAGTCCGCCTGTGGAATCGGATCAGCAGCAGCAGCGGTCGGCCCCGCCATCACCACCGCCAGCACTACCGCTGTCACCACCGCCATCATTCAGAGAGAGCTGTGATGTTCAAGACAGTGCCAACGATGGTGGTAGTTTCCCGTCGTCTGATCTCAACGCTGATGATGGTGATGATGATGCGGACTGTGCTGGTGGCAGTGCCAACACCACCGATGCGCTGATATCACCAGTGTCGGTGCGCAACAGTAGCAGTACAGCCCAGACCAGCAGCACCAGTCCCACCACCATGGGCACTATTTATAGTGAGCCCGCGAGCTTTCCACCACCGCCATCATCTACTGGGCCACTGCCACTTCCAACTGCTCTGCCAACAACCGCCACATTTGTTGGTAGTAAGGGCCAAGCAGGCATCACCGCTGGCACTGCCTCTACCACATCAACGACAACTACTACCACTTCGCCCATCTCCACCACCACCACCACCAACTCCTCTTCGCCATCATCGAGTAGCACTGCCTCTACAGTTGGCCTGCCGGCAAACCCGGAGAACAGCGGCTCTCAGCAGCAGCCTCAGCAGCAGTCAGGCAATAGTAGTGCTTCGGTTCTCTTACCTTTAGCACTCGAGAAGACGATCTACTTGCGGAAAAAGCACAGCAATTTAGGTACATACTTCTTACACTTCTTTCACACTTACACACTTATACATACTGTATGCGTGATAGTGCTCGCATAAGTGAGGCAGTCTGTTCGGGAGTGTTCGTGAACAGACAGAGGGGAAAATGAGCGAAATGATTGTACACGCGGCTGCTTCTTTAACGTCTATTCAGATCGGATTTGAAGAACAAGCAGTGTCAGTTTGTCAGTGAAGGAGGCAAAGGTGTTGCCTTCTCCGTTGCTTGTGCTCTCTGCCCCCGTTGTCATGCTTGGATTATCATCACCGACATCATCATCATCAGAAACAGCAGCATTTGCCGAAGTAGCAGAGTTAGCATCATCTGTGTCACTGTCGATCACCCACATTTACCGCCGTCATTTGCAGCTGCTTCAGTGGCCTCCGCAGTAGGCGAGTGTCAGATCAAGTGTCGAATAGTGTTGTTGTTGTTGATGTCTGGGTGTGTGTTGCCTCGTTGGCACCCAAACTTTTCCCTCCAATTTCACACAGTGTGACACAGTCGTCAGCTTATCAGCTTTGCATCTTTCATTCACGGCTCTCTCTCTCTCTCTCTACCTTTTTTCTTCATCTTCTGCTGTTCTAGGCATGGTGCTGGTGCTAGCTGACAATGGCGCCAATGGCTACGTTGTGAAGAGTCTCGATTCGAGCGGGCTCATCTTTCAGGACGGCCGAATCCTCTTGGGCGACTACATTGTCGCACTGAACGGCACCTCACTGCGCAACACCACCAAGGACCAGGTGTTTGCCTTGCTGCAACAGTGCCAGAACAGCGCCAATAATGACCTTATGTGAGTCACTGTAATACCAATTGTTACCCAGCTCATTCAGCTAATTACCTAATTTTATATTTGCAGCATAAAGTATATTCCTCAATCTGATGCACAACAGTTCAGAAAAGCAAACTCTATGCCTGACTCAAATCAAGACCAAACTTCGGCGATGTCCATCGTCACCAGTAAACAGTAAGTGCTGCTTGAGTTTTCAGCATTAACTAATCAGCGCTCCCTTTTCATAACCTCAGACAAAGCACCTCACTGAGTGATAACTTAAACCACAAAGCCTCTTCCTCCTCCACGACGACTGCCGTTGAGCCCAGCAAACCTGCTTCCAGCAAACAGTGCCTTGTCCCAGTGCCACAGTTGGCGGTAAACAACAGTAAACAACAACAACAAGAAAAGCGTGATAAGAGTGCTGAGAACAGCAGACTATCAGCTTCCTCTAGTGCCAGCAGTCTAATGAGGAGCAGTGACTCGCTGATTCCCGTCGCGTCTATCAACTCGGCCGCCGCTTTCAGGCGACACTGGGGCGAGGAGATTTCGGTAGAGTTGGTGAGGGCCGAGAACAAGGGTTTCGGTATCAGCATCATCGGCGGCAAGGACAACACCCTCAAGTCGACGCTGACGGGCATTCTCATCAAGAAGATCCTCCCTGACAGTCCGGCGCTGCGTTGCGGCCTCCTTAAAACCGGTGATCGGTTGTTGGAGGTGGGCGGCGTTGATTTGCGCGACGCCAGCCACGACGAAGCCGTCGAGGTGATCAAGAATGCCGTCAGTCCGGTGCGCTTTGTCGTGCAGAGTCATATACCGCTGGTAAGTGCAAAGTGTGCCTTCTTTCCCTACTTCTTTCGCCTAAGTTGCCAACTTTGCTAGCGTGAAACATTTCACTCTATCATTCATGACAATCTCTCGCCCTTTCCCTTTTTCTCTCTTCCCTTGCCCTCGCTAATCGAATTGCCTGCCAAACAGCAGAACAAGGAGCAGGCTTTTGCGAACGGTTGTTCAACTAAGCCCACTACCAGTTCCAGCACTGCCACCGCCACCATCGACAGCAGCAGCAGCAACTACCTTTCCATATCACCGCTGAACAAGAGTAAATCCCTGTCGGACACATCGTTGATTAATGAGGGCCTGCAGAAATCGTTTCTCTCCTACTCTGATCGGGCGAACCTGCCCGCCAGCGGCACTGAATCACACGATCGGGCCCTTTCGCCTAAGCAGCAGCAGCAGCAGCAGTCCTCCAGCAGTGCAAACAAGCCTAGGAAGACCTTCACCAGCAGCACCAGCACGACCGCTGCTTCCTCCTCCACCAGCAACACCACCAGCACAACAACAGCCACGAACGCAGCCAGCAAGCAGAACAGCAATGAAGACGTCTCAGCCAGCTATCCCATTGTAAGTAATGTCACTTCCTTTTAATTCTTCCGACTCCCTTCTGCCTCGTCACCCAATCGACTATCTCTGTCCATTTATCAGTTCTGCCTCGTCTCACTGGAATCATTTCTCATCATTTTCTCTCCTCTGCCCCTCTCTCTCCCTCTTTCCCGTAGAATCTCATGACAAGTGCAGCGCATGTAAGGCTGACTCAGGCGGACATTGATGAAGCAACGCGCGAGGAGCTGGTCGAAGACGAATACGGCTACTCCCTCAGTAAGTGTTCCGTCCAGATCTGTTTCTTCCCTTATTGGCATTTATTAGATCTAAATTCAGCTCAGTCTTCTTTAGCAGTAATAATTCTCGTGTCAGTGTCAGTCTCCTTCCTAACTTTTCCCCATTGCAAATGCTGTTTGGATGGTCATGCCACAACATTGGCGACCACGTTTCCCTTTCACTTTCCAAAGCTTTCCTTTTCTGATTGATGGGTTCTCTGAACAGACAACATAGTGTGTGTGTACTATGCTGTACTGTGCGTACAGCAGACTGGAGGCCGATTAAACAAAGGCTTATCAAATATTTATTGAGCCATCTGAAGGGCGATAGTGTGCTCTGTACAGCAGCAGAATGTTGTCGTCTGTCGCAGCAACACTACTCAAATATAGCCATTCTCACGGGCTCGATACAGAATAGCACAGTAACTTGATCGTTAGATTGAATAGTAACGAATAGATTAATAATTGGCTCTATTTACTGAAGTAATTAATTTTTTCCACTTATGCAAATTGTCTGCCTGCAAACTACTACAAGGGACTCATCTGCCGCCACAACTGCTGCTGCTGCTGTGGCTGCAGAAAAAACAACTTCTGCTCCTCTCTCTCTCGATTCTCGGATCTCATTTTCAGTGATTGAGAGACTGAGCGAGTGACGAAATTGTTCTGCCACTCGCTGTGTTTGGCTGGCTGAACAACGGCAGCAGCAGCAGCAGAATCCACGCTTTGATTGGCCTACTCTGTCTGGTGCATTCTCTTTCCCTCCCTTCTTCTTCTGCTTGAATTGCAGCTGGTAACTCTGTGTCTGTGTCTGTGCAGCAGATTCAGTAATGCGGGCCAGTAGTCACAGTGCCGGCAGCAGCAGCAACACCAGCAGGAGCCATCGTCTTACATAAACGCGCAAATTCAGCTCAATGCCAGCTGGAGAAGTGAAGTAGTAAGCCGCTGCTGTTGGCACTGTTTCCTCCTTTTTTGTTGATGTTGCTATATATGCTGGGGAAAACTTGAAAAGAGCAAAGGTGATCTACCGACCTCGATTCGCGCCTCGTTACGGAGGCAACAGCAACGACAACAGCAGCGGCAGTGGCAGCCCTCATTCATTTATCATCATTGTCGTAGTAGATTCCCACTCTACTACTGATTTCGTTCCCCTCTTTTTTAGTTCTTACGGTCTACTTAAGCGGTTCTCTTTTTCCCCCTCCTTTTCGCAAACCGCATTTTGCGTATTCTTTGCCCGCCAATTTCGTCGCCAATTCAGCGGTGGTGGTGGCGGTTCTCCACTGGTCCGTGACGAATTGGAAGCATTGGAAGATAGTCAGCAGCCAGTCAGTCGGGAGTAGTCTCTCGAAGAAGAAATGATGGCAAGCGCGACGGATGCGTTTAGGTCTTCTTTATTGCCAATCGATTCACTGATGCAGTGTTCGCTTTGTCGAATTTCCTCTGCCTCCTCCTCTTTTTTCACTCCTTCACACAGCAAATTGCTAGCAATTCTTAGCCTTTGTTTTCAGCATCTTTGCTGCTTCATTTCACTGGCTTCATTTCTCTGCGCCTTACACCCAGCTTTTTTCTTGCTTTGACGCTGCAGCCTTCTTCTTCCTTAAAGACAGCCATGGCTGCATCTTCTGCTTCCCTCCCGGGACTGGCCATTGTTTGCCCCGGTCTCAGCTGGCCTCGGCGACAGTTCGTCTGCCGTCTCAGTGAAGGCGAAAGTGCTATTCCTTGCACCCAAATGGAACATACTAGTTTAGAGCAGGGCACACTGAAACTTAAGATGACTGTGTCGGTACGATGATGATGTTGATGCTGAGACCCACACAGTACCAGTGCTTTTTAAAGAGGTCCCCTCTTCTTTTCTTTTTCTTTTTTCTTCTTGGGTTTCGCCTGCCCTTTTTCGTTTTGAGCAGCCATTAGCCATTAGACATTAGACAGCTCTAATGGCCGCTTGCTGTCCTGCTGTCCTGACAGTTGACGTCGGGCACGCGTTGCCACTGGCTGCACTTTTTTTCCCGCTTTCAACAAACTTTGGCACTTTACGCACACACACATTGTCGTTTTTCGACCCGAGAATTAGAGAAAAAAAAGTGAAGCCAGTCTCAGAAAGAGAAAGAGAAGGAAAGTGAGTGATTGTTTATGAGCGGACGGTGTTGGAGCCTTGTCACTAACACATTTATCACTGGGTAAGCCTCGTCACGTTCGCATTAGGTGCCATACACACACATATACTCATATACTCATTGCACCCGGCAAGCTGAACGCACTGCCTAAAGTTTGTGCGACAGTGTTTCTAGTGCTTCGGCAATGACGGAGTGCTCTTTCTTTTGGAACTGGTGTGGCGCCCGAAGACCAGCATTGGTCGCAGCAGCAGTGCTCAAGACAACACACTGCTGGTGGTGGTGGGCAGACAACAACAACAACAACACAGCGAGTACAAGCGAGAAAAAGGAAGACACAACAACAAGCATCTTAGAAGCAGAATCGCCACCACCACCACCACCACCTTTACCAGTGTCAGACCAGTGGTCTGTCGCATGAGAAAATATCACTGCCGTTTTTTCCCTCTTCTGTACACATTGATCAGTTTGTCTGTGTTGGTCTGTGTGTGTATTGGCTAGCAGTGGCTGCAGCAGTGTAGTTAGTGTACCAGTCTATATACCCAACAACCGGACAGCAATTTCAGGAGCAGTGCTTCTCAACCGGACTGACTTCCAGGCGACTCCACTGAATGTATAGCTTCGGTATAGCTCCACTGCTGAGCCGTTTCCTATTCATTTCGATAATGTCGCCACTGCTGACCTCATGGCTGACTGAGCAGTTGAGAGTCGCCGAAGAGATGACGGCGGCGACTGTTCTCTCTCTCTCACTTTCATTTACAGTGTATCTTCAAGCAGCAGCGAGAGTACTTTGTCCAAGTAGTTGTGTCTCTCTGTGTACGGTGGTCTATAGTAGTCGGCAGCGAGTTAGCAATTCAACTTGCTCGTTATTCATTCATTGATTCACGCTGCGTGTGTGTGTGTCTTTTATTCTACTACTGCTCCAGAGCAGCATGCAGTTCTTTCTGCAAACAAACGTTATCCTCCCCCTCTCTCACTCTCACTCTCGTGTTTGTTGGCTGTAAAATGTATAGCGGAAGATGAGAGAGAAAGAAAACGAGAAAGCGACCAGACAGAAGCCGTATCAAGTTGAGACAGTGAACCAATTCAAAGTGAACCGTCGGCCAGTGCAGACCAGAGCGGCAGCAGCCGTCTTCGACTATACTCTTTCTCTTTCATTCACTCTCTTGCGCTCTCTTAGGAGAAAGTCCCTGCTCTAGTGCATGCGACTTCTGTCAGAGCTGACACAATGTGACTGCCTGTGAATGCCTGCCAGCCTGTCTGCGCTGCTTCTGTTGTTGTCGTACAAGACACAGCAGTTCTGTCAACAACACCAGAAGACAAGGGAAAAGGAACAAAGGGAAAAACACACACACACTCACTCACCGACGGAACCACAAATTGGCCCACAAACTGCTCTGACCACTGCCATCGCCGCATGGTAATGCTCCTTCTCCTTCTCCTTCTTCCTCCTCCTTGGTCCTGCTGACACACTCTCACACTCACCCACACTACCTGCCGCCGTCCTGCCGCTGTCCTCCATGGCCGCCTGTCTTCACTTCAGCGAACCGACAGTTAGTTAGACAGTGCCCAGTAGTGCACTGTCCTCGCAGTTCGGCCTCTTTCTGTCTCAGCAACCGACTACTACTGTTAGTGCACTCGCTTTGCACTGCTCCTGCCACTGCTTCAGCAGCAGCCGAATCAGCAACTACTCCTCTGTACGGCGGTGTCTGGTCCGAGTGGAACCATAGCCGCCGCCGCTGCTTCACAACACCACAGTCGGTACACAACACAGTAGCAGACTGTGTCAACTAATTGGCCTCTGCAAGTCTTGTCACATCTCGGCAATTGTCTGTGCGTGTGCACTAACTGCTGCCGTTTGTGAGTACTGCCACTGTCGATAGAACACACACACAGCCACTGCTGGCAACTGCACCAGCGACATTGGATCTGTCAAGATGGTACAGTAGTGGATTGCCGCCGCCGCTGCTGCCCTTTTCTCGCAGTGTGTCAGCAGTCTTCTATCTTCCCCTGCGCTCTTCTAGTCCTCCACTTTGTCTCTTCCGCCGAAACGACGGCAGCGGCAGCAGCAGCAGCACAACCATCTCCGAGAGCACTCCATCGCGCCCACCAGCAGCACTAGCATCAGCGGCATCATCATCGTGTGTTCACTTGGAAGGGCGATTGTTTATTACCGCAGCAGCAGCAGCCTGCATGGCTTTTCTGCCGCCTGCCTCCAATGTCTGCCAGTGTGTATGTGTGTGTTTGCCTGCTGTTTCCTTCTTCGCCAGCATCAGCATCAGTTGTAGCGTTCAGTGTTCTTCGTATGCAGTGCAATGTGCCACCACCGAGGCTCACTACTAACTCTCCAACTCCGTAAATGCCACTTGGTTATCCTCGCCAACTCTCACTGCACGGCATTGTACACTCGCCGAAGCTGCACACAACCACACACACACAACACAGAGAGAGACCGACACACTTCGACACACCAACAGCAGCCGTTCAATCGCTCGAGCAGGGCTGTTTTTTCCTTGATTTGATCGCCTGATGACTGCACGAGGAGCTGGAGCTTCCCTCTCTTTGCCTGGCTCACTCGTTGCCGATGTTCACTGCCACCACCAACAACAACAGCAGCAGCATCAGCAGTTGTACAGAAGCCGTAGCAGCAGCGACATCAGCAATTACTGGTAGGGCACTTGAAAAAAGAACTACCGGTGAAGTAGACGGCGAAGAAGCCAACGAGTGCACTCTGATCGATCGAATCGATGCGACCGCACACTGTCCAATTTGGTGTGCACAGCAGCAGCAGCCACAACAGCGGTACCTTCTTCTTCTTCTTCATCATCTTGTACAGTAGTTGTCGGTAGAGTGTGTTTGTGTGTGTTTGCCAGCGTCTGTCACCATCGCCGCTCACTGTCACTACCTCTCTGGTCTCTCTCTCCTTCTTTCACTTTCACTGTTGGCCGACTGTGGCTGCAGACGTTGTGTCTGTGTGTGCAGTGGTGTGCCTGTGTCGTCCGGTGCCATGCTCGGTCGATCTTATCTCGTTTTGCAGTTCTGCATGACTGATCCACTACTGCTTGATCCACTTCCACTTCATTCACTTCCACCTTCAATAATCAGTCTGCGGTGGGGTCTTTAATTTAGAATCACATTCACACTCCTCGATCACTCCCTCATTCAATTCATTTCACGCTGACTGTTTGGCAGCAGGCACCAGTCAGTGCACTGGCCGCGGCGGCACTCGACAGCACCACTTGATACTTTCGTGTCTTTCAATGTCATCCCATCAACTTGTCAACTCTGCCACCGAATCGCAGTCTGACATTATCGGTATTTGCTGTGACGTTTATTTTGCCTAATTTTAGAATGATGACGATGATGGTAGATGAAAAATGCCAAACACCTTTTTTCCAATCAAATCATTTTGGCTACTGCCGTTGACCACTTTTATTAATATTTTTTTTTCATTTCCGTTTCTATTTTTCCGTTTTTTTCTACAGAGAAAATTAAAATCAAGTACAACGACATCAATGGGTCAACGTTGCTGGTGGACCTGCATAAGGGCCTGACTGGCCTGGGCATCAGCCTCGCCGGTAATCGCGACCGAACGAAGATGAGCGTCTTCATCTGCGGCATGCACCCCAAGGGCAGTGCCTACAAGGATGGTCGACTGAAGATTGGCGATGAAATACTGGAGGTAGGTGTACGCTGTGTACAGTAAATGAACACACAGAAATACCTCACACCACAAACACACCTACAGTTTATACATAGCTTCACATTCGCAGCTGCTGATGATGCTGCTCTAGTACTGAACCGATAAAGCGACAATGCGAGACAGTTAGATAGCTGCAGACAGGCAGGTAGAGAGCAAGCAAGCACTGATGACTTGCATGGTCGGCTTAGGTTGCCTTGTCTTCAGCGGCAGCAGTCCTTCAGCTACCGTCACTCCAGCACACTGTTCACAGCACACTCTCAAAAGTCGAATCGACTGCACGCAATCACTTGAAGAGGAAAGCTGCTGCAGACCGACACAGACTGAACGGGAGAGAGAAAGACAATTGCCCCAATGAACAGCAAGCACAGCACAATTTCGGGCGCGCGCCTTTGCTGAGCCTCTGCTGCTGGTGCTGCTGCTGCTGATGATGATGATGGTGCTCGCACCCGTCAATCAGTGTCGCCGCTAATTACCGACGCCGAATAGAGCTGACTGACTGATCGATACACACATACACACACAGAAACAGAGAAGAACCAGAACTGCCGCTGCAGTAATCCGCGAATCTATCCACTCACCACCACTCATTTTCCTTCTCTTCACTTGTTTCTGCAGGTAAACGGCATTGTCCTACATGGTCGCTGTCATTTGAACGCTTCGGCAATCATCAAAGGCCTCGCCTGTCTCTCCTACCGAATCGTCGTTTTGAGGTGAGTGCTTTACCCTGTCATTTCGCTGTTGTTTGACATACGCACACACGCATTTATCTTTTCTTCACTAAAACCACCACTTTTTTCTTGCTGTTCCTCCTCCCTCCTTTCATTACTTTTCTCACGCTCAAAACACGCACACAGAAGAGATGGTGCCTTAGACGAGATGGCTGTTAAACCGCTCACACAGTTTCCCGTCCACTTGGAGGATTTTCTCGAGGAGAAGTACTGCAAGTACAAAGGTGTTCGCACCATCACAGTCAGAAAAGTAATTTCATCCTGCTAATTGAATTAAATTTCAATGCACCACAATGGAGCCATTAACTTCCTCTAACTAACTGCCTTATAACCTTTACTACCAGGGATCTCAAGGTCTAGGCATCATGATCATCGAGGGCAAACATTCCGAGCTGGGTCGGGGCGTTTTTGTGTCGGACATTCAGGAGGGCAGCGCCGCGGAGAGCGCCGGTCTCAGCGTGGGCGACATGATTCTCTGCGTCAATCAGACTGATCTCATTGGGGCTGACTACGAGACGGTAAGAAGGAGTGGGATGGAGAAGAGAAGGAAGAGAGCTCAGGTTTCTAATTAGCGTCTCACTTTTGTTTTGTTTACCTTGCATCTCTCTCTCTCTCTC
>JAALOO010002217.1_pt1 | contig 11200 bp, 8 predicted proteins | sample 7257641 | NCBI WGS metagenome assembly JAALOO01 (sample SAMN14085613, study PRJNA598686) | mite metagenome | biome: ENVO:01001000; feature: ENVO:01001002; material: ENVO:01001226; isolation source: single female mite from University of Michigan culture on fish food culture... ... | reverse complement strand
GCAGCTGGTGCGCTGAGTAGCGGCTCTGGTTGTACACGCGAATCAGCAGACAGTCCTCGGCGCTGTACACCGGCAACTTTTGGTTCACCTTCCATCTGATCATGTCCTGCTCGGAGAAGCTGTCCGCAGATGACGATGCAGATGGAAACGCAGCTTCAGCACCGCTTCTGATGCTCCTTGATCTGGTCAGTGAGCTGAAGGAAAACTTGTTGCCTCCTTTAGGTGTTGTTGTTGGCGTCAACTTGACGTTGATCACCTTGGTGGTCTCCACCGAGTGGGCGGTGGCCCACTCGGTGCCGATGGCTACCTTGCAGTAGGCGTTCAATGAGTCTGAAGAGAGAAAAAGCACAAGATGATCATCAAAACAAAACTCTAAAAAACAGCTGTTTTCTAAAAACTCACAATTGGTTGTGTACAGCTGCACCGCGTCGATGTTCTTCAGCTCCAGCGTCGCCCTCGGCTGACCGGCCAGCCTCACCTCCGACCGACCCTTGTTGTACTCGCTGTTGATCCGCCGGATGCTTTCATACTCGACCTTGGCGCTGACCAGCTTTCCGCAGAGCTCATCGAACTGCTCCTCGGTGGCCGCCTGCAGCTCTACCCGCTTTCCTCCGGCGGCGAAGGTCATCTTCAAGTCGGAGGACATCTTGAACCGCTTTCCATATTCAACCTCCTCCAGCAAAAGGGCCTTCCCGAAGAGCAGCCGGTAGTTGCACTCCAGCGCCTGAGGACAGTCAAAGAAGCTGGTCACCTGCTGAACGTCGGTAAGTCGCTGCCCCTGCGGCACCCCAATCACTAGAACGTCGTTGAAGAGGAACAGTGCCACCGTTTTCAGGTTGATCATGTTGTGAAGAAGGGTCGCGTAGAGTAGCCGCCGGTAGCCGAGAAAGGCCGTCTCCGAGTTGAAGTCAATCAGCTGATCGGCGCTGCTGAAGAGCAGGTGAGACTGCAGCCAGGAGAGCTGCTCAAACTGCTTCCACCCTCGGAAGTGGGCGCCCTCACCGGGTCGAAGTTTGACGCCGTCCATCGCCCGGCAGAGCTCCTTCACCAGCTCCAGCGCCTGCTGGCAGTCGGAGTAGTCGGCACTTTCTGGCGGCGTGTTCTTCAGCAGCTGCCCCAGCAGGGTGGGCCACTGCAGGGGGCGGGTGATCGGCTTCGCCAGGTACAGCTCCAGCGGCAGGTAGTACTCGGGGTGCTCGTGACTGACCGACTTGATAAAGTCCCCCAGCTGAGGGTCGTTCTGCACCTTGACGCTCAGCTTATCAACAGCCGCCTGGTGCCCGGAGCTGTACTCGATGTACAGCGGTGTCATTGAGCGGACGTGGACGAGCAGGAGGTCGCCGATTTTATTGGAGTTGTTGTTATTGTCATTGTCGTTGTCATTGTTGTCATTGCTCGTTTCCGCGGAGAGAAGGCGGTCGTAGATGATACTGCCGAAGAGGGAAAGATTATTTGGTTATTAGTTTGCTAAGGAAAAAAGTAAAAAGTGCAACTGTACTTGTAGACTTCGAGGTTGGTTTCGTAGATCGGTCGAATGTTTCGAAAGATGATTGTCGATTCGCTTTCCGTCAGCAGGCCATTGTTTGTCAGCGTTTGCTGGAAGTTCTGTAAAAGCAAAAGTAAATGATGAAATAATTTTTGAAATGCTAACTTTGCCGCAATTTAACATTTACCGTCATCAAGAAGTACAAGTCTCTGAGGTACTTGTTCTCCGTAGTAATCAGCTCGTTAATTATATTCTGGCGTCGTTTTTCCTGTTTTGTATTCTTTGCGTCATCATGATCATGCTCAACAGTGTCATCCCTTTTTTTGCTGGTGGACATTGTCTGCACGCTGTACAGCAGCGTCGAGTAGCTGGAAAGACTAGATTGGTCGGTATTGTTTTCCTCAAGCTCGTTTTGGCCGTCATCACAAGGTTTTTCAGTTCTGCTTGTACCATTATCTACCTCATCAATGGAAATTTCTTTGGAGATGCTGAACCTTTTATTTTCTTTTGTTGGAGATGCATTTAAATTCCCAAAACTATTCCAACGTGACATTGCTGGAGTGGATAAGACGGAAGCAGAAGCCTTTTGAAAAAGCTTCTTTGGGCCGTTTAGTATTTGTGATTTTAAAGAGCTAGTCTTTTTCGCATGAATGTTTTCGTTTTCTGTTTCAGTCTGCTCGGTTTCATGCAGCTGCTGTTGTTGTTGAAGCTGTTGCTGCAGTTGTTGCTGATGTTTTTCACCCTGTTGCTGAATGTACTGACTCAAATTGATGCATTTTAAACGATTAACTGGAACCCATTTCAGCAAAGTAGTGCTGTCACTGCTATTTTGAAGCCTTCCTTTCCACCAGTCATCATTTGTCTTTTCGTACACCTCAACAATGTCGTAATTATTCAGTGTCAACTGCTCGGAACTGGCTGCCTCAAAAGAATCAATAGCCACGGCTATGTCTAGTGGTATTTGCGCGTTAGTACGCCCTGAATCGTTTTCGTCGTCCTCATCGTCTTCATCAAAGTCACTAAACTCCCCAGCTGGTTCAGCTGTTTTGATTCGACAGTTTCTAAAGTGCTGATATATGTCTTGTGGGCTTTGAGGCAGCTTTTGAAGGGTGCTCTCTAGGCTGTCGATAAAGTCAGCACTTTGGTCATCAAGTACCACGGAATTTCTCTTCAGCTCATGCTTGGGAGCTTCCTCTTCAGCAGCTAAAGATGATGATGATGATCGGTAGCCGTTTGTCACAGCAAAGATGGGTTCTTTTGTCGTTTTAGTAATATCTAATGACTGTGTTTCAAAAGGATTCTTTTTTGCAATTATTAGTGGTGGTGGTTCTTTAACATGTAGTGGTGGTGGTGGTTCTAAGATGGTGGTATCTGAAGTGTAGGTAGAGAATGCAATCAAAAACCGATTAGTTAGAAAAAAAACTTAGCATACCTTCTTTTTTAGTGCAAAGTGCAATTGCTGGTTTGGATGGCTTCTCAGGTCGTCTTTGCTGTACTTTGCTTTCTTCAGCACTTTTCCGCGCAATTTTTGACACTTTTTTCTGCACACAGCTGGCCGGAAACCAGCCTTCCTTTTTGCCCAATAGGTTTTTGCCATACCACAAACCGTCATCATCGACGTCGTCCTTCTTTATAACTTCAATAAAGTCGCCTTCGGCCAGGCTAAGCTGCCAGTCCTCTGTTGCTTCGTAGTTGACGATTGCTGTCACTTTTTCAGTCATTTTTTTAAAAAAATAGTTGTTTCTGGTTTTAGATAGTTTACAAATTTAACTGAGCACTAAGATTAAAATTTGTCACTTTGTTTTGTTTTATAAATGAGTTTTGTATGCTTTTTATTTCTACTTTGATCAATGATTGCAAAAAGAGAATGACAGCAATCAATGTATAGATACGGTAAAAGTTTTATTTTTTTTACTCAGAAAAGGATAATAAATTGACTCATCAAACAATCAAATATTTTAATATGATTGAGGAATCCATTAGCAACGATACGGATTTCAACAAAGTCGACCACCGCATCTTACTAACTGTTTTCTATTTAATTTTTTAAGTTTGCTGCGCTCAAAAAGTTTAATCAAACTTAAGACACATTAATTAAGTTAAGATTATTATTGTACTCAACCTGTCGTTACTGAGGTGTCGGCAGGCTTTTGCGTTTATCAAAACAACTGCAAATTGTGTTTACTTTAAGATATTTAAAGTTTTAAGATTTTTAAAAAAGTAAAGAAATCGACAACTTGTTAATTGTCATAAATTAATTTTAAGCTTTAGTAGTTGAAACTAGTAAAAACTGATATTTTTTACATTTAAGTTTTCAAACGTAAAAAGTATAATAGTTCACACTAATTGTTTATATGAGTTCAACTAATTTAAATTTAAAACAATGATTATTGTTTTAATATTGAAATATAAACTAGACTTTTATTTATATAAAACACAGGCAATTGCAAAATTCATTGATTAATTTTAAAATTGTTTTTAATTGCTTTTTATGCACCTGAATACTTAATTTTTATATTAGTTCTTTTCTGACATATTTTTATCTTTCAAAAAAATATTACGCAAATGAACAAGAGTTTTTAAATTTACAAAAATGATTGTCAATGTCAGTGTAAAACAACGGAAACAATTTTCTTTTGTGCAATTAATCGATTATTATAAAATGTAGGTTTATAAAACAAAAACTCAATGATTCATTAGAAAACCAAGCAAAAAATGTGTGTGTTTATAAATAGTACTTTTGTTAACAACACTTACACAACAGCAATATGCTGCATTCGTTCAAAAGTTGTCATCAATAAATTAAAATTAAAACTACGCCCAAGCGTTTCCATTCACCAAATGGTGCATTTTAATTTGAAACTTGTTCATTTAGCCATAAATAATTGCAAAAAAAACGTTTTGTCAGGAACCAAACAACACACATTCGGTTACAAAACGAACACGGAACTCTTGCCTAAATAAGAATGCCAATAAACACTGCCGGGAAATGGTGGTCACCTACCACTTGACACACTTTCAGGTGAAAAAGTATTTTTCAGCGTTTAAAATGTTCTTCCTTAGGCTGCTCAACTACTTCAACCCCATCTCCAACGTTGAGTTCACCTTTGGAAATCATCTTCGCCTTGTAGAGCAGCTCAACAGAAAAGACCCTCGCACGGTGAAGACCTTCAAAACCTTCACCTTTTTCTTCATCTTGAAAGGAGTTCACTTGGCCTTCCTCTTCAGTTGGCCACCGTCTGAACTGAGTCGCCTGCTGCAGTATGACGTGGTCACCGATGTGGTGGAGACGCCCGGCGTGAACATCGCCGCCTCCGCCCTCTTCACCATGATGGCCGTCATCTACTATCGATTTTGCACTTTTCCGCCAGCTAAAAACAATAACCTGCTGAAGAGCATTCTTTTCCATCGGAAGTGTACCTTTTTTCTTCTCAACAAAAATACTTTTTCAAAAGGTGATCTTGCGGACTCAATTCGAAGAAAATTCACGCTGGCGTACAACGTTCTAAACTCCTTCAAGAACGTCTTTCAGCTGATATCTGCCGTTTCTCACGGCATTCTCGTCTACAAGCTCAACTATCTTCTTTTTCAGCAGCACTATACTTCTTTTGGCTTACTTTTCTACAATCTCCTTCAATTTCCCCCGGCAGTTTTTCTCGTTTTCTACCTCCTCTCTTACGCCTCAATTCTTTCTCTGGTCACCTCCATCGGTTTCATACAGCTGAACATTCTAATGGTCAAGCTGAAGCAGATGCACACTTTCCTGAAAGCAGTTCGAAAGAACTTCACCTCCGCCAAACTGAGCACCTTCCAGCGGTGGCAGGTGGAGGTGCTGCAGCAGTTTAGCGAGTACAACCACCTCTACGGGTGGATCTTTGCCGTTTTTCTCCTCATCAACTGCCCGGTGAACGTCTACTTTGTGTCCATTCTCCTCTACTCCAGCCAGAACATCTCCCTCATTGGCCGCCTGTACATGGGCGTCTACACGGCAGTTCAGCTCTTCAGCCTCTTCATCCTCCACTGGTACCTCCTGGGCTTCAGTCAACGATTCCACGCTCCTGCACTTCTCGTCCACCAGTTGACCATCACCAGCTATAAAATAAACTCCTGCAGCAAGAGTTTAAGCTTTTTAGTAAAAGTGGCCCACTACTTTTCAGCCTACCACACTGCGCAGCAGTACGGTGTCACCTACGCCCGTTTTGGGCGCGTCACCATGCAAACCTTTGTCCGCTTTCTCCTGCACTACTGCAAGTTTGTGCTAATTAGCTACAAGATTAAGGAGTACAGCAGTAGTAGCTAGAAATTAGTCGTGAATTGAAGTGAGGTGGGAAATATTATTGCGAATATTATTTCCAAAAGTGTCAGACACTACTACTACCATTGCTGTTTTTTCTGATATCGATTTTAAATCAATCATTTTTATTTTTGTTTCTTTTTTTGTTACAATAAGTGTATTTTTTGATAAATTTAGAAATCTGAGTTGGCATTTGCGGTACAATTAAAATAAATTTAAGCTTAATTAAAGCTAAAGCTAAAGTTAGGTATAATTTTTGTTAATTTATTATGCCGCCACTAACGGCTCATTACTTTTCCTGTATTTTACGCTGAAGTGACTACATTGTAGAAAAACTTGTAATAAATTAAAAAATTAAAAAACATAAATCAATCTTGTTTACAAACAGATTTGTCTTTATTTGGAAAAAACATTTTAAATTGCATTTTAAAGCTTTAAAAACGTCTAAAAAACATGTTTCACATGTTTGTAAACTTTTTTGCCAACTTGCTCCTCCGATCAACCACAGTTCAAATGGTCACCTTAAGCTTGATCAGGCTGTACAAACATGTTCGCTTTTTTCACTTTTTCAGCCTTGCAGCTGACATCAGCTTTTACTGCAATTACCTTCACTTTATCGACCGCCTTCACCAGCCTTTAAAACATGGCCAAAAGCCCATAGCTCGAACTTTTCGCCTCTTTATCATCGCTTTCAATCTCAAAGCTCTGCACTTTCTCTTTTTCTACCTTTGTCCTCAGGGCCTCTTGGTACAACTGCTTCTCTACGACGTGGTCAACCTGGTGGTGAACAGCGAGGTCAACATCTGCGGCTGGGCGCTCTTCACCTCTATGGCCTACATTGCCTTCTATTTCGCCTTCTTTCCGCCCATTAAAAGTAATCGTTTACTGGCAGAAATTGTCCTCTTTCAATCAAAAGACAAAAGCAACTTTTTTATGGGATCGCCTGAAAAGCGGAAACAGCTGTGCACCGCCATTCGGCGCAAGTTTACCCTTACCTTCAACTTTCTGAACGCCTTTCGCACCTTCTTCTTCTTCTTCTCCACTATTTCACACTACGGCTTTGTACGGCGACTTTACCATCTGACCAGCGATTGGCCATTTGTTACCGGACAACTGCCGTGCCACCTTCTTCTAACCGCTTCCTATATCCTCTCATTTTACATCGTCTTAGCCTATGCTTCCATTCTCTCCCTGGTCGCCTCTTTTGGCTACATTCAACTGGCAGTTTTGATTGAAAAGCTAAAAGAGATGACCGATTACCTGAGGGTGACGCCTTTTCCCGTCTACAGAAGAACTTTCCACCAGTCAGTTCAGAGGAACATTGTGGAAGTGCTGCAACTGTTGGCCGAGTACAACCACCTCAACGGGCGCCTCTTTCTCGCCTATCAGCTGACCAACTTGCCTTGCAGTGTTTACTTTTTCTCGCTCCTAGTTTACTCCTCACATGAGATGACCTTTATCGGTTCGTTGTACCTCTATGTGTACGTCACTGTACAGCTCTTTAGCTTCTTCATCCTTCACTGGTACTTGATTCGCTTTTCCAGACAGCTAAAAGTGCTCAGTTTGCTTGTGGTTAGTTTCAATGGCCGAAAATCAAAAGAAGTGACAATGAGAAAAAGAAATAGAAAAAATGAGCTTCGGATCGCCCACTTTATCGCCGCCTTTCACACCGGCAAAATGTACGGCGTGACCTACGACAGGGTTTCGCTGGTGACAGTTTCAACCTTTGTCAAGTTTTTCCTGCTGTACTCTAAGTGCCTGCTAATTGCCATCAAAATAACGATCAACAACAAGTAGCTTTTTTAAGCCAAGTTTTTATGATGATTTATGGCCGCTGATTAAGCCGAGGACAGAATTTGTCCTCAAAAACAAGTATCATCAACAACAAAAATGAGCAAATGATACTGTAGCGCTAATCAGGCTCCGTTAATTATCACCACCACCTAAAAAATGTATAAAAATGTGCTCGTGATGAATAAAAAACTGTTTATGCAAACTAAAAATTGTTTTGAAAAAGCTCAAAACCTAACCAACCAATGTCCACCTCACCACCACCGCTGTCCATCCTCGTCTGTCCGGTGAACGCCGTCGGGCACATCAACGCCTGCATTGGCACAACTTCGGAGCTAATAAAGCGAGGCCATCGAGTGGCCTTTGTCCTTGAACAGGCGTGGTCGGGAAAGCTGTTGCCGCTGGGCATCAAAGAGTACCTCTTCAGTGTGCCCTCGCAGACGGGCAAGGTGACTGCAGCTCTGATTGCTGACCAGTTCAAGAAAATAGGCCTCATCGGTCCTCTATCGTTGAAAGAGAAGACGCTCAATCTGCTGTCCTTCTTCAACTCCGAGCACATCACCGAAGAGTGGCGCCACTATGATGGAGCCATCAAAGAAGCTATTGCCGACTTCAAGCCCAATTTAATTCTGGCCGACGAGAACGGCCTTCCACCGGCAATCTACTACTCGGGCATTCCTTGGATTCGCCACTTCAGCTCTAATCCGCTCTTCTTCATCATGGAAGACGGCCTGCCGCCGGGCGGATCCGGTCTGCCCTACGATGATCGCTCACAGTGGGCAGACTTTAATCGTGTTCGAGGAGAGTTTATTCGCAGCAAGTCGTACAATGATTTTATTGAAAAGAAACTCTGTTATGCCCGATATCCGGATGACCTGCGAACGCCGCCCACTCAGCTGATGACCGTGTACGCCTGTCCGCAGGAGTGGAATTATCCGCCGTTGAAGGAAAGGGCAGACTGGTTTAATTTGGAAGCCTTTAATAAGCCTAAGTCGGCAGATAAACTAGTGCAGCTGAGCAGTATTTTACCGGAAGACTTTTTCAAGGACCAGCTGGGAGGTCGCTTTTCCGGCAAGTACATCTACGTTTCGTTAGGTAAAATAAAGTTTTTAAAGTTTTCAATTTTTTGCTGATTATGTTTTCACTCTATAAAAACAGGCTCAATGGGCTCCATCGACCTTGATCTAATGCGAAAGTTGGTCTCCGCCCTGGCCACCTCCCCCCACAAGTACATCATCTCTAAGGGCCCGCTGGCGGAGAAGTACGAACTTCCGGGGGCTAATCAGTGGGGTGATCGTTTCCTCCCCCAGCTGGACATCCTCCCCCAGGTGGACCTGGTGATCACCCACGGGGGAAACAACTCCATCACGGAGATCTTTGCCACCGGCAAGCCGATGATCGTCTTGGCGCTCTTTGGAGATCAGTAAGCGAAGTTTTTAAATTCGAGATTTTTTTTGTATGTTAAAGTTTTTTCCCCATTTAGGTACGACAACGCCCAGCGATTACATGAAACCGGCTACGGTGTGAGGCTGGATCCGTACAATTTTACAGCCGACCAGCTGTTGGGCGCCATTGAGAAGCTTCTCGCTGATAAGCTGCTTCAAAAAAAGCTAAACGCTGCAGCAACGAGAATCCAGCAGAGTGACACTCACGAGAAGCTGGCAGCGGCAATTGAGCGCCTGATGATTCCATTAGCTAAGTAAATACAAAAGCAAAAACGTTTTGTAAACGATTGTGAAGCTCACCACCTTAGTCATCAAATCTAGTAGTATATAAAAATAAAAAGATTCAGAAAATCTAGGCCAAACTGAGATTTATTTTTGTGCCAAAATGGTGGTTTCACTTTTTTCTAGATTTACAAGGCTTGTTTTTTTTCTTTCATTTGTTTACCTTTTTTCAGTCACCTTAAGTCAACCCCACACTCACCTTCGAAACCGCCCTCAGGTGTTCATCACTCCTCAATGCAATTTCAACAATGATTGCATTACCTTCCGCAACTCCACCTGCAACTGGCTGAGCAGGCGGTGCCAGTGCCCCTTTGGCCACATCTTTGTGACTACTGAGAAAAGAATAAATAGCAATAATGGGGTGACCTTAAACAACCTGAACCTGTCGACGGTGCTCTGCGAGCCGGCCCACTGTCGCCACGAGGAGTGCCGACACCGGTTCAAACTAGGCGACGGCGCCCGCTGCAACGATGACACCGGTCTCTGCGAGTGTCGCCCGGGGGAAGGAACAATTCACCTGGCGACAAACACCTGCACCTACACCGGCTTCAAAATGCCCTGGTGGAAGATTCTCATTTGCTCCATTTTTGGACTTTTGATTTTCGGTGCTATTGTCTCCAGTTGCCTGGTCTTCTGGAAACGCCGACTGGACAATGCACGAAAGCGTTGTGCTTCTTCCCAGCTAAAATTAGATAGCGAGAAAAAGAATGTAGACAGTGTGTTTTGAGTAGTTTTGGTTAATTTATTCATGATTTAATTAAACACTCAAACTGCCCGTAAAAAATGTCTGGCCGACAAAGTTGCGGTTACATTTTTAGTTTTAATATTGTTTTCCCTCTACTTCCTTTGAACTTCTCCTTCAACTTTTTCATTAAAAGAATAAATTATTCTGTTGTGTTAAAAACTGCAAAAATAACCTGCAATTCTGCAAAGTTTAATTTACTTTTATTTTTACTTTTTTTGCCATTAAAATGTTTTAATTTATTTAAATTATAAAAAGGTGAAGCATATTTACCAGCTGGGACTATTTTAATGGGCAAGGGAAATGTGTTTGTGCAAATGTGTGCATGTGACGACGCATTTCCTCTCTAAAATATTTATAAAACATCAATACTTTAAGAAAAAAGCTTTTTCTGCGGCCACAAACCCCAAATAAAAAGTACTACTTTCGGTTGTCATTATTTATTCTTCACCTGAATTTCGATCTTGCAGAATGTCATGCTGCAAAAGTTTTTTTAATTTACAAACTTTTTAAATTAAAGTACACACACTAACTCATTGCTGTGTAGTTTTACTGTTGTAAAAACTTTTCCTGTAAAAACTTAGTTTAGTTTTTAGGCAACGTAGTAATAGTATCCATTAAAAAAATGTTTTTGTATTGGCTGAACATTTATCGAAACAGCAGTATTTTGCAGCTTTACTGCACCGAAGTGGTCACCACACTGACCGATTCTAAAGAAGGACGCTCAAATGTTTTGCGACGTAGTTTTCGCCTGTATTTTGCTCTGATTTTTCTGAAAATTCTACACTTTGCCTACCTCTTTGTGGGCGGCTCCCGGCTGAGTGACCTCGACCGGCTGCTGCACTTTGACGCCTCCCTTCTCATGCAGACGACGCCCACGGTGAACTTTAACTTCCTCGTCATGTCCAGCCTCACTTTGGTCTGTCTCTATCAGCTGTACTGGTTCGACTTTACGTTCTGTTTCAACTCTAAGAACGTCACAACAAAAGGTGATCTCAACAACAATAACAACCCTCGGGTGAAGCTGCTTCAACTGGTCGTCCAGGTTAAGGAGATCTTTTTCTCCGGAAAGCGAAGCATCGCCCAGTCGAAAAAGCTGTCGACGCCCTTCTCCGTGCAGCTCATCACCCGGCGGGCCGACCCGCTGAAGCGAGTGGCCA
>JAALOO010001622.1_pt2 | contig 11206 bp, 13 predicted proteins | sample 7257641 | NCBI WGS metagenome assembly JAALOO01 (sample SAMN14085613, study PRJNA598686) | mite metagenome | biome: ENVO:01001000; feature: ENVO:01001002; material: ENVO:01001226; isolation source: single female mite from University of Michigan culture on fish food culture... ... | reverse complement strand
GTTTTACGTGAGATATTGATTGGACACAACGAGCAATTTGCTGTTGCTAGTGGCCGCAGCAGAGACAAGAGCTGCAGCACAACAAACTTTACTCAGACCAGAGATAGACAGTAGTGCTACTCGGTTATTGTGTGTGTGAGCTCAATGACGCTCGAGAAAAAGAAAGAAGACTAGTCAGATTGAGGGTCAAAGATGATCGATTGGGTCGTGAAAAAGTGGTCGTGCCGGCACTGGCCACTGCCAAGTACACATTTACTGGAAACTGAGAGAAGTGCCACTTTTCCAGAGAAAACTGTGGAGCCAGAGTTTTGAGTGAGTTAAACGCTGGGCGGACACTCAGTCAACGAGGGCTTACAATCAAATTGCTAGCAAACGGGGCAAGTTGAGAAAGAAAGCAAAAGACCAGTCTGCCGCCAGCACAGACAATGGGCTGCAGTCAATGAATGAATGAATGAATAGAGAAATGAATGAATGCAAACACAACGGCATGCATGCCCCCTAATCGCTGTAGTACCCTGACGCTGAGGTCGAGAGCAGAGTGCCATCAGACGAAGCTGCAGCAACAACAGCAGCATCGAAAACGGTAGTGCACCAGGGGAGCACGGTGGGCAGGGAAAAGTAAAAGTGTGCACATACTGCACACATACACACAGTGTGTCATTAGCATTGAAAGCCTATTATAAAATTCAATAGTTTTAATATTTTAATCGTTTCCGAGCACACACGCACAGAGACTAAGCGCACAAAATGATCAGGACGGTGTTGGTAGAAGTGTACGGTGTGGCAGCACAGTTGTAGTCGTACAGCAAACAGTAGTGCGCTCTCCTGACAGCAACTGGCGAGGATGATGATGCTACTGAAAGCGCTCACTGAAATGAATTCGGCTAGGTTGCAGGAAAGCCTCACCAGCAGAAGCAGCATCAGCAGCCTTATCAGCCGCCAAACAGAGTGCAGAGCACAGCGTGTGTGTGTGTGTTAGTGCTGGCGCACTTTAGAAGAGATGAAATGAAAAGAGAAAGAGTGACGGTAAGAAGAGACAACGACAACGAAGATACAGACACAATAGAGCGATGCTCAAAGCAGATGGCACCGGCAAATGGATGGAGATGATGATGATGATTTTGGGCAGTGCAGCTCACTCAGCACACTACAGTGATACTAATAATTATAATAGTCGTTTGAACAAAGGTAGAAAGGAGAGATAGGGTAGTAGGGTATCAGGAAAAACAGGAAAGAAAACTAAGGCAGGAAGAGAATTCTGCCTCTAGCATTACAGTAGAATTTGCGCCAATTTTGTAAAACGCTTATCTCGCCTCTTTCAAAACGGAAGCGCCATCGATCCAGCTCTTTTAATTGCAATGTAAGTGGAAATCAACGTTCGCCTACACAAGAGCAAAGACAGGAAAACAGAAGCACTTACCAACCATGTGCCGATCCAAGGCTTGGTATCCTCATGGTGGAGGACTGTCCGCTTGTTTACGAGCGCGCGTTGCAATGTGTGTGGGTGGCAATTCTTGCAGTTGGCAAAAGGATTATCTTTGTCTTGTCAAACAAAAAAATTATTTTGACGAAAATTTTATCAGTGTTTCTGCTAATTAGGTTTCAGGAGATAATGACAACAAAGTAGAAGCTTCAGTGGCAAAGTTATAAAGTATCTTTGTTTTAGAAAAAATCAAGAAAATAAGTTAACAAGTTGTACAGCGGAGGTATCAAGATGTAGAATGTCTGAGAGAGTCAGAAGTGTTGTGGTCAGAGAAACAACTGATACAGCTCGGGTATCAGATTTGCCAGTCAGACAAACACACACTGTAAACACACTGTGAACACACTGTCTGTCAGCAGTCGGCAATCTGTTAAGTGGGAACATGTGCTGGTAATGATGATCTGGGTTGTGCTGTGGTCGGCGTTGGGAACATGCGGCGGAAGACTGTGCGCGCCCGATGCGTTCACCGAGGAGGCGAGTGGCCGAATGAAGTGCCGCTGCCAAAGACTTGGCTAGATAGCGCTTGCTAGCGCCTACTGTGGCGCCCAGCTCTGCCGCCTTGCCTCCTCCAGTGGGAACGCATGCGTTTTCAGACTTTGTGCCCATTACTCATTGCCTGCCATGTGTTGAGCAGGATAGAAAGGGAGAGACTTCTACGGTATTACCCGAATAGAATTGGTCGGTAGAGCAGGCGCCCAGGAGTATTACCGACACAACAGCAGCTCCCGCCGACTTTGTCAGCTCCTCGTTCGTTTGTTCGTTCAATCAGCCTAGACATTTGTTGACTTCTTCTCTTCTTCTTCTTCCTCTTTTTCCGCGGAAACCTTCAATCAACAGCCGTTGACAGCTGCTGCCAGAGGCGAATGACACCAGCTGACTTTTTTTAGCTGACTTTAGGCAGTTGTGCACAGCGCCAGTTGTGGTTTGTCACACACCACCACAAATTAATGAAAATGAAACTGAAATGAAGTCGCCCTATCAGTTGACAGTACAACTGCACTGAATGAATTAAATGCCTGTTTTCCAGCGCAGTACTAGTCCTCTGTCTTTAGTCACATGGGAATCTGTCTTCTAAGGATGAGAGTAAAACAAGAGAAACTCATGACAATATTCTATCTTTTGTCACCAGTTGGTGGACTCCAATTAATATCTTCAAAAACTGGTAGTCCTACTCGACCAGCAGATTTCTATTAATAAGTAGAGTGCCAACCAGAAAATAAGTAACATTTCAGTTCAACGCGAAAAACATCATGGCACTTCTTCCATGGCATCTTTTTACAAAAAGTCAATATCTTCGAAATCAAAAAGATTTGTGAGAGTAATTAGCGCCAGAACAAAGCACAAGTTTTCTGTGGATAGTGACTCTCTTTATTGGTTGATAATGATGATGTATGTTCGGTTTGTCTCTTTGTGTGGTGTGTTTGAGTTTGTGTGCGTTCACAGTGTGTGACCAAAAAAGAGGGCGGGGCGGGTTCTAGAATGACTAGAGCTCACGTGCCTCTAGAAGTGGATCATCAGAATTTTTAACAATGTACAGTAACAGTGGAGGCGACACAAAGACGACACAAAGTCCTGCCAAAGAAAAAATTAAATTCAACTGTGAGTTTGGGCGCCCTCTGGCGAGTCAGAATCAAACAAGAATATTCTGTGCAGACGCGATATGCTTCGGTGGCCGTCAAATGTTGACCACCTTTCCGGGGTGGTTGATAATGAGAGTGGTGGTGTGGCTGCCAGTGGGCTCCTTCCTGCTGCCACTGGCCTTTCTCTCTGGCAGCGTTCCATCCGCGGGGGAGGTGTCACTCAGACAGACGACACTGTCCAGGGCGCCCGGCGGAGTGCTGCTGCTCAGTGGCGGCAGGAGCATTTGCTGTTGTTGTTGCTGTTGCTGCTGCTGCTGCTTTCGCAGCTGTCTGCGCTGCTGTCGTCGACTCTTCTTCCGGTGGTTGTAGTGATTAAAGGTGTTCCAGTTGGCGTAGATTAGAAGGGAGAAGAGCAGGAAGTAGATGCAGAGAATGGCCTAAAGGGCAGAGGAAAAAGTAAAGTGAGATCATCAATCAACGAGTGAAAGCAGCAGTGCTGCCGCCTGCCTTACCAGAATGTAGATGATGGAGTCAGAGGAGGCGGAGGAGTAGAAGACGTGGTACACCTGCGAGGGCAACTTCGAACCGAGGGCGCCACCGCTGGCCGAGCCACCGCCGCCGCCATTGACTCGCTGCTGCAGTGCCAGGCGTTGGGCCACCGTCGACAAGGACTCATTGACGTGCACCACGCGGTCCAGGTCGTAGTGCATGGAGTTGCGGGCTGAGGTGTTGCACATCACCAAGTTGAGGAGACTGGTAAAAAAGAGGGAAGGAGTAAAAGGAAATAGAGAAGAGAAAAAGAGATCCAATTAATGGTATTGAAAGTGTGTGTGGGCAATTAATAATAAAGGCGCCATTTGCATGTGTGTGCTCTCCACCACCATCACGACCACCACAAACATACTACTTTTTGAAAGCGCCTTCATCGTTATGCAATCAAATTAGTGGTGAACATGGTTAGATCGTTTGGTGCATGTGTGTCACTGGGAAATGTAGCCCGTGGGCACTACTGATTGTGTGCACAGCTCGCCCTTGCCGCCAAACACTCCTCCTCCTTCCTTCTGCTGCACTGAACTTTTCAATCGACGGCAAAACACAGTATTCCTACTTTCCGTTCACCCTATCTCTCACACTTTATCAGCATGTTCACGGCAGCAAAGAAAAGGAAGAAGTGTGCTCCTTCTGAGCCGATTAATTCCGAAGCCTCGAAGGAAGAGTGCCGTGACGGCGTCAGCAGCGGCGGATTGTCGTGCTCCACCACACTCTTCGTCGCAACTTTCTCTGCTGTTCAGTGCACTAGGCCATCTTTCCCTTCATCTGGTACTTTTTTCTTCTTTTTTTCTCCAAAAGTACTCCCTTCCTTGTAGACACGCGTCTTTGTGGTCGACTGCGCACAGGCAAATTAACTCGTGTTGCAATTTACATTGGACTGAGGTACCCATCTTACTCTGTCGTCATCGTCGTTGCAGCTGCAGCCCTTTTCCATTACGTGCAACTGCACTTTACTTGAGTTCACTTCATTGGTGCCACTGTGGCTCGGTTGCAGTCGGTACAGCTCTTTGATAAATGGTGTACAAAGTCACTCTGGCGACGGTGTGTATGTGCGCGTCTTGCCGTCTTTGAAACTGTTTCAGATTGGGTAGAAAACACAGTTGCAAAAACAGTGCACGCATTCAGCAGCCCCAGAACTTGCAATTGCTAAAGCACCAGCAACAGAAAAACTCACAAATTCTGCTGCTTCTTCTGATCGGATTCGCTTTCTTGCTCCATTGGTTAACCGTGTAAAATTGAAATAGCAAACAGCAAAAACAGCCAAAACAGCAGCAGCAGCAGCAGCGGTTTAGCAAAGAAAAAAAAAGAAATTTGTGAAAAGGGCAATTTGGTAGTGAAGAGGAAAGCAATGCTTAAAGTTTGGCAGTGCACTGCTCTGAAACTGCAATGTGCAGTGCCAGCACAGTAGATAACAATTTAGCCTGCTAGTATAGAAAACGTCCGATAAGAAAGTAAGAAAAGAGGCAAAAGATGTAATTGGAACATTTGTATGCACAGATGAAAGCTGGTCGACGGTAGCGATGGGCTTTTCAGAGCTTTGAATGGAAAAAGCTGCATCAGTGCATCTAGCCTGGCTCTTCTGCCAATACTGAACAGGGCAATGAAAACAAATGTGCACACACAGCAAGAAGGTGCCGCTATTTGTCGACCACCCGTTGTCTGCTCTAACGTACTGATCGTATACGCTCAAAAGGAAAATTAGAAAAAGATTTTTTCAATAAGGTAGAAAAATGAATGCATTTTTGAGCAAATAAATGAGTACATTTGTTATTTGCCAGAGGTTTATAAATATCTTTGACAAACTCAGTACACTCATTTTTCACCTAAAATTAAGACATTAGTGTAGGTTTATATTTTATTGCCTTTGTCATCAGTCATATTTGTGACAGTCAGACAATAAATAAAAATTAAGTACAGGTTTCCGTTAATTAGATTGCATTCCCAGTAATCCTTTTACACAGTCTGCCTATTAACAAACAGTAAACATGTTTCAGAGGTAGTTGTGCAGATAAAATGATTAGATTTGTCATGTTTAGCAAGCAGTGACCATCGATTTAGCGTTGACTGCCTCAGACAAGCTACAAGTGATTTGGCCCTAATGGTGGCGGCTATTTAGTGGCCCCCTTGTTCTCAGTTAATGATGACAAATGATGATGGTGCGAGTAGTGGCAGAGGAAAAATGCCACTAAAAACCATTACGCCATTTGACGTAAATGCTTCTATTGCACCGAAATTCGGCAACAAGGAACCAAAGTACCTACAAGTATGGTATCATTTGGGAGTTTTACTTTCAATGGATTTTTTGCGCAATTTATTTTTTGTTTGTGATAATCACCAAAAAGTTTAAATTTTTACACTTTATTTATTCAATAGCAAGACAACGACAAATAGCCTGTCAAACTGTGTAAATTGCAAATAAATCAAAAGTCAATTTTAAAATGTTTTGCAATTGTGTACTTTGCTGAAAAATAACTTTTCCTTCAACAAATAAGAAAAAACAAATATATTCCACTTCTCCAACGTAAAGGCAGTTTTAAAGTGATCCTATCGATAACTTAATTTATTCAACGTTGCTCCGTTTTGAGTTGCGTTCTCTTTTTATACTCTCAGCAGGCTTCCACTTCCTCTCCGCTGACTTTAATTTGTTCAAATGGAGGAACAAAAAAAAACAGCAACACTGCAAAGAGGAAGTATAACTCAATCAAGTTGAGCAGCAACAGCAACCGAAGATACTGCAGTGCACAGCAAATTGACAGTGCCACAAAAAGCCCTTTCAATCCACTATCTCTCGCTGATACCTGGCCAAAGTGTGCTGCTGTTTCTGCTATTTTAGTTATTGTCGTTGTTGTTGTTGTTGCTGCTGCTCTATCGATTTGAGAACCGCCTCGCTCGCTATCTTTTCTCTGCACCAGTTTGAATTTAATTTCCAGTCACCAGTGAGCACTCAGTCAATGGCGAACGACAGTTTTGATTGCACTTACTCCGCATAGAAATAGACTGGTTACAGTAAAATGTTTCAAGGGAAAATGTACGGCAGCAACTGAATGTGCACGACCGTTCTTCTACTCACTCACTCACACACTACCTCACCCGCTCAGTCTCTCCAACTACTTCAGTATGGCTGCTCTTTTTAATCAAAATTCACTCGTAAAGAACACAGGCGACTGGTAGGCGATTGCTAAAACTGAAGTAAGAGTTGGCTAACACAAATAATGTGTGGCGGAAGGAAAGCTAGCGAGCGAGCAAGCGAGACTTCATCGTCGATCGATTGCCCGCGAACAGTGTGTGCACTGTCACGGACCACTAGTGTGCAGTGTGCAGCAGTGCCACATTCATATTCAGCACACTTTGATGACGATATCACTCACTCACTTTACTCAACGAGCCACACCGGTGAGGGTGCTGGTAGTGGTGGTGGAAAGGAGGAGAAGGCAAGAAATGGAGACTGCTTTTGAAAGACAAACGAACAAACAAACAAACATAACGGTCTTTTCTTTAGACCGAAAGAAAAGGGGGCTCTCCCTTTCACAGCGAGTGGAAAGTGTGTGTCTTTCACATTTCGACACTTTCTTTCGAAATGGGCTTCAACGCGGCAGTGAAGTGTGGGCGCAGACGGCAGATTGGTGGTATACTGGTAAGAACGGTTGAGTCAATTGAGCCGCCGATTGAGTGAATGCAGTCGGGTAAGCTAGGCCAGGCCAGTGTGTTGTGTGTGTGTAGTTAGGGCAACACTGTGCCTGGTCGTAAACGCTGACATCAGACAAATAAAAGCGAATAAAAGCGCAATTTGATGGCTATCGATGAATGGCAACGAATAACTATAAAACAAACAGCCTGTGCAATATGAACTGATGGATAAGCTTGATAGGTATCAAGGAGAGAGCAGTTGTTAGCAGTTGACGCCAGTAGTACTGTACATTTGGAGCTCAAGAGGTAATCGACTATAATTTGGTAAGGGCAGCCGGTGTGGAGAGATTGAGTGCATTAAATGCAGCGAAATGCAAATGACATTAAATAGAGCTAGAACGTGTGAGAGTGGCACACGGTGATGGCTCAGATGAAATGGCCGACAAGCTAGGGTGACAAGTCGAGCAAAGAAAAAATAGGTTTGGGTGAAGTGAAAATGAGCAATGCAATGAAACGAACACAACTTGCACATTTGCAAACAGAGTAGTTTCAGCAGCAGCAGAAAAGTAAAAAAGAACAAACTATCACTTTTTTGTCTATCTCTATCTCTCTCTCTCACTTTCAGTTTCATGAAGTTTCATCTCATCTCAAAAGTGAGATGCAGGGATAAAACTGTCATAGTGACAAAATATTTACGAGTTTCCAAGAAGTGAGTGAGAGTGAGTGAATTCAGCCTGCAAACTGACATTTTCACTTTGTTTGCTTCACTTTTTCTGCCACTAACTCCCACTTTTCTCTCTCTCTCTTTTCTTTTTTCCCGGGCAACCATCTAACTGCAAGTTTCAAGTTTCCCCACAGCCAGTCCATTCACCGACGATAATGCACTCCCCCTGTAAAGAAACGTCAATTTATTCAAAAATCGATTCATTTCATTACGTGTGTGACGGCTAATTTTGACATACTCAGCAAATCCATTTGTTTTTGTCGTTGTTTGTGTACCTGCATCCAATGAGGGATTCGTGTTGCTGCCGCGTTTCCGACTCTCTGGGGGAGGTGTAAAAGAGGACGGATGGGGAAGACACTTTGCAGGCGGGCAATAAATTATGTCTGACGTTACGTCGGCAATCTCATCCATTTATACTACGCCACACACCGAGCGACACACTTGCGACGGCTTTGACTTTCCCCAAGTGAACACAGGCTAGGCTGGCGACAAGTAGGTGCTCAGTCACAATCGACGACTTGATTCGATTGAGCACCTAGCTACAGCAGCAGTGGAAGTGGCAAAGCTGCTCAGTCGATTGCCTACACTACTCTAGGCTACAGAACCAAAAAGAAAGGTAAAAGAAAAAGTTTTGAACTGTTGAAAAGAAAACGGCCAAAGAACAATGAAGGAAAGAAGTGGAGGCAAACAATGCAGGATAGTACTACTGCCGCCGACAGCATTGTCCACACCATTGCGGTCGACTAAAAAGGGATAAATTATAAATGGACTGAACCAGATGCAGAAGGTTGTCAAATTGAAGGAGAGCAAGTATTAAATTATGCCCATCGATGAAATGATCGAATGTGTCTGGTTGAGAGAGAGAGAGAGAGAGTGAGTGAACAGTTCAATTTTCTGGTCAGTGTTTGCCGCTGGCTGGCAAATCACCTAAAGTATAAGTCTACTGAGAACAAGTGAAAAACTTTGCACTGAAAAGCAGCTAAGGAGGGCAACTCTGCTGGGCCCAGTCGCCTTCCTGTCGGTGGAATTGCCTGGATTTGATGATCGACCACTGGCCACTGAAAGTACTCGCTGCACAGTGTGCAAGTGCAGAAATGTACAGGCAGACAAGCACAGTGTCTGCGTATAAATAAATCAGTAGTAAGTCACTTAGCTAAATTAAGCTCCCTCGGGAGATTGATTCGCTTTTAATCGAACGGCAGTTTGTATGCGCTGCGTATGGTGTCGTAAGTGTCGTCTTGCCTGTCGCCAGCAGAGGAGAAAGCCAACTTACTGCTCGCCACTGCTGATGCTACCGCTGCAAATGAGCAGTGCCCAGCAGCAGGCAATGGGAGCAGTTGGTGTCCACTTGCTGGACAATTGCCCATTTTCCCGACTGTCCTGGTCATCTGGTGGACTCACTCACTCACTCACTGGTTCAATTTTTTCCTTTTTCCTAGCCCAGTGCATGACCAGTCTACTACGACCACCACTTTATGAGCAAGCAAATTGGCCATGTCCATGCAAACTGGGGGACGATAGTGCTGAGTCGACGGTTCCAACAACAGCGAACACTGCAGTGGACACTGCACTGCACTGACTTTTGCTGCAACTGAACGAGCAATTGAAGCGAAAGTAGGCAGAGGCGTCCAATTAACGGACATACGGGCCAACAGCCATCGACACCAGAAGAATGAGAGAGAAAAAGAGGGAGAGGAAAACATTCGGACCGTGGCCGACACTGCTCATATGACATATCAAAATAAGTGAGTGAGTGAGTGCACCAGGGTTTCAGGAAGAGACACAGGCACACAAACGCACTGGCACCTAGTGGGAAAACAACAATCAGAACGACGACAACGACGACGACATAGACAAAATGAGCCCAAATAGTTAGTGAGTTTGTTCAGAAGCAGAAGGAGGATAGCAACCACTGAAAGCATTGCAGTGAAGTGACAGTGCAAACACAAGGCACACACTGGACACACTACTGTTCGCCAATTAGCAGTCTGCTAGCTTTTGGCTTTTGGCCCTTTCTCCCTTTCCGCATAGCTAAGCAGCTAAAAGAACAAAAGTGTGTTGAGAGAGTAAAAAGCGCCAGTGGTGAAAACTCGGCCATGAGAGACATGATTCCTTTTGGCATCAGCATCAGCAACCATCGTTTAGCCTTGGAAAAGACTTGCAGCTGCCCACCCTCTTTTAAATGCTCCAATCGTTCGTTTGCCCGTTTTAGTAATAATGAAAATACCAGCCAGAACTGATTCACTGTAGCACACACTGATGATGAGTTCTGCTGAAAATTGGAGTCTGTGAAAGCGAAACCAGTCAGCCGGGCAGGCAGTTTGCTCATTTGCCTATTGCCCACTGATGTGACCATTAGAGACACTTTTAATTTGTGACAATTCCACTTGGTCTGCGCCGGGTTGAAGAGAAAGAAGAAAAGAGAGAATGGAAGGCAAAGATAAAGGAAGAGAGCAAAACCGAGCACAAGTGCGTCCGTACAAGTGCCAATTATGAACTGAAGCAATGGGCAATGAAAGGGAGAGGGTGAGTACTTTAATTAGAGCACACAGGCTAGCAGTTGGTGGAAAGCGACCAGACCAAAAAGCGGTCGAATAATGGAGAATAAAGAGGAGAAGAGAAGACGAGAAATAGCAGTCGCCTCAGAAGTTGCACACTATAATTAGCATAGTGTTGCGTGCACAGTGCAATGGATTATTTGGTGCTGACACAGTGGGTTTGTATGTGTATGTGCGTTGCAGTAAGACGGCGTTGAGAGAAGAGGAAAACGAGAGAAAAAAGAGAATAACTTGAAATTGAAATTGAAATTGAATTTGTCCCCATTTGATTCCTGAGCAAAGAAGAAGGAGGGAGAGAGAGAGAATGACAGTCGACGTCGTCGTCGTCGATGATGACAGCTTTTGCGTGTACGTACTGTACGTACTGTTTCCTGCGTTCGTTGTGAGTTGCAGTTGTGTTGCCGATAAGAGGCTTCGAGAGACATCATCAGCCCATCATCTCGGCGACAACATCTCTGCGGGCCACTTTTGTCATCATTTTAGGACTATTACTGGCTTGCTTTTTACAATGCTGCTGCCGCCACCGCTACATTGGCAGCCGTCGATCATTAGGGGCGACAGACTTTGCAGAGACTGTAAGAATGAGGAAAGAGAAAAGAAGACAAACAACACTGCACAAGCTGGCTGCACGTAAGTCAGGACAGTAGGCGTCATAATCAGAGAGAGAGAGAGAGAGAGAGAG
>JAALOO010002216.1_pt1 | contig 11207 bp, 9 predicted proteins | sample 7257641 | NCBI WGS metagenome assembly JAALOO01 (sample SAMN14085613, study PRJNA598686) | mite metagenome | biome: ENVO:01001000; feature: ENVO:01001002; material: ENVO:01001226; isolation source: single female mite from University of Michigan culture on fish food culture... ... | reverse complement strand
TCAAGTTCTAACTTTTTGTTTGAAAATCATCGTCTATTTTTGCATGGTCCTTAGCAAAGGATGGTCAAATTGTGACCATCTCTAGTAGAAGTGCTACTCACTGCAGTAGTCCTCTGAAAGACACCTCAGCAAGCAAAAATAATTTTCGACGCAACCCATACGCAACTGAACATTGTAAAAATCAGCGGAAATGTTGAACAAACGTAAAATCATTTGGGCAGTACAGCAATGGCCATGGCAAACACTGATCAACACAGATTGACCACTTTATGGCTGTTGATGGTGTTCACACTCAGTTTGCTCTATATAAAAGTGATAACTAGTTCAAATTGGCTGATTAGTAAACGGCATGTTGTGAGTAGACAAAATTAAACCGTCCTAACAACAAAATGCATCAAAAACTGAGTTTATTATTACTACTTCTGCTGTTTGTGTTTCTCAAGACAGTGTCATTAAAAGAAAATGAAGATGAAGAAACTTTTCGAACTGCCGTGAGTGACAGTCAATTAAAACTTGCCTATGGTATGCCTTTGATTTGCTTTCTAAAGCATTTCCTGGTAACTGTCTACATTCACTCAAAAACCACCAACATCATATTTTGTAGGTTCAATGTTGAATGTCAGCTGTTCCAACCACGATGACTGTCTGTTGAAACATTCAATCTGCAACCCACTGACAAAACGGTGTGAGTGTGACATCGGCTCAATGCAGGACAACAGTAGATGTAAGTGAATGTTGATCACCAAGTTCATATCAGATTGATTCTCATTGTTCTAGGCGAAGTGATTCAGTGCCTGACAAGCAATGAGTGCCTGGATCGCTTTCCCAACACTGTCTGCATGTTTGGCCGATGTCAATGTCGCTATGGCTTAAGAGCTAATGGAAAGTGCGTCACACTAGAAAGTAATAGATACTGAATAGCGTGAAAAGTACTAACAGCGTATGCATTTGTTCAGTCGAAACAGTTAAACAGCTACCCGAATGGGCCATCTCGATGATTGCTGTGGCTGCACTTCTCAGCGGAGTTCTCGGTGGTCGAAGTCAAGCAGCAGCACAAATAGTTCAACACGTCATGGCGATCATTGGCTTGATCGCTACACAGCTTGGTAGGAAATCACTGTCCAGCGGAGACAATTCGGACAACGGGACAGCACCGACGATAGCTTGCCCATCACTCGATGAGCACAGCCTGCCCAAAAGGCACTCCGATTTGCTTGACTCTGAGTCACACTTGAAAGAACAGCAAATATCACTCATCACACTGCCGTCGTCCAGCAAAACAACAGCACCCTCGACTGGCACTAGTCAGGTGCTCGTTGATCAGTAGTTGGCAGTGCAGTCCAGGAAGGAAGGCAGTGCAAGTACGGAAGAGCCATGCGAGTGCTTTCGGTCACGTCCTTGTCCAGCGATAAAGGTTTCACTGTAGTCCTTCATACCTTTCAACTGCCAAAAAGTACCTTTTTGATTACATAATTACTAATTAGTGTGCATTACTCGATTAGTGCGTAATCGAATTAAATGCACAAAATTCACTCTTTTTTAGTGCACGCCAACACAGTCCATTGTTCACAGTGCACCGTACCAAGAACAATTAAACAACGTCACCGATGAGCTTGTTTCAAATGGACCAGTCCAAATTGTCAATCTAGACAAAACTACTATTTAGAAAAATATCAAAAACCTTTCGCTGTACGGCAGTTCAGCAATCGTTTTTACAGCTTTGATTTTACCACTGATCGAACAATGCATGGTTTCTAGCTCATTTCCTGACTCACTTTTTTTTGTCATCACCCATTTCATTGCATGCTAAAAGAGTAACATACTTAAAAACTATATGTAATCATTAATAATGGCACTAATTTTGCATACATTGTCATTTTTTTCGTGAATTAATAAACTAAAATTGACTTCAAAAAACAATAGTTTTGAGTCGTGCTCCTACGCAAAATAGGTTACCTAAATCAAAACGGTTTAAAACTAGCTTTGCGTCAGTCTGCAATGACAAAGGTGTACCTAAATTAGCAGTATCCAATTTAATTTACAATAGGTCACTGGTGATGACAGTCATATAATTGCACAATGGCAACACAAAGGGAGGCACACTCCAATGGCATCTATAAATTAACACCGGCCAGTGGTGCCCTGACAATTTTATTTTATTGTTTTGTTAAATGTCCTAAAAACTGAATTTTATCATAAAAACTAGACAAACCAGGCAATGATTTAAAAAAGTATTTTAAATGCATCATAAAAAATTATTAAGCTGAAAAAAATATAGTCAATTTTTAAATTTTTTAAACAAATTTTATTTACAAAGTTTAAAATTTTTACATTTGGTCAAACTTGATGTTCAAAGTTTATAGTTTTGAATTTTGGAAGGTTTTACAGCAGTTATTTTGTGGAGATCATTTCAACTGGCATTGCCGTTGCCATTTTCAATTGGATTAATAGAGTTTCGTTTTCTATTGACATAAAGACGATTTATAGTAAGGGCTGTTATAAGACACAATGCTACAAGTAGATCAATGAAATCAAATAGAGCAGCCAACAAAAGATGCGAGTCTTCATAGGGACTCAGACTAAGAGGTGAATAGTCTTTAAACTCAAACCAAGCTATTAAATTAAAGCAAATTATTGTAAAAAGCAAAAGTGCATGACTCATTAAAAAGTACATCTTTCGAGAGAGGTACAGTGTATGAGCGCCAAGAACACCGAGTATGGCTGTGGTGAGATAAAAAAGCAGGTATACAATCAAAGAAAAGTGTTGTTCTGAACTTTGATCAGGGAACGAAATTGGACTTGCAGTTGCTGTTTGCGATTGGGACGATTTGTTAAACGGTATTGCAGTGGATGATATGCTTGCATTGGTTGTAAACAAAGACAGTGATAGAGAGTTGCTTAAAAATGAAGACTCTTTTGTTTGAAAGTTTGATGGGTCATTTGTCTCCGTAAAAAGATGTTCAAATCCCAAATAAGCCATTATTAATAGAAAAAGTGCACTAAAGCAAAGGAATATGGAAATGGTGTTGAGAATGAAACACAGAATGCACAGTGTTCTCACAAACCAGCTTGGAACCAACATTTTGCCGGTTTTTTTAAAAGATCGAACTAACATATTGAATGAATATGTTGGAATTGATTAGCAGCTAATTTATAGGTAAAAAACCAAAAACATGTTGCCAAAATGAAATCAAATGATTCATACAGACAGAGAGATGAACCTAGTTTTTTTGTGGAACAGGTTACTCAGGCGTGCTTTCACTTTTGGCGCACTTTATCTTCCAAACTGCGGGTCTCTGGTGCGCGCGCGCCTAATTTTTCCGACCACAACATAGAATCACAACTGCTTATGCATAATGGGAGAAAGAGAGGTAGAGACGAGGGGAGCAGCGTAACCCTGGTGACCAGAAACACTCTCCTCCGTGAACCAAACAGGTGCTGAGCACTGAACACTGCTGCTCCCCAGCCTGACCAACTGGTCATCCTCTTTTTAGTCAGTCAGTTCGTTAGTCCTTGTGGTTCTATGGTGTCGGGTGAGGTGTGCTAAACGGCACGCTTTGATCTGAGAGAGAAAGAAAGGTTAATGAAATTTGATGTTGGGCACTCACACACAGTTTTCAGTAGTTGGGAAAAATTGTAAAAGCGTCCTGAAAACGAGGAAACTAATTGCAATGCAACATTGTCTCTTGGGATTCAATCAAACTGGTGCTTCATTGGGTTGGAAGGCCACCAAATGCTTGGTCAATGGTTAAATAACCACAAGTCAAGTGAGTGCCTTTGTTAATAGCTTCAATTTTAACAATGCTCGGGGTCAGAGTCCGAATAGGTACTGCTTGTGCCAAAACTCATTTCTTTCATGTGTCAAACCTTCAGTGCAGTTGCTGTATGGCAATCAGAAATGAAAAGCAATTTAAACAAAAGTTTATGATTTAATTTGCATTTAAATGTTAAAAAATAAATCTTAATGATTTTGCAGTGAGAAATTAACTCGTGCACTACAAAAGTATTTTCTAAAAAAACTTATTATTATTATTTAAAATTTACATTTTTTTGTGATTAAACTAGCTTGCTTTTGAACGCACATCTATCGAAAACCACAAAAAAAATTACACAAAATTGACAGTGCTCGTCATAGTTTGATTGTAAAAACAGTCAAACGACAACCATAATTGGTTTAGATTCGAAAAAAGTCATTTGTGTTCACTATTGATTGGTAAAAAGATTAAACTTTACTTTAAACTAAAATTTTGTATGTGTTAAAACTAACATTTAAAAAATTCATGAATTGTGTCTATAAAAATTGTAAAAGTTTATTGAGATTTGAGACAAAAATTGGTCATAGCGACTACTTTGTACAATAGTGCTAATGCGTTTTGTGGCCTAATTGAGCTAATAGCTGTTTGATGCAATAAAAATACAGAAATTCATTGAAAATCGATCGCAAGCCTGTCCAAACTTGTCTGTTGTCAGCTGGATCGTCCAATTGACTGCTCCTCTGCTGTCTGTCCACAGGAAGCAATAGTGATGTGCAGCCATCAGAAAAGCCTCACCAGAGCAGCCGGGCAGGCGGCAGGGAAGACCAGAACACAAGCAAACATATACACTCACATACGATTAGGGGAACACTTTGAAGCAGTACAGTTCTACTGCTGCAACTTGACTGGTCGCAGCCTAGCTGCCTGCTTGTTTCCGTCTGAATGCTGGCGCCCAGTTGCCAGTCAGCTAGTGCCATCGACTGATGCCTTCACATATCCAAAGAGATGGCCTCAACTAGCAACGAGCTAGCTGCCAAAGTGGAGCGCAGAGAGGACAGGCCTCGATGAGCAAGCTACGAAGAAAGACGAAGATGAAGAAAGGCGACCCTTCTGCAACACTTGGTAAGTGTTCCAGTGGCGTCAGAGATGTCGCCATGGCCTGCCCTGGCCCAGCACTAGTCACAAGTACTGGTAGCATCACTGCACCAGCACGACCAGAAGGAAGGCGCCCGCGCTCACTGGCACATCTTCACTCTACAGCAAGTCATCTGCCGTCTGCAAGCAGGCAAGCACACTCACACACTCAAACACACGCCCGACCATCAGTGCCTAATTGCATTAACACCAGTCATAGCTGGGCCAGCAACTGTGCCCAACCAGCAAAGGGCAGTCAATTTCTGCAATTACATTTCTCTCAATCTTTCATCGACTGATTGTTTTGCTTTTTGTTGTCTGCATCAAATACACTGTTCTTTTATTGAGTCCCATTGAATCTGGTTAAATCAAAGCAGTGAAAACGTCCTGAAAACCAACAAGTCTGAACTGAACTGATCAACGAAACACTTTCTGAGCAATACAGAGTGCCTCGTATTTAAAATTTGTTTTTTGTAAAGCACATTCTTTTTAAGTACAGCTGCCAGCAGGTTTCGCTAGCGTTAATTGATGAGGCAAAAACAGAATGCCGAACACAGCACTGATAGCGAATCGGCTTCCGACAAGGACTCGACAGTGGAGGTCTCCTTGCGCTGGATTCACAGTCAGATCAGTAGAGTGCTTGAAGTTTTCATCATTCTACAATTCGTAACGGGAGCCTTCATCTTCTTTACTGGAATCTTTTTACTGCTCTGGGCAGTGACGCCGTCCACGAGCCTCCAAGCTGGCTCCTACATGCTGCTTGCATTTTTCATTAATTTTCGAGCCCTTCTTGGTCTGTTTGGCAACTCTTCAGACAATTTTTGCCTACTTGCTTCCTACGGAGTACTGCACGGTATAGTCTACAAAACTTCCGTTTGACCATTGATCACCTGTTTATACGTTTTCTTCCTTATATTTAGTGGCAACTTTTGTTATTCGCACCATTCTTACGTTGGTTCGCTTGAAAATCACCACTGGTGCCGATGAACAGTTGGCTATTCCTCCTCTTTTACAGGCGATGCCAGGAGCACTGAACGCGCCAATTGAACTCATTTGCTCGTTGCTTGAGTGCTCTCAGGCTATCTGTTCATTCTACATATGTTGGATTATCACCAAAACAGCCTCTATTGAAAAGTCTGTTGAAGAGTCTAGACTCAACATTGCGACGGAAATTGCCAGGTATTTGAGTCAACAGGAAAGTAGTAAAAGAACTGAAGAGGCCAACAAAGAGAAAAGCTCAACGATCAAATCAAACCAAAACAAAACTGAAAGTCTTGAAAGAGATGGGAAACACCCTGGTACTGATGGAAAAGAAACTACACTACTTACAAACTCAGTTCAGGCGCTGGGAGCAAAGACATCAAAAGGCCAGTCAGTTCCACTAAAAAGCATTCTTCATCATCCTTCAGTCCATTCAGAGCAGCACAAAGCTTTGTCTCAACAGCAAGAAACGGATAATGTCGATCACTTTGCACAGTACAGAAAATATCCTCATAAGATTAGCAACAATCGCCCGTCTCGACCAACGCATCTCCCCTACCAGAATCATTCTGCTAAAGAGTACCAGTGCAATGGCGAAGTTGATGGCGGTCAATCTAGACCACAATCAGATGAAAACTTGGACCAGCTAGTGCAAGACTTTAACAATAACAACAGTGACAATGCTCCAGTGACAATGACCAACGAGGGAGGGGAACAGTACAACAATGCAGCGAACAATTTTGCAGGCAGCAATGAACATCATTACGGACACTATGCTGAGGAAAGGGGCGATCGGTTACACTGGGATCCGCCTGTGCCAGTACCACCCTTTCCACCTCTTCAATCACATTTGCCAGCGATGCACTTGCAGGCACTAGATAAGCCTTTCATTGACCATCCACCCGAGTACATGAATGCTGGAGCGATGCACACAGTTGCATACGATATGGTCAACCACCGCCATGATCAGTTGGCGCGGACAGTTTCACCGACGCCACCTTCTGAAATGAACCTATCCTCACCTAATTCGCCACTACTGTACGACCACCGAATGGCCGTGTACCAGGACTACGGATCAACTAACGGTACGATGCATTATCCTCAACCGCAACAATTTCAAATGGGTCCGCCTATGCACTACCCCGCAATGTATCGCTAGTTTAGTGGGCAAAAATAACGGTTCGGGTGCATTAGTATTATAATGAAAAAATTAAAAATTAAATTTAGTGTATGACTTTAGTCGTATAAATTATCAAAAAGTAAGAATAACTCAATAAAACATCTTTTTTATATTTAACTTCTTTTTTTGATTCAAATATGCCTTTTAAAGTTGGGAAAACTGCATAAATTTTATTGATTGTTTTCAGCAAAAAATTTTTACAATTTTATAAATACTTAAAACATTTTTAATAAATACAATAAGACATAAAAATAAATACCAACAGATGACCAAGATATGTTTTTTAATTCAGTTCAATAAATGTGTAAAAAGATTTAACTAAATCTGCCTACAATAGCTGCACTAAATAAAGCATTTAAATAGATAAAAAAAACCTTTTGAACTTGAGAAAAATTCATCTATTATCACTTGCTAAAGCTACTCTTTGCCTGGAAGATATTTGTGATGATGTGCTAATTACGGTGAAAAAAAGTAAAACCTCAAGAATACTAGTCACGTAAATGATTCCACTAAAGTTAGAAGCGCCTGCAATGAGAGCAGAAGAGAGGTACGCCAAAGTTGGAAGCTGATTTGGCGGCGCTATAGATATAAGACTGCTCCAAGTGGAAGTGATCAGACGAAGAAGAAATGAGAAAGACATCAAAAATATAAATGTCAATTTAAGGCTAAACATGAAATTGCATTTGTTGGTTTGGCAGTTTGGTGAAGAACTAAACTTCTTGACTTCCCTACGAGATGTGATCGGAACAATGTTATAATTGGCCGGATTTGAATACTCGTAGTTGCTGAAGATGATTACAAGTGAACAGATCACTTCGGCAACCAATAAAGCCAGTTGACACAGTGTTATGTGCTGAATGAAAGTATTGCTCTCGGATGAAAACTCAGGTCTTAGTTGAAACGTCGAGTGAATTGTTGGAAAAAATATGTTGTTACTGTCACTGACTAACAGAATAAAGAAGCCACTGACAGAGATGATTAGCAAAATAATGGCAAGTACCACTGCAATGGTCCCTCGAATCATATTGCCATTTTCGTTACAGAATCGTGTTTTTTTCAGATCTCTAGATCGCAGGAAAGAATGAATAGTCATTTTTGAAAATGATGAATTAAACGAAAATAGTTTTTGCTGAATTCATAGTTAATATGTAGTTGAAAAACACGAAACTTTTATCTTTTGATAGAATTTGGCAATATTTGCAGTAAATTCCGCCATCTAAACTCTGTGCAAAAGTATATCTTCCTGCGATTCAAAGTTTCAATAATTTTCAGTGTTGAGTGGCAGTTGTCTTAGCAACAAACTTTGCCTCATTTTCAATGCTCATTTTAAAATGCCAATCGATAAAGTTGTTGAGTAAGAAACATAAAGCTCATAGATCGTCAACGTCAGCAGTTGGCACCATTTTTGCAAGACAGTACTCATGTGTTCGCTCAATTCGACGTTCCATGATAATTTCATAGACAAGAAAAGCCGTAGTGTATAGCTAATTTAATTAAAAGGTAATTAGTAAATATATAAACGCATCAGTTGACTTGCACTTACCTGAAGTGCGCTGATAAAGCAAATGGCAATCAGCAAGCCATACCAAAAGTCAAATAGAAGGAGATTGGAATCAAGTGTCGAGCTGAGAGAGCTGAAAATCAACGCCGCAAGAGAGCTGCTAAAAATGAGTCCAAAGATGGTGGACAAACAAATAAGAAGTGTGAGATGCTCAATTCCGACGGCAATTGCGACGGTGATGGCGAGAAAGTACCAGAGAGAAGCAACGGCGATCAGTGGCCGACCGGCGGTAAACAATGAAGTGGCTCCTTCGAAAGAAGCCCCTTCTTCGTCGCCACCACCACCACCACCACCACTACTGCCAGTAGATGTGACCGAGTTGCCAAGCCAGTTAATAGAGCTCTGAAGCAGAGAAGGAAGGTAGGCAAAGAGTGACTTCGAGTTGGCTGAGTCGTCGTCGTCGCTCTTCTGTTGTTGCTGCGAGTTTCCTTCACCTGGATGACGTAGTGACCGGCTGCTGTTATTAGTAGCTACCACACTTTCACTTGAATTTTTAAATTGATCGTCGCTATTGTTGTTGCTGCTGCCGCTGCTGTTCACTGAAAAAAGATACAACGAAGCGAGGATTGTCAAACTAAGGCAGATCAGGGAGACATTGACGCCAATAGCAAGGTATTTTAAACGTGTCGCCTTTGACATTTGGACTTGGGAGTCAGTCGGCTTCAGCAGGTAAGATTACCAAAGCGTAACATAGAAAAGCAGTACAAAAAAGTAGGATGCTGAAAAGACGTCACAAGGACACACTCAAACATCACTGGTAATGTGCTGTATATTTTAAACGCATGTGTCCTCCAGATAGCTGTTTGCACTGATAAAAGAGTATATAAAAAGTAATTTTGATGTTTTGGCAAAAATTGTTTTGTTAGATTTGAAAGCTTTGAACGCAAAACGCTGCTTGATTAGCTGTGTCAATATTTGAAAAATACAACGAAGAAATTGTGGAGACTATTTGCAGCGACTGAAATTTTTGGCAAAGAAAAAAGGAATAATTAGTTGTTGTCCAAATTATGAAACAAACAATCTGGTTGATGGGAAAGATAACAGGTACTTACAAACATTTGAAGGAAAACGTACGAATATTTTCCTCAATTTTGGTAATTTTGAGCTTTGATCAGTTCAACTCAATTGAACTTCAATTGGTATTGTGTGAGTTTTTTTCTTCACGGTCATTGCTCGTCTCGGTGTTTTATCGTCTGCTAATCATGTGCATGTCTTTAACCTTTGAAATGAATGTGCACGTTAGTGGTGACTTAGGATCAGAGTATTAAATTGTGAAATCAGCAAATCACGTTGTGAAGATTGCCGTACAAACCATTATCTAATGAAAAGATTATGCGACGGGTTGAAGAGAAAAAAATATGAAAAGTTAAATGCTGGAAGAGAAAATAATGAACTTTGCAAAGAAATGAATAAAAACTTTTGAAAATTGAGTTGATTTTGGCAGTCTATAGGGCGCGAGTGTCTTTAGTCATTTGCGAGTTTGTGGCAGTGCAGTTTGTCACTAGGACAGCTGCCCTTTTCGCCGCTTGCTTCCATCAGTCCGTTCCAGCAGCACGATGGGAAGCGACAAAGAGACGGACAGTTGTCCGGGAGTGAGTGCTAGGAGCGATCTGTCCAGCCCCACTTCGATTCACGCTGCCAAAATCATGCGTGCTAAACGGAATATTCCGCTCAACAACAATGGTAGGACGCATGCGTTAGATTTCCGCATTGAAAGGCGCCGATGATTTGCTGAAGAATCGACACACTTTGGAAAGCAGTTACGTAACTCCTGACATGTGGCAATCTTTGCAAAATGACACCACTGAGTACTGGTGAATGAGCACTTTCGCACTTGCGTATGATTCGAAGGAAGGCAATGGATATCTTTGTAGGTAGTGATTGAATGCAGCTAACTAAATTTACCTTATTAGGCTGCATATTGTTTACCCTGTGTTTGCTGATTTTTTGTGTCAGCCGCACATTGACTGAAATAATCGATTACCTGAATCACTGAAGTACTGAAGTGTGCAGCAAATTAATTTTGAACAAAAGGGAAAGGATTATAAAGCATAACATCAGATTTTGAACTTAAACAATGACATCGTCATTGTCATCGATAAAGATGACAATTGGAATGATGAGGAGGACAGTAGAACCAGCACCCCTCGCATCAGTGTCGATCAAAACGGCTTAAAATAGTGGCCAAAATGTAGGTTTAAAATTATTTTAAAATGTTTTAATTGTAGTTTTAATATTTTTTAGATGAGTAATCTTATTTCTATCACGCATTTTATTTTTTACAATTGAAATAAATACAAAGTGGTTGCCAAACTTAGTGCTGCAAAACTGTTATAAATCACATTAATGGAGGTATTGTGTTCAATCTTGGGCGCGAGAGTTCAGAGCCATCTCCTCAAAGTGTGCTTTCGTTTACTGGTCGCCCACTTAATGCTGCCATTTGTTTAGACACCTGTTCATTTTGGTAGATATTTTCAATAGCCATACTCAATGCCATTCAAAGTTGCCATACATTGCTAATAATTAAATCCCAAAAAACTGAAAGTAGCGGCCACCAGGCCGCTGGTGACGTGGCTTTGCTCACGCAAAGTTCGAA
>JAALOO010002215.1_pt1 | contig 11208 bp, 4 predicted proteins | sample 7257641 | NCBI WGS metagenome assembly JAALOO01 (sample SAMN14085613, study PRJNA598686) | mite metagenome | biome: ENVO:01001000; feature: ENVO:01001002; material: ENVO:01001226; isolation source: single female mite from University of Michigan culture on fish food culture... ... | reverse complement strand
AGAGAGAGAGAGAGAGAGAGAGAGAGAGAGAGAGAGAGAGAGAGAGAGATGAAGAAGAACTGGCTGACTTGTTCTTGCGTTCTCGCCATTGTTCGCAATTTTCACCACCACCACCACCTCATTTCTATCCCCAGCTCACTGATCAAAAAGTGTCGAGAAGTGAAGCTCCTTGATCTGAAGATGCACAGTTTCTGATAAGGGATGCGATGGGGAGGCGATGTTTGAGAGGAGTGAGTGGCATCTCACACTAACACGCTAACACGCTCTGAATAAAGCATTGAATGAATGAATCAAAAGAATGAATGTGCCCGACGATGCATGCCACTTGCTTAGCTGTAAAAGTGTCTGTCCCTCTGTGTTTGCATGTTTTGCACACAGTAAAAACACAGCAGTAAAAATCAGAAAATCAGAGGAGTGACTGAACATTGCGATTGACAAAAGCAAAAGCTTTTTTTATTAAAACTTGTTTGAACAAACCTGGAAAGAGGAAGAAGAAGAAGAAAAAGTAAACTGCAAGATATAAACGAAAAAAGCCAAAAGCCTAAAAAGAAGAAAAGGAGGTGACTGAGGAAAGCTGTTTATTAAAGCTTGTTTTTGCTCTGTTTGTCTAGTGCAGGCGTTCAATCCAAAACTGCAAAGTGTAAAGGTGGAAACTGAAAGTGAAAACTCAAAATTGCCGGTACTGTTTTTTCCAAAAGAATTAAAATAATAACATTGAAACAACCAAAACAGTAAGTTTTATTTTTTGCATTACAAACTAATGAAAAAAAGTTTGAATTAGAAACACTTGTTCCACTTGTACTTAAACTAAAACTTAGCTGCATTTAATAAAAAATTTTGTAAAATATTAAAAATGTGAAATTCAAAATAAAAAGGGTTTAAAGTAGCATACGCTAAAAAATGATGCTGTAGATAGATTGGCATTTTCTAACAACGAATCAACACTACATCACTACATCACAGCTTGTAATTATCAGTTCAGTTTGTCCTGTGTTCAAAATCCCCTTTCTATTCTTCCTTCTTCATTGCATTTTCTTTCTGGTTGTGGTTGTTCTTAAGTGGATTACCACCACAACTGGAACAATGACGACGACGAATGATGACTGATGCGGCTGCAGCAGCAGCAGCAGCAGCGAATCATCAAACATTAGGCAACACGGCGGCAGCATCAGCCGCAGTCATCATCAACTGCTGCTGCTGCTGCTGCATGGTTTTGCTTTTGGATTGGGGTTCCAGAGAAATCACAGGCAAACAGAAGAAAAGGAGAGTTGTTGGCTGCTGCTGCTGCTGCTGCAAAAACTACCACATCAGACGTCTAAACCACAGCAGATCACAACACGTGCTGCCGTGACCGAGATTGGCAGTGGCGGCAACGGCAGCAGCAAAACAAATCTGTCACCGAGATTGCAAGAGAGTGAGAGAGAAAGAAAGAGAAAGGGAAGTTAGGTTAGGCTGAAGCAGACAGGCGTTATAAATTTAATAATCACACGCAGCAGCAGCAACAGCAAAAGCAGAACAATTGAGACAGTCAGTCAGACTCAGACTCTGACTCTGACTCTGAAGCAAGAGAAAGACAATGAGCTAAAAGTGAGAGTGAATTATGATTTAGGAGCGAGGAACTGCTGTTGTGTGCGGCAGTGACACCACCGCTAGGACTGTTGAGGGATGGTGGCAATTACCGGGGAATCAAATCAATTACCACGATGACTGATGACTGAGAGACTGAGCAGTCTGTCTGATTCTTTGGTGGTGGTGGTAATGGAGATGATGGCAGTTTCAGAAAGAGGAAAAAAAGAGCACTGATCAGGGAATGATTAAAACTGACTAGCTGACTGACTGACTGACTGACTGACTGACTGACAACCTGATTGACAAACTAGACCTCTGAAGGGACTCTTTTTATTGACTCGGAACAAAAATTAAAGTTAAAAACTGATTTAAGGAATACACTTTTCTTTATGACAATGAATGACTGAACAGGAAAACTCTGTGTTTTTCTTTTATCATCAATTTTGTTAAAATAAGTTTAAAAACAAAAGTAAATTTTAAATACAGATCAAAAAAATGCGGCAGTGCAGATTAATTGAGATTGATTGATTGCTTTTGTGGGTGGATGGAACGGTTGTTGAGACACACAGGCCCAATAAATTTTTTCTTTTGAAAAAATCATCTCTCATCTTCATTTTAATCAATCAATCCGTTTTTACTAAATGACACAACTACAAAAGTCTGTTGATTAATTTTCATTTTAATCAATTGTTTTAGTGTGGTTGACAATTAGTTTACACTTAGCACTGAAAAGAAACTGTTACGGATTAACAGTTTCAGCAGTTCATGTAGGCAGTTTGTTTGCAGCCCAAAATAAAACAATTTTATTTGCATCTAATCCAAAGTATTACTAGCTAACAAAAATCAGCTTCAAACAACAATCACCCAAAAGGTGACAAACAGATGAAAAACTATTCTTTCCTTTACGAGGATGGCAACAGTTCAAAATTTTGATCTGCTTTTCCTTTCTTTTATCTACTCCCTTTCTTTCTTTTGCTACTATTACCACCACCAATGACACTGACAATAGCAAGCTCAATTGAGCTCAATTTGCCGGTGCTAAATAACCTTCAACAACTTCTGCTGCTGCTGCCGCTTCCACTGCTGTAAATGAAAAGTCGCTGGCAAAAACTGATGCAAAGGTCCCTGGCAATGCTGTGGTCCTGCCGTATTAAAAGGCAATATCGATGACAATGGCAAGTGTGAAAGTGTGAGGAGAAAAAGAATGGAAAAAGAATGGCCCTAGCACACTGCACTGTGCCACACTGCAACTGTCCTCATTGTGCAGTGTACAGTTCAGTTTGTGTGTGCGATGAAATGAATGAAAGACTGTAGAAACTCACTCACTGACTGACTGACTGACTGACTTGGCAGGGGCGCACAACAGACACAGACAAAGAGTGGAGGGAAAAAGAATGGGTCCTAGGAAAAGGGCCTAGTGCACTGTGCTGGTGCTAGTGCTACTGTGTTGGTGGTAGTTACAGTTTGGATAGCTTTTGCTAAGGGGAGAACGAAAGAGAGAGAAAGAGAAAACGAAACAAAACGAGAGTAGCTAATTTTAGCGTATTTGTCAACTGAGCTCGCCTGTTCGTTCACTCGCGCACAAATTGTGTGAATTGGTGAGCACATTTTCTATGGCGCAACATTTTTTTATTTCATTTGCACCAGCAGTGCACAGAGGAGAACAATGCAAACTTTGTGGTGGTGGTGGTGGTGATGGCCCTAGCTAGTCCCCAGAACAATGGACAGTACTGCAGCAGCAACAGTAACAACAGCAGTAGTAGTTTGTCAGTCAGTCAGTCCGTTTCTGCTGCTGTTGCTGCTCAGCAGCTCAATTCAGTTCCGGGACCTGGTGGGCCTTGTGGCCCAACTACTGCGGCAACTACTGTAACTGCAATTGCAAGATAAACACACACACAGATAGAAACGGTGGTGGTGGTGGTGGTGGTGACAATGGAGCAGACAAATTTGTCACTTGGACCGACGACGACGACGACGACTTTGTTCGGCTTGTTTGGCTGCTCAACAGTGTGTGTGTGTGTATGCTGGCGCGCATTATTAGTCAGCTAATGAATGGGCCACCAAAGGGGAGTTTGAAAGCAAAAAGGGGGGGGGGAGAGCAAATGAGATCAGTTCTGAATAGAGAAAGAAAGAAAGAAGGAAAGAAAATGTGACTGGTGATAATGATGACGATGATGAAGTACAGTGATGCTAAAATTAGGTGTGAGCAAATTATGTGCTTTCAGTTCAGGTGATGCTTTTTATTTTATAGTTTTTGATCATTGAGACAACTAATAAAAACAAGCAATAATGAAAAATAGAGAAATTAATGCCATAATTATAATTAACAAAAATTAGTTAAAGCTTAATTAACTCAGCATTTTCTAAAAACCAAAAACAAGGCTTTAATTTTTGTTATTTTAACCCCAAAACTGATCCAAAAATCACATCAAATCAAACAAAAAGAATCTGCTTTTTAAACAAATCCGTTAACACTGCACACTGTCAGTGTTAGGTCAGTGACACTAGCAGGCAGACAAACAGACAATGCTCAGCTCTAAACGTGTCACGCTTTTCACTGCAAAAGAATTAATAAAAAAATAAAAAAAAGTGCATCAGCAAATCTCAAACATTTGCCCCTCTTCCTCTTTTTCCCTTTTCATCAACACACTTGTGCTTTTATTTTGCTTATGTTTGCGTTAATACTTTAAAAAAATTTAAAAATTTTTACACAAAAAGTTGAAAAATGCTGTAAAATTTGTCAAAGCGCAGAAGTTTGCCAACTTTTTTTATTGATACGACAATTCAATGCCATTCAAAAGTGCACACACACACACATTGTGTGCAAAAAAAATCAAAAACGCAAAAAGACAATGTCGATGTCAAAGAAGAATTGAGTTGCTGTTGCTACTGCTTTTGTCCCCTTTTTTCAACCAATTTTTTGGGGTTCTAAAGTACGTGCCGGCAGCTTTGGTGTCAAACAGTGAATTGAAGAAACGGGAGAAAGAAAAACGTGCGTATCCGCTAACACTGGTCGCCAATTCGCTGAACTTGGAATGCTTTGAAAAGTCCGGCCCAATAAAGCAGCATCAGCCGACGTGACACCACCGAGACTAAGGATTCTAGAGAGACTGGCTCGTTTTTTGCAAAGCAATTGAGGCTTTGAAAGATCAAATAAATTGCTCCACGTAGCTGCTCTACTAGCGGTCGACTTTAGAGTTTGGATCGTTGCTGCTCCTGCTACTGTCTTTCTTTAATTTAATTTCATTTTCAATTTTAACTATTTTTGGCCAATGAAATGAGCTGCTGTTATCTTTGGTATTTTTCTTTTATTCAATGTCACAGGTCATTTTATTTTTCTACTGTTTGCAGCAAAAAAAGGTTTGAATAAAGGCGAGTTTGGATAATAATAGTAAATAAAAATGCGTTTTTAAAAAGTGTAAAACTTGGCATATTGTAAAAAATGAAAAACGAAAACTGTAAGCAAACGCTTAAAATTTTTTGCATTTATTTTAGTTTCTTTAATCACACAAAAAGCAAACAAATTGACGTTAAATGGACGACAAATTAGAAATAGGAAAACGACGACGACGACGACGAAAAGTCTGATCAGTTCAGCTCGATCAGTTCAACTATCTTTGTCTGCAGCCATTGCACTCACTTGCAAATGGGCACTTTGCGCAGTGTTTGCAACTGCTGTTGCTGCTGCTGCTGCTGTTGAGTTAGGTTAACTGCTGGAACGTGAACTGCAACGGCAAATGACCTAGACAGAGCACAATTTTATTGGCAGTCGCATATTTGGCATTGGCACATTGGAGCGTTTGGACTGCTCTGCCGCAATCGACTGATTGGCTGATCAGACAGACAATTGGCAAATGGACGCAGAATGTGCGCAGAACTGATGGTGATGATGATGATGATAATGGCAGAGGGACTATGGTGGCCAGCCAGTCAGCAGCAGTTGGCAAGGACAAAAGTCAAATAAAGGCAGAGGGCTAGAAAAAGGTTGAAAAAGACTAGGTAACAAAACGAAAACAGTCACTCTGATGATCAATTTCAAATAGAAAAGTTTTTTTTCAGTTTAAAAATAGTTTCAATATTGGGAGCGTCACTGGTATCAAAGTAGAGCAGCTGGAGGCATCTGGTTGACACTGGGAACAAACAGAAATGGTAAAACTTACTTGGCAAATGACCACAGTGCTGCTGTCTGGTGTTGAAGATTAAATGTTCCTGCTGTGGTGGCAGAGACCTTTACTGATGAGGACGATCTGTGATGGGCGAGTGTGAGATGAGGGGAAACAAGTGAGATGGGAAGTGACTCGTGACCAGTGGCAGACTGTGAGCCAACTGGTAAAGTGTGTCTACATGAGGTCTGCTTATGTAGGGGAGAGAGACTGGTGAGATAGAGGGTGACACGTACAGGTCGGGGTGAGTAAGGGTGAACTGTGTGTACATTGACTATGATGTGTTGGTGCAGTGTAGCTGGCACTACACTGTGATTAAAAGTAAACTTTTATTTTTACAACGTCCCTTTGGAGTTCATTTCTAAATCAAAAATTTTGTTAATCTCAATGAAAGTTTTTAAACTTTAGCTCTAAATCATCTCACATTCTCTACTTTGGTGGCTCAGTCTGGTGATGTGTGTGCCCATTGCTCAGGCAAAGGCCTATTACTCGTTTTAACAAAAACTTAGGCACAATTGGCAAAAATATGTTTGCCAAATGTCTCAGAGTTTGTTTTGATTTTTTAAAATTTTTTTGTTAAAACAATAAATTCCATCATATCACATATATCTCTCAAATGAACTGTGAAAAAAAACTTTTGTTAGTTGTATTTCTATCAATTGCTGCCACCAGATGCTGCTGACAAATGCATTCCTCTTATTAATGCCGCTGGTGAACTGGTGGCTGACAGGCACCGAACAGACACCAGCAAACCATTGTGAGTGATTCAGCGAGTGCGCGTGTTTGTCTGGCAACCGGCGGGAGCAGCAGCAGCAGCAGCAGCAACCAAACCTTCTTCAGCTCACCGTTCACTTTGGCGCAGCTCATCACCAGGCGTTCTCCTCCTTCACAACAACGACAGTGGCCACTGAGTGATCACATCACATCTCCTCTCATCATCTTCTTTCTTCGGAATAAAACCCTATCGGCTAGCCGGCTCTTCTTATCCTCAACTTATCAATCCCTTGCCAGCCAACTAGCCATGGAAGGCTCCTTCTTCTCCTCTGGAACGACAACTTCAGCGCCTCGTCCCTCTCGATGCACGCCAATGCGCTTCCGCCTGGACCCCGTCACCGGCGTCTACTGGCCCGAGTTTTGGCTGCTCTACGTGACGCCTGCTCTACTAGCCCAAACCGAAAGCGAGGCCAGCACAGCTTCTGCTTCTGTTCAGCCTCCTCCGCCTCAGTTCATCCTCGTTCCGGAGCGCTGGCACGACGGCTACGTGAAGCTGCTCGGCGGCGAGCTCACCTTCAAGGTGGCCCTCTCCACGGACGTCCTTAAAAGCGAGCCCTACCAGGTGACGGGGGCCGCGGAGAGAGAGGCCCTGCTGGAGGCCGTCTCCGAGAGTCCCTTCACCGTCAAGGAGTCGGCCGGCCTGGTTAGAGAGTTTCTCAAGCTGGTGATCACTTTAACGGAGGTAGTGGACGGTAGCGGCGATTCGAAAGGCGAAAGCGGCACTGGTAAAGGTAACAAGCTGAAAGCTGATCCTCTCCCCTAGCTGTTTCCTCGCTTCTAACAGTAAACTCATCTAATTCTGGTTCTTGTTTTTATCTGCAGCCAAAGTAAGGCACTTCATCCCTCAGCTGGTCAGTGTGCCCTTTCAGCCGCTGGTGGTCTTTTCCTTTTTGGCGGTGAAGGCGGTGCCGCCGCCCAAACGCGTCACCCTCATCCGGCGAACAACCGCAAAGAAGACGACGACGACAACGACAATGGCCACTAGTGATCAGGTGATGGGGCACTTCAACCTCATTACTGACTCCTCCAACAAGCTGACCTTTGTCCGCCTGCTGCAGCAGGAGCGACCGGAAGACCCGGGAGTTCTTTCGGAGAACCTCATTCCGGTCAAGTTCTCCTACTCGTGAGAGTTGATGGCGCCATTCACAAAACAGCAGTGGGTTTTAGGGATTAGAACATTTTAATAGCTGTCATTGTTTTAAAAATTACCTTTTTGATTTATTCTAATACACAGCTAGCTTATCACACTTTGTACTAATTATCACTTGAATAAAACTCACACATTTTCTCAATCTTTGGCCTCTTTTCTTCCTCATCTTTTTGTCATCATTAAGGTTCTATTTTTCTCTAGCACTTTTCTTGGCATTTTCCTACCACTAAAAGTTGTTGCTAAACGCAAAATGAAACCCTCTTTTTTTCATTTGCCATGTTTTCGGTAGTGCACTGACAAAAAAGGTAAGGTGAAAGACTGTCTGGTCGGCATTCACATATTCACACTACGATCAGTGTTAGGTGCTTATAGCTGGGTGAACAGCAGCAGCAATAACAGCAGTAACGGCGACAGTAGTGGCGGCAGCAGCATCAACATCAGCAGAAAAAAGATCATTTCTAGGTCGGTCGAGCAGCAACAGCAGTAGCAGCGTCGACAGCATCAACATCAGTCACATCAACACATCAGCTCAGCCTGACTTCCAAAAACAGCTCTTGCCGCACTGACAGGTCACGACTTCCACCACCACCACTATCATCACAAAAACTTATCACTCTCCAGTACCTATCATCATCATCATCATCAGCCATGAGTGCTCCAGAGAATGCTGCTCAAGAGGAAGGCAGCGGCAACGGCAACGGCAACGGTAACAACACCATCACCGGAGAGCAGCAGCAGCAACTTCCGACCATTTCACAGGTTTACTATGCTCCATCTCAAATTCCATTTCAAACTGAGATTCAAGTAAAAACTGCGAGAAAAAGGAAACCCAAGTGTCGCCCGATGCGCTTCCGCTGTGACCCCTTCACGGGCATTCTCTGGCCTGAGTTCTGGCTTCCTCGCATCATCTCCTCCTCCTCCTCCTCTACCACCGCCGCCCTCTTCTCCGCCGCCTTCATTTTGGTGCCGTTGCGAGTGCTGCGCAATGGCTTCCTCGGCGTCCTGCCTCAGCATCAGAATCAGGCGGCCTTCATCGTCAGTCTCTCCGAGGGCGTCTTCAGTGGGCTGCTCTGTCAGGCGATGCTCGCCACCGACCAGGACCGCCTGCTGCGCAAGGTGGCCCGCAGTCCGCTCACCGTCAAGAACTCATCAGCGCTGATGAACGTCTTCATGGCGATGGTCAATAGCGGCGTCAACAAGGCTGGGGCGAATATGATCTCATTTGAGGTGGTCTCCAGTCAGGAGGTCGTCTTCGACGAACAGCTGAACGGCCTGCTGATCAAGGAGACCGACTGGGAGGTGGTGATGCAGCGCAGACGAGTGCCCAGCGTGCCGCACGGTAAAGCCATTCCCTTCGAGGTGATGGTTCCGGTGAAGATGGAGCAGTTCAGCCTCGATCCGCCGCCGTCCTCTCAGTAATCATCAAAAACAAAAGTTGCTCTCTTCTCCTGCTTCTTCTTTTTCTAACAATTTTTACTAAATCTACTTCTCATCTACAGTGTTTAGGAAATTAGCAATTTACTATTCCTGTATTGCTGTATTCAGATACTACTATTCTTTCTATATTAATGCAATTATAATTGGCCAAATAAAAAATTTCCGTTCTGTTTATTTTCCCTCTCTTAGTCTATTTTGCCTCTGTCAAAAATGTGTTTCTAGCTGGAAAAGACCGCAGACTGGCAGAGGCTACAGTCACCACCACCACCACTACAGCCACGGCCACCTTGGCATCACCAGGGCACACCATTTCCTCTCTTTCTGTTGAGGCACCTCTTTCCAGTGAACACTAGTTACACTGCATGTAAAACTGAGCACGAGACCACGTGAGTCAGTCACTGGCTGCACAAAGAGAGAGAGAGAGAGAGAGAAAGTCATCCGTTTGCATAACCTCACACAGACAGACATTACTCGACTGTGCATAGCAGTGCATAGCAACACCGACCTCTTCCTCCTCTCTTTCCCTCGCCTCAAGTGTTTCGCTAGAACTCATTCGCTCTCATTCAAGCCAGTAGAGGAGGCAGACAATTCAGCCGAGCAGCCGAGCAGCAGCAACAGCAGCAGCGCAGCAGTCTTTGCTCGGCCGAGTGCAACATCAGCCCAGCAGCAGCAGCAGCAGCAGCAGCTATCTTTACCCCAACATCGTTGAAACAATAAACACTACCACCACCGCCATCACCACCGCTTGAAGGCTGCTGTCACCTCTCATCCACTTCTCACCATGAAGGTATCAATCGTGAGGCGAGAAAGGTCAACAGGTGAAGGAAACGGTAACGGCGACAACGTGATAGACCTTGCTCAGTTGAGAGAGCCGGCGGAGCCACAGGTCCAGCACCGGGGTCCAGTTATTCCCTGGCGCTTCCAGGAGGACCCCGTCACCGGCGTCTTCTGGCCGCCCTTCTGGAACGCTCGCAGCTTCCTGCACGCCGCCCTTAGCGAGAAGGAACGGGACGCCGAGCTGCTCTTCACCAGTCCCTCCTTCGTCCTCATTCCCCTCAGTCTTATTGAGATGTTCGCCGAAGAAGAGAAGGGCTTCACCGCCGACTTCACCGCCGGCCCGCCGAGCAGTCGCTCCGGCGCCAGCGAGCCGATCTTCCGCGCCGCCATCACCACCGAGGTGCTGGAGGGCGCCTACCACAGCGTGGCCACCGCCGAGGAGCAGGCCTTCTTCCAGCGGGCCGCCACCGCCTCGCCCTTCCTCGTGGACCGCTCTGAGGCGCTGAAGCGAGCCTTCACCGAGCTGGCCGTCAGGCGCCGCTGGATTGTCGCCGTCAACGAGAAGGTCCGCGAGACGGCCTACCTGCCGCCGCCGCCGCCCACTCGAATCGTCTTCAATGTGACCGCCGACGCCGAGTACCTGGCCAACCCGAAGAGCGTGGCAGGCATCGGCATATCGCTGTCCAATCTGCGCACCGGCGAGCTGAGCACCGCCCGGATGATGCTTCCCGTTAATCTGTGAACATCTGTTCGGTCCTCGTCATCAACACACAGATAATTGACCACCCTCTTCTGGCTACAAGTTGTAGCCTACAACAGTAGCACCTTGGTATTGATAAATCATTTGTATAAATCATGTTTGAAAATTGGGAGTTCATGTATCTTTATTATTATCAGCTTCATTTGGCTCAAACTCTGGCATACACACAGGAGTTTTCAAAAGCGCCTACAACATAATCGCACACCATTGTATATTTTTTCACTGATACTTTTATCCTCTTAATAAAAACACCTTCTGGTTCAGGAACTTGGATTGGCTTTTCGTTTACGGCTCTTCTTGATGTCCTTGCCGTTGTCGCTGCTGATTTTATCGTTGCCGCTTCGAAGTCCACTTCGACCTACTTTGACCTTTTTGTTATTGTTGTTGTTGTTGTTGTTGTTTCTGCTGCTGTTGTTGTTTTTGGTGACCTCGTAGCTGTTCACGTCTTTCTCTTTGGCATCTTTTGGTGCGGAAATGAGCACCTTCTCGATGGAGTCATTCGCTCCTTTCTGCCGCACCTCCACCACCTCATTTCCCGCCTGGTCGCCAGAGGAGTCTTGTTTCACGCGAGAGCGAGT
>JAALOO010002214.1_pt1 | contig 11211 bp, 9 predicted proteins | sample 7257641 | NCBI WGS metagenome assembly JAALOO01 (sample SAMN14085613, study PRJNA598686) | mite metagenome | biome: ENVO:01001000; feature: ENVO:01001002; material: ENVO:01001226; isolation source: single female mite from University of Michigan culture on fish food culture... ... | reverse complement strand
TTTTCAAAAAGGTATAACTTGTTGTTGTTTGAATGGGGAAAAAAATTGGGGCGAACCTTGTGATCACTCTTTGTTGTTTTTTATTTACTTTTTGAAATCGTATTTTTCTTTACTGTTTTTTTGTTTTTGTAAATACTACCGTGCAATGTTTCTCTTAGAACAGAAAATGTCACTTTTTTCAAGTACTAATTTTATTCAAAGTTCAAATTATAATTAATTATAATTCTTTATCTGAGTATCATAAGATAATCAAAATTTTTATTGAGTGCTTTGTCAAATCGTCTAGCATTAAAAAATTAAAGTTTGAAATCAAAATCAATAAAAATTTAAAATTTAAAACAACATTATGCATGTAGAGGGTGGAAAACGGAGGCAATACAGTAATGAATACTCGTAAGTTTAAAAACTCACAATTTTTGCTTTATTTGAAGTTGACGCCTTTTAGGTTCTTTAACTTTTGCAATTAGCATCCACAATGCCACGCCTTTGTAGAAAAACAAATTGACCACCATCATCAGCAATCCGTAGTAATAGTCTTCATCAGTGATGTTCATCCAGAGCAAAATAGGTTGAATTTCTCGATCAGTACATCGACCAAAACCGTATTCTATTAACATCAACGTTTGCATGCCCCAACGGGGAATAGCCAAGTTTGAAAGCGTTTGGTAGACATAATGAGCAGTACTTAAACTGGTAAAAATATTGCTCATTTCAAAAAGAACATTGTAAAAAGTGAGACCAAGAATAAGCGGGTTAATCAAATCGTCTTTGGGGCAAATGAGCACACAAATGTACGCAACTCCTTGCGCAGTAATGATGGAAAGAAGGAGCACACAGTAAATTGGCCAGTAAATGTCTAAAATGTTTGTGTAAATGTTGCAGATGTACACGTAAACAGCAAGCACAGGCAACATCAGAAGCGTTTCAAAAAAAAATTTCATCAATTTGAATGCTCCAGTAGAGTAGTACCCGTTGCGATGTTCATTGAGGAAAAGTGGCAATTCGGCGTAAAGGTTCATTGGTGTTTGCAACATCACAAAGATAATAAAAAGGTTGGTGAAAAAAAAGTTATAGATGAAGTTTTCATACATCAGTTTCTCGTTTTGTTGAAGTTCTGGTGACCAGTGGCAAGTGTTGTTGAAATCTTTTTCAATGTTGATGCACCCTGAAGGCTGAGCAATTGCAGGGTTAAAGAAAAGGGACAAATTGAGGCCATAGATGAGGTACATGACAAGAAATATTAACCACTCTTTCCAAAGATGTCCGGACAGATAAGCACAGTATCGAGTAGAGAGAATCCAAACGGAGCGGAATGAAAAGCGGACTCGATTGGACAAAATTGAACTGGTTATTTGAGCAATGTTTTTACTGGCAATTTGGCTTTTTTGCTTAACTAAAGTAATCTTTTCCATTTCTTTGACAATGATATTATTTTCAATATTTAAATTTGAGTACTTTATAAGTGTTTCAATAGAGTGAGATACACTTTCATTGTGCTCAAGGCCGGCAACTAATTTTAAATGATGTTCAATTTCTATTGGAAAACCTGAGAACACGCAAGTTCCAGCTGATGAAAGGCAGTATAGATTGTCAAAAAGTTGAAGAAGCTCAGTGTTAGGTTGGTGAATCGTGCAACAAATAGTGATAGGATGGTTTTGAGTCAGTTTGCGAAGAGTAGAGATTGTCTATTAGAAAAAAATGTTAGAATGTAAAAAATTTTAATAACTTACAATAACTGCCGAGTTGGAGTCTAATCCACTACACGGTTCATCTGTCAGAATTAAATTGGGCATTTTCAGAGAGGTCAACTCCAGTGCTAAATAAAAATGTTGTTAAAAAATTAAGTTTTAAATTGCATTTTGCATTTACCTGTTGCCAGTCGCCTGCACTCGCCACCTGACAAGCATTCTACTTTGGTATTTTTAGAATCCGCTAAATTCAACTCATCAAGCAATTTTAGTGCAATCGATTCGTGATTGACATTTTGATGATTAACATTTTTCAGTTTAGATGCATAAATCAACATTTGTTTTGCTGTTAAACCTTTCATTAGATGATCAGACACATTTTGTGTTATGAAAACAGTGGAGATTGGACTAAGATTACTAATAAACAGTTGACTGTTTTCACTCAATTGATTGTGATGCTGACCGTTGAGGATGCGAAGAAAAGTGGTTTTTCCTAATAAAAAGTACTTATTAAAACCAAACAAAAAATATGTTAACAAAACGAACCTGCTCCACTTGGGCCCATAATAGCGTTTAAAGTCCCAAAAGCAAAAGAACCATTCAAATTATTTAAAATGGCCGATTCATTTGTAGGAAACATTTTGAAAAGTGGTTGTGGTCGAAAAAGAGTCAAGTTTTTCCATGCAATGATTGTATTTTTTTTGACTACATCATTGTCATACAATTTTCGTTTGATATCCGGATGCTTTTTTATGTCTATCACAGATGAACTATCAAAATCAATGTTTATAGGGTGCGCAGTAGAAAAATTATCAGTTGTTTTATAAAAAATTTTTAACGTTTTAAAATTTCCAAATTTTACAAAAAATACTGCCAAAATAGCCAACTTGATCAACAATATTTTGAATATAATTTGAATAAGATTAAACCAAAGTTTTTCATTTACGGAGTATTTTTCTAAAACCCAGCTGATTTCATCCGAAGCACATCGATCAATTCCATAGAAAACGTAAACCATGTATCTTGTAATATGCTTCGCGCCAAGCAGATCAGATATTACTACAAAAGCTGGAACGGTGATCTCATCAGACTTGAAAAAGAAATCATCTAGCAAAACATGCAACGTGTTGATAAAACTGATCAAAATAACAGTGACCTCTTTAGAGCCTAGCGACAAGACGCCAATCAGTTGTCCTATACTTTGTCCATCCACCAGACAAAGAGTGTAAGAGGCCAGAAAGTGGCCAAATCGAGTCCAATTGATGCGATAGTCGTCGATGGCATGCTCAGAGACAATAAAGTATGAAGTGGTTGAGATGAGAAGAATAAAAATAGTTACTTTAATAGTGGTCACAAACTCCACTGCTGTTGTGAAGACGGCCAAACTGTACCAACCATTTTGGTGCTCATTGCGAAAAACAACCACCAGTTGGCTGTAAAAAAGAGAGCAGATTATCAAAACGCTAAGTTTGATAGTCTCTCTGTTTAACATTTGAAAGTTGATGTTTTCCATAATGACAAAATCCTGAAAAACGTTTCCATGACAGGTAGAGGAGGAGTTGGTTGGGTGACAGCCACGAGGAAACACCATCTGAGGGTGATTGTAAAAAGTGCTTAAAATGACGATGGCCAAAAAAAGAAAAAGGAGTTGAGAAAACAGTTGAGTGTGCTGGGCAATAAAAGTAATTCGGCAGTAGCGGCAAATTTGAACGTACAAATCGGACAGTGAAAATGACTTGGGGAAGTTGCAAAGACTAAAACGGTAAGGTTTTAAAGAGTCCAGATGCTTAGATACTTCTTCATATTCAGTAGTCAGACAGTGCCGAGCAAGTGCCTGCAGCCGCGGACAGGTGAGATCGGCGCTGGCCATTTTGATGAGCACCTCGATGGGCCTCTCCTCCGGCGAGACGGTAATGGCTGCGTTCTGCTGCAGATGAGTGGCCAGGAGAGAGGGCGGTCCGGAGAAGATGCAGACGCCTCGGGCGAGGACGTACAGTTTGTCAAAGTGCAGCAGCAGTTCACTGCTCGGCAGGTGAATCGACGCGATGATGGTCAGTTGGTTGTGGCGGGCCAGCGCACTTAAGCACCGAACCAGCTCCAGGGCCGCGTAGCTGTCCAGACCTATTTAAAAGTTAGAGGAGGATCTATCTATTAATAAAACTCACCGGTGGTGGGCTCGTCGACAAAGAGAAAAGAGGGCTTTTCCAGTGCCATCAGCTCCTGAGCAGTGGCCACTCGTCGCTGTTGTCCGCCACTGCACACCTCGAAGGTCTGGCGGAGGACATCCTCGGAGAGCAGCAGCTGTCGGGCGATGGATGCCATGTGGCCCCTCATGCTCTCCCTCCTGGCGAGTCCATTCTTGAAGAGGAAGGCGTACTGGAGGATCTGGCCCACGGTCAGCGCCCCCTCGATGCTCTCGCTGATGTCCTGCGCCACAAAGTACGACCGGGCCGAGCTGGGCAGCGAGCGGCCGAGGAGCAGCTGCGAGTCAGCGCTCAGCCCGCCGCTCTCCCGCCCACTGAGACACTTGAGGAGGGTCGTCTTGGAGGCGCCACTCGGCCCCAGAATGCCGTTCAGGGTCCCCGAGAGGAAGCAGCCGTTCACTCGCTGCAGCAGCGCCTTCTCCGGCCAGCCCACGCGACCGTACTCCCGAACGCTGTAGCGCAGGTTGCGAAAGGCCAGCGCCGGCAGAGGTGGTGAAGATAGTGCTGTTTTGGAGGTTGACATTCTTCATAAAAATGGCACAAAAAAGTGGCACAATAGATTATGAAAACTGCCACTGGAAAGGACACTTCATGAGGAGAGTAAAAACAAATAAAAAGCACACATTTAGCAGCCGCTGCTTTGCAACTTTGTCATAATGTAAACATCACAAATGTATCTTTTGGGCATTTCTGGGAATTTGGTGGAAAACATATCGTGTTTGCAACAGTTGTTAGCAGGATGCGACACTGTGTTTGCACCGTAATATCCTTCCCATTTCTTGCTAAAAACGATTAGGCGCCTCAAGAGTTGCCGGGAACAGCTTCAATGACACCTACTGACACGTGAATAACAACAGAGAGACGCTGATCGACAGACACAAGCAACAAAAGCGTACTTTATCGTGCCTCCTTGGCCGCTCAAAGTGGGCCTCTTTTAGCACTTTTAGTGCTAGCACTGAGTTAGCACTTGAACACTGCTGGAAGTCGAATGAATTAACTAGGAAGCGTTGTGCCACAAGTACAACATGTAGAAATGCTAATAAACTTTTGCTTCTCTTCTCGTTACTTTATTTTTATAAAGATTTTGTTTTTATTTTTGAAAAACTTCTCCTGCGTAAGTTGTAAAATTGCTACAAAGTTACAGTGTGTTTGTACAATATGCTAATTTTTGACATATAACAAAAAGTTATAAAAATGAATTTTGTTTTTTATCCAGTCTCTCCTAATTAGCTTCATTACCATTAATTGCTGTTCGCAAAAAGGAAACTTTTTTCTAATAATAGCACACTACTACTGCTTTTTGTGGTTCTTGAAGACCATCATGAAGACGAGGGAAATGTAGGAGAAGAGCATCTCAAACATCCTCGAGTTGATCTGCTGGCCGGTGACCAGGTGAAAGCAGCTCTGAGTGGCCACACTTCGGTGATTGTCCTCCATGCGGTTCACCTTCAGGTGGTCAGCCAAACTGAACCCCTTTCTACTTCCGACCGCTGATTGTCCCTTCTTCAGCGCCAGCTGCACCGCCTGTCGGTGCATCCGCTCACTGTGATAGAGAATTCTGGAGCTCTGCTAGGTGACGTAGAGGAGGAGGAGGAGAATGCATACTCAAAAATTATTAAATTTTATATCGCTGGAAAACTAAAATTGCCCTGATTACAAAAATGCAAGTGTCTAAGTGGAGCCCCAAATGGTTTCTGAGAAAATCGGGTCCGAACTGTACCTTTGGCAATGCTTTACCTACTGCTGCTTATGCCATCTAGCGGAGGGAAGCCGTTGTGTTATTGCCAAACTGCATATTTTGGTCAACTTTGGACCCGATTTTCCCGGGAATAGTTTTGGGCTCCATTTAGATATCTACATATTTGTAATCAGGGCAATTTTGGCTTTTCAACGATGTGTAATTTAATAATTTTTGAGTATGTTGAAATTTTGGGGCGATTGCTTATGAGCATTTGTTTTAACTCTTTGAGGCCGATTTTCAAACAAAAAATTAGACTTTTTTTACTAACACTATAAACTTGATACTTGGCATGTAGATACAGCTAGTCAAGCTGAATCCGAGAATATAAAACTTGAGGTGAAATTACCAACCTAAAGGTTTCAAAATGGCGTCTGAAGTTGGCTAAAAATGCACTGAAATGTGTTACGCAAGCGAATACAGCGCCCCTACCGGCATCTTGCACTGTTGTTTTTTGCACTGTGCATGCTTGCCTAACACATTTCAGTGCATTTTTAACCAACTTCAGACGCCATTTTGGAACCTTTAGGTTGGTATTTTCACCTCAAGTTTTATATTCTCGGGTTCAGCTTGACTTGTTGTATCTACATGCCAAGTATCAAGTTTGTAGTGTTAGTAAAAAAAAGTCTATTTTTTTGTTTGAAAATCGGCTTCAAATTTGCATGGCCCTTTGGACCCGATTTTCTCAAAAACTGTAAAGTTCCTCACTCTGATATTTTTTCATGTTGTATTAGTTTAAAATTATTTTTTCAAAAAGGTATAATTTGTTGTTGTTTGAATGGGTGAAAAATTGGGACGAACCTTGTGATCACTCTTTCAGGTACTCTAGAAGTTGAGTTATAAGATTTTAAAGAAAACCGAAAATCTCTATAAGAATTATACGAGAGCCAATAAAATAGAATATTTAACTCACTCTCACCTTAAAATTTTGTAATAAAACAAAAGAATGATTAAATATTTTTTGTGAAGAAAAACGCACTCACTAACAGCACACTGTGCTAGAAAACCAAACTAATTTTTTAAAAATATTTTTTAGTAGATTTTGTTGATTAACTTTTTGAAATCGGATTTTTCTTTACTGTTTTTTTGTTTTTGTAAATACTACCGTGCAATGTTTCTCTTAGACCAGAAAACGTCACTTTTTTCAAATACTAATTTTATTCAAAGTTCAAATTATTAACAATTTTTTTTATAAATTACAAAGTTTTTAATTGTTATTCAATAACGCCGATCTTTCCTGCTCTATTAAACCTAGAGCAAAAATCAAGTGACCCGAATAGAAGAGGAAAAACTGTTTAAAATATTACATTATCATTAATGAGCACGATGTCCAGTTTAAAAACACAATACCTCAAAGATAAAATTGTTAATAATCTTCACCGGTCCTACGGTGTAGCAGAAGGCATCATTACTGTGCAGCTGCTCGTACAGTGAGAGCACCTTTAGCTTGGTGCCGGTGGTAATAAAAGTCCCTTTTCTCCATGAACGTTTTTGACCTCTATTTACAGCAACATTTTCTCTATCTGTACACAAAAAGAGGTACAACTGCAGCCTGCCCAGCATTCGACCTAGTGGCAACTGTTCACTGGCCATTTTGATAGCCACCTGAAAAGCTCCAATGGCGACCACCGCCTGGATGGCCACCAAAACGTAAGCCATTGCCCGGTCCCTCAGCGAGGTGTCCGGCGTGAAAAAGATCGAGGTAACTAGGTGCAGATTGATGGTGAATTGCGAAAAAAGGCCGTAGAATAAGAGCGGCGAAGCGAGAGCGGAGTTTGAAGAGATGGCGTTTTGCAGCCAGGCGGACGTCTCCAGGAGGAAAAAGTGCACTGTTCGATTGAATGCTAGTTGGCTAATTTGCCGCCTCTTAATGGCTGCCAGACACAATGTTATCATCCCCTTCAGCTCCTTCAAGTAGCAGTGGTAAACAAAGTTGACCAGTATGAAGACGTGCAACACAAAGGTCAGCAGTTTGAAAGTGTGAACGGCGCAAAAACAGATTAAAGTTAAATCGGCAATGCCTAGAAGGTACTTTGTCCAGCTGGTGATGCGCGGCCAAAAAACCGCAAAATGGTAGTGCAGGCCGCCGAGGGCTAAAGTTAATGCTGAAAGAGGTTTCAACTATTAGCAATTTGTACCATTTTTTCTCAAACAAATTCTTTTACCAGTTCCGGCGGTAAAACAACCCACAAAAAGTTGGAGGAACCAGTTGAGCAGCAGTGCCCTAGTCCGAGTGGTCCCGTTGAGGTGACGAAACGAGCAGGGCAAAACCGGCACTGCCCACCTAATTTTGGTAACACTGCTTAGTGGTGGTGGACTGCTCAAGAAGCGAAAGATGGCCCAGTTGATCTTCATTGACTCTAGAAGGTTGTCGTATTTCCAAAAAAGAGCGGGTTTAAGTTGAGGATTGAGAGTGAAGAAGTGCAGCGGATTAATCACCATCAGCTCGTACATTGGTCGGCAAAAATTGGTGTATCGCTTCACGTTGATAGTGTAGTCAAAGACGAGCACTACGATGGACAGTGGCGAGAAGAGGATGACGCCGTAGAAAGTCATCAGCTTCTGGTCGATGGCAATGCGCATTATCACGTCGTACTGCTGAATTGCCAGCAGCAAAAGACTCCCAGTTCCCAAGACAACTGCAGCAAACCAGTATCGAAGGACGCCAAAGAGGAGGTAAGCGTAAAGCAAAATTCGCCAAAAAAGCCATCGATTCTGCGTCTTTATCTCCGCCAGAGAAAGGTTTGCTGCACTTTGAACCTGATAACTGCTTCCACTGGCCCTATTGGCCATTCGGGTAATCAAGTCGGGAGAGATGTTCCAGAAACTACGAACAACTTTTAGAAAACTGTCCATTTTGGTTAGCTTTTTTGAGCAAATAAAAATTGTTGACAAATGTTTAAAATTTTATTTTTAAAAAGGTAAAACTAACTAGAAATTCATGCGTGCGTAAAGTTTTTATTCAACCAAAAACATAAAAAAGATTTTTTGCATAACAATATATTTCTTTGACAGTACAAACCTGTCATAAGAAAAACAGGTGCACTAGTGCTTGTGCTATTCTCAATTTGTCATTTCAAAGTTTTCAATGCTCTCATAAAGTTTTATTTGTAAATATAACAATTTGTAAAAAACATTTTTTGAATAAATAAAAGTTTTATAGAAGTTTTATTATTCATCAGACCATTTTTATTTTAAAATTTTAACTTCTGCAAAAGTAAAAAAATGTTATCATTCAAATTTACATTACTATGCAAGAATTTTATTATTTTAAGTATTTGCTAAAAAAGTATTCACGTTGAGTTATTTAAAAATTGAGTAAATACTTTAACAATTTGAGTAAAAATGAGTCGCAACGGATGCTGTTGCAGATGCTACCAAAAGGCACTGCAACATTAATTTCTACAATCGTCCGTTTTTAAACATTTTGGCAACGTACAACATAAAGCCACTGTAAAAAAGAATGAACTCAAACATGCTTTGGTAACTAATTTTAGCGTGAGGGCCAAAGGTGAAACGGAACTTTTTTTTGGTGCAAATTGTTTCATAGAAAACGGTCAAATGCAGTTTGGCCAGCAACATTGATGATCGATGGCAAAAATACCTCCATTGCTGCTGCTGTTTTCCTTTTCTGTTTTCTGTAGAAACGGTCAACTGATCAGCTGTAAGCGCTAGTTGAACCTTAAAGAGCAGGCGTTCAGAAAGGTAAAAAGAATTGGAGATTGCTATTGCTAGAACAGCAACTAGCATCACCAAGATTATCTGAAAACATATAATCAGTAAAAAAGCTACTACTGCAAGTTGTGGCAATTCACGAAAAAGAAGTTCTCCCACCATCACCAGATTGATGGGCAAATTGAAAATGATTGCGGTAAAGAAAAGGCGACTGGCCAGCTGACTATTGGTTTCAGTGGCTACAGAAAGCAGCCATCGGTAGTCGTGATAGAATCGCTTTAGAAACTGCAACAAACGGTGATTTTGCTGTTGTTGTTTTTGATAATAATTTTGAACTGTGTTTCTACTATGCGTGTTGATGCCGTTTGGATACTGTGCCACCTGATATTGTTTTTGTTTTGCATAGATAGCGGCAGCCGCTGACACTTGCCGATAAAACTTCAGATTAAACTCTTTGAAATGATTGTTTGCAATAAATTTAAAATTAAAAAAGATGTGCGAAAAAAAGAAAACATTTCGAAAAACATTCCAGTCGTGGTAAGCTAAAATTAAAGAATCTAAAAAAGTCCATGCAGTTAAAAGTGCTGAAGTAAATGGAGCAACACTAAAACGTGTTTCTAAAGCAAAAATCGGGTTAAAATAAAAATGAAATAATAAAAAAAAGAAAAAAACAATTACTAAAATCACTAAAAACAAAAAATTAAAATTTGTTAAAAAATTTAAAAATGAATAAGAATTTTGGTTAATAACAATAAAACAGTAAAGGCAATAAACTTTACCTAATTCAACACACACAAACATGACTATAAATTCAAAAACAGCTGAATAAACATACAATTTACTCCGAATTTGTAAAGAAAAACATATGGGCCAAAATAACGGTTTAAATTTTAAGTTAAAAATTGAGCAAATTTCTTTTGAAATTTTCAAAATTTGTTTGCCAATGTATTTAGCAGGATAAAGCCACGATCGCCACCAAGAATTTTTCCAATCTGGCCAATTAAATCTACAGAAATTGAGTTTTTGAAAATGCCGTCCATTTGCGACAATCATTTGGTAAGCACTGTCAAGAAAAAGATCACCCATTTTATAAGTAAAAAGATAGTCAAGATAAGTTATCCAGAATGAAACTAAAATAATAGTAATACCAAATAAGGTGTTTAGAAAACGAAACTGCCCAACTAATATAACTCCCAATGGATTGATGTGTAAGTTGGCAATTAAATCGGATTCGTTATTCATGTCTACAGTGAGTGTAAAATGAATTGCTCGTAATGTTAACTGCATACATAAAAAATGATACAGCAGTTTGGCTTTCCACAAGCGAGTTTTGGCTGTAAAACGAATGTTAGAGGAAAACTTTGATGAACTGTTGCTAAACAAATGATACAGATTGCTGATTGCTGTGCTGGTGCGAATTCACAGCAAAGGATGGTTCCAAATCTTGTTTTGGTTTTCCATGACGAAAAACACAAAATTGTGTGAAAAAATATGTTAATTTTTTTAATATATTTTTTGCAAACAAAAGATTCCGACGACAACTTTTTATAAAAATGTAAATTAAGTAAATTTAAAAAATTTTTATTATTTGTTTTGCAATACTTAATGTTTAAATGCATTTAACAAAACTAATGTATTTAAAGTGATTGCATTTGTGCTTTTTGTTTTTATGTTTCCGGCATAATTGTCAAGCGTTTCATTATGATAAAAGGCTATTTTCCAGTTAATTGTGGCTACATAATTAATGTTTTTGTTAAATTCAATATTTTTTTGTTATGTTAAAAAACTTAAAAAACTTGCGTTGTTATTGAGCAAGCCAAAGTTGTAGACTATTTTTTGTATAATGTATTAAAAACAGGGTGGTAAGTCTGGCAAGCCAGGACTACAGCGAGCCTTTTTTTGCGTG
>JAALOO010002213.1_pt1 | contig 11215 bp, 8 predicted proteins | sample 7257641 | NCBI WGS metagenome assembly JAALOO01 (sample SAMN14085613, study PRJNA598686) | mite metagenome | biome: ENVO:01001000; feature: ENVO:01001002; material: ENVO:01001226; isolation source: single female mite from University of Michigan culture on fish food culture... ... | reverse complement strand
TTTTTTAAAAGTTTGACCAGCGGCTCACCTTGACGACACTTGGGCACTGTGAACGTCCACCGACTCGGGTCTCGCGAGCAGAGCAAGCGGGACCCGAGTCGGTGGGCGTTCACAGTGCCCAAGTGTCGTCAAGGTGAGCCGCTGGTCAAACTTTTAAAAAATGTTAGCGGTGCATAGTTAAGGTAGGAGTGAGCGAAGCGAGCTCGACTGAGCCCTTGTATTTTTTTACAAAAATACTTGATAAAAACTTTTCAATTGTGTTTTTTGTTTAAACATTTTTATTTATCCTTTTACAAACCAACTTACATTTTCGCTTACTGAATCTATTTATATGAATCCATTTTTCTAGAAAAAGATTTTGGAAATGGAAAAAGAATAGATTTATAGGAAACATGTGCAAAAACAACTTCTTTTACCTCCCTATGCATTTTTTCCTTTCTTTTGCAAATTACCAAATCTCTAGGTCCACTCATTTTTATAAGAGAGTACACTTTTAAAGATAATCCATCGGGAATTATAAAACAACATCCGGACAAAAATTGACTCAACATTTACTTGATCTATTCTTTTTTTGTGTTTTACAATATAACAAAAAAATATATTAGAATGTTGTAAATTACAAAAAATTTTTAATTCAACTAAAAATTAAAATTATAAAAAAAAGCGTCAAGCAAACACAATAAGTAGACTAAATATCGAATTTTGTTTTTTACCTGATCATCTTTGTACCATAAAACAAGGAGCATTTGATCATCGCTTGTAGGCGGAGTTATATCACAGGGCAATTGGACCTAAAAAAATAAGAAATGAGTCAATTAAAATATGAGTTTGTGATTAAGTAGAAAGTAAACATGTCCGAAAAATCTAAAAGTGAGCTTGTTTAAGGCATGCAAATATTTACCTTGTCATTGATTAATGCCGTGTAGACAAAAGTGGCTGTAGAAAAATTAAAAGTAAGTGCATTAGTGATTTTTAAAAATATACAAAATATAAATCAATCAATCTATTTTTAAATTTTTGGTGATTTTATATATTGTTTAAAAAATTTGTGTTACATCTAATTTTTTAACAAACTAGACAACTTTCAAAATAAAATTTTTTAAATTTTTGTTACTAGGTTTTTTAAAAATAAATGTAAAAAACCGGAAATCTTTTAAAAAGTGCTTTGGTCATCAGTTGATCGATTGTTTCAGTGAAGTTTTTTTGACTAGCAAAAGGTTTCAATTTTCCGGCATTTATTAACTCTTTTATCTTTTTTATACTAAATTAATTTCTTTTTTTTAAACTTAAAAATTTTTAAGGTTTTTAGTTTTTTATTTTTTGTTTAAATTTGCAATTAAATAAAAAAGTTTAACTTTTGCAAATCATTATTTAAAATTGTTTGTATCATTAAGTGTTACCGCAGATTACAGCAAAAAATTACTTTATTTAAAACAAAATAAAAATTGTTAATAACAAAGTCAATTATTTAGAAAACTAAAAGTTGTTAATCGTTCACAAATATTATTTTGTAAATTATCAATGGTTTTTTAACTTGAGTACTAGTTTTTGCAAAAATAATAAATTATTTTAGCATCATAAATATTTTTTGACATCAGTAACCAGCACTGCTTTGTTGAAGTTTTAACACAACAAAAATTCTGGTTAACAAAAGATTTATAATCATTTGACAAAGCTGTGATCATTTAGGTTTTGTGGCACGGTAAAATTTGATCATTTATTTTAGAGTAAAAATTGTGATCGGGGATAACAAGCAGTGATAACTAGTGAAAATTAGAAAACACATACCAGAATGTGGAAGACAGTGAAAACTACCGAGGTATGGAACGCATAGTTGGAAATTAAAAAAAAGAGTTTGAGCTATAAATCGTAAAACTAAGATGAAAAATATGAAAAAGGGGAAGACATTAGGGAAGATGATAGCTCAGGGCATTTAGGGACTTTCGATTAGGCGAACTGTCCAGTCGACTTTTGCTCTTTGTTCAAAATTCAACCAAAATATGTAAGTCTTCCCTTCTCTTGAAGCAGAGCAGTGACACCATTTGTCAGTGTCAAACGACAACATAAATAGAGGCAAAGAAGGCTAGGAGAGCGAGAGAACTGTTAGAAAATGTGTGGAAAAGGAAAAACGGAAAATGTTGAAGAATGGGGTGCAAAATGGATGAGGACTGGATCGACAATTTGCAGTGAGATATGATGGAAAAATGTTCTTATTGTAATTATTAATTTGGAGCCCAGCTGAAGCCTCTTGGGGCAGAGCCAGTGGCTCAAACGTTTAACTGGACAGAGGGTGATAAGGGAGAGGTACAATTGAAATTCGCCAGTAGAAAATTTAAAATTAATAGTTTTTGAAATTTTAGTTAATTGAAGACGATTTGTTTTTATTATTTTATTGCATCTTTTTTGACTAATAAAACATTATCATTTTCAAAGTTGAGTTTTTATTTTATGTGTCTGTGTCTAGTCACAACTCAATATTATACAGTTTACAATGATTCAGTAAAGGCTGATAATGCTTTATTTTGTACTTTAAACTTTATTTTTATTTATAAAGTAAAATAAAATCAAACCATCATCTACGGTCTATCATTTCTACTTAAATCTTAAATTAAAGCCCTCTATCATTTTTTTTGACACTCTTTCCCACCCAGTTCTGCCTCTTCCCTTCTCATCTTATCTTACACTTTCATTTTCCTTCCTCAATAACTACACCCTATCTTCCCATTTGACATCTCACTCTCAAATTTCGATTTCTCAACGTAAACACTTGGGTTGTTATTTTTTGCTGCTGCTTCAGTTTCAAAATTGCAATTTAGACTTGCTTTAAAATAGAGAGAAAGAAGTGTCGAGTAAGAGACGGCAGAGGAAGATGCCAATCGACAGGCTGAAAGATAACGCAGAGTCTGGGGGCTCGTCTCCGGAGATTTAGAGCGGCAAAGATAGGAGCTGAATCGATGGGCTTCGATTGATTTACTCGGCCTCCTCTCGTCCTCTCTGCTGATTCGATGTGTTTTACTTAAGAGAAAAGAGATACTTTAGCTCAATGGAGGGGCAATTTTGCTAATTTATCTAAGCAGAGAGCAAATGTGAATGAGATTTAGCCCGTACAATCGGCAGTTATTGTACAATTCCTCCTTTGAAGTAGTGTTCTTTCTCTCTCTCTCTCTATTTCAGTCAATAGAGAAACAAACACGCCATTTGTGTGCTTTTCTTTTCACTCATTCAAAAGCCACTAATGACATCTTAAGGACAGCCACACAGAACGGCAGAAAAAACTTAACCCAAATTTTCCGATACTTGTCGTCCGTTTTCCGCTAGCGAAAATCAATAACTTGTTTAAGCCTTTTATACTGTTGCGCGGCAGGGCCCTTTTGAGGAGCAGCAGCAGCAGCAGCAGCAGCAGCGACAACAAAAACAACAACAAAAGCCTTGTGCCGAGAGAAGGATGGAACGATTCAGTTTATGGATTTTTGTTGCCATTCTTCTCGGTTTGGCAGGACTGAGCGCAGGACAGGGCGAATTTGAAGGCGATCCACCAGAGCCAGGACGAGTTGTCTTTACCAATCCAGCTAGTCGGCGAAATGGATACTGGTCTGTCATTGTTGTTTGTTTTATTTTCTTCCTCCGTTTCTAACTCTTCTTCTTTGTCCTCCCTTCTTCTTCTTCTTCTTCTTCTTCTGGCAGGAACGACACGTCTTCACTGCCTTCTGAGAACCGGTACCACCACCTGCGCGACCACGACCCGAAGGTGACCGCCCGCTACGGTCGGCCGTACCAGTCGGCGGTGTGGCGGTGCGACCTGCGAGTGAACAGCTGCTTCCTGCGGAACCGCGTCAAGTACGCGCCCTTCCGCCTGCAGTCCAACTTTGCCCAGCATCCGCTGGCGCTGGTGCTGGACGTCGGCCGGGCCGCCCGCTCCCTGCACGGCCTCACCAGCAGCCCGAGGCCGATCTACGCGCACAGCGCCGCGCGGCTCACCTCGCACGGCTACTTCCCCGCCGCCTACGCCGACGCCTGTCTCGACTTCAGCTACTACTGGAATGGAACGGGCGTCAAGTCGCTGAAGGTGCTGCAGCGCAACGAGGAGACCACCTGCGTCTACGCGGACGAGTTCGGCTCCGCCGACCTGCGGCTGCAGCACACCGGCCAGTGGCGCGACGTCCAAATTCAGCTCGACCTGCGCTACGGCCCGGCCAAGTTCGTCATTGAGTTCCAGTTCGACAGTGGAGGCTCGCGCGAGGAGCTCCAACTCCCACTGCTGGAGCCGGGCAATCAGCGCCTGCAGCCGGCCACGGCGGACCTCTACTCGCAGCTGGGCGACATTGCCATTCGAGACTTCAGCATCGGCTACGGTGTCTGCTCGCAAAATGACGCGAACGAGTGCGACGCCGCCAAGGTCATCTCTGGGTTGATTTCGCAGCGGCCGGTCTGGTCGTGATCGTGGTCCTTACCACCACCACCACCACCACCACCGGCCACTCTTTTGCGTGGCCGTTTACTGTAGACGCGTTGAGAATTGGATAAGAATCACACTGAATTCACTGATGATGATGATGAGGGTGATTTTTTAGCCCAATTTTTGCTGTAGTGCTTTTAGAAAAGAAAATAATAATAAATTACGCTATTATACTGCTGAGGCTGTAGTGGGCACTTAGTAGCCCGAAACTTTAGCACTTGATTATCGCCACTTCTTCTTCTTCTTCTTCTGTTCAGTGAAACCCATTTTTTTGGTGTTTCTGTTGTTAGCAGGCATTGAAGCAAATGAACTCTCATTCCAGGCAGGGTGCCTTGTTGATGTGGTTCTTTTTCTTGTTGACACTTTGGGTTTCCCACCACCACCATCACCACCGTCTAGCCGTTTTTGCTATTTCAAACATATAAGGATTGCTCTCATGCTCTATAGACTCAATTCTAACTGAACATGGTATAACATTGAAACCTCGTTGGTCGACCACTTCAAACAACAGCAGAAGGGTTCAAAACATGAATTTTGAAACAAAAAGTTCAATTGTTTATAAAAAACACAACCTGTAAAGTTGAATTTTTTATCAACTAAAAATAGCTTCTATCTCTCCCTCTTATTTCACTATAAAATGGCAATGCATTGCATCCTTCTTATCAAAAGGAAAAATAAAACAATTTCACTAATGTTTATACTTTTGCTATCTTCTGCCCTTTGAGCGCGTGATACAATTTCAACTGACGATCAGAGTGCAATCACATCGATTACTGTCATTTCTCACGGTCGAGATGACTTTGAATCAATGCCCTTTTTCTTGCCTTCTTCATTGCTTATTTAAAAAAACTTAAAATTTAAATAACTGAGATGTCACGTTTCACTTTCTGTTATTAGGATCAATACAAAAGTAGTTTAAGTGAGAGACTTTTTAAGTGTATCTTTCAATTCACTTTCCTCTATCCGAGAGTCCTCCTTTCTTCCTCCATCACCTCTGAAGACAGCCAAGAATACATGTCTTATCATTTGGTTAACCCTGCTCTCCTCTCTCGCACTCATGCCAACTTTTTGTGCTTAGCAAAGCCGGGAAAGAACATTCACAGCAAGTACGCTACAATCAAAGGTCTTTTGGCCGATTGGTTCAACAACTTTCTCTTCGCCTGTCCGCCAGTTTTCGTATAGTTCATTTAAATAAACTTAGTAAAAGCAGCCAGACTCCCAATCAATCTACGTCTGCTACTTTCAACTGTGCATGGTTGCTGATTTATTTGCTCGCCGATAAATACGAGCCGCTTTCGACTGTCTCAAAACATAGCCTGCCACTGTCAACTCCTTCACAACTTAATAAATCACCAAAAAACGTCTTTCTTTATACTGCTTTTTTTACACTTGATATTCTTTCGTTGTCCCCTTTGCTGACCACCCCTTTTCACTTTACTCGAACCATGTTCAAGGTCTTTGCGCTGCTTCTCATTCTAGGTCTGGCCGCTTTGGCACAGTCTCGGGCCCTTCAAAATGGCGACGGTGTCGGCCCACTGGAGCCTGGTCAAACGACCTTTGTGAACCAGGGTTCATCTGACGTTCCAGAGCCGAGCAACCGGCCCCATTTTTCCGGTGGAAACCAGCCCAACTCCGATGTCCCCGAGCCTAGCACTCGACCTCACTTTTCCGGTGGCCAGCAGAACAGCCATCACCACCACCACAACCGACAACCGCAAGTTTTGGAGCCCGGTCAGACGCAGTTTAAAAAGCAGCACAAGAAGCACTCCAATAACTAAGTTTGAATTGGCATCAAATCAATGACAAAAATAGACTTTTTCTGATTTGTTAAACAAAAAATTAATGTTTTTATTGTGATTTTGTTTCAAACCATTTAGAAACAATAAAAATTGGAATTACTTTTTGTATTTTTAAAAATAAAAATGGTTGATGTAATTTTTTAGTACAACGTGTAAATCACCAAATTTTCGCCAGTAAAACAAGCATTTATTTTGTCCTTTCTACTCTAAATCATCATTCAATAGCTCAATTATTGTTGTTGTTATTTTTTTGACAATCTTAAAAAAGTTCCCTTTTCGTACACAACTTTTTCTTTTTTAGGAATTCAGTATTTATTTTACGGTTTCCCTCTCGGCACTTCACCCACCATTTCTTTCAATTTCTCTCCAGCCAACACTCTCTGGCTCGACAGTGGCCAACACTTTCCATTCAATTGCCCTAGTATTGACTCTTTTTGGTAATCAATTTGCTCGACACTGGCGAAACCATCACACCAGAGGAGTAGAGTGAGAGTGAGTCGTTCGTTTTTGCACTTTTCACTCTCCAGTCTTTCCTCTTATCAGCGACTTTCTCACGCTGATTTTGCTTTCACCCTCGCTCACTCTCGATTGCTCTCGATTTCAAAGCTCGCCAACGCCTCAGTGCCAAAACCTAATCAATGACTTGGAAGCGAACATATAGTGGTAAGAAAGAAGTGTGTTCACCATAAAGAAGTAAAAAAAGTAAATCATCGAAACACAGCAGACGGCAAACGACAACAAATTGCGCGACTTGAGAAGTGTAAGCAAAGAGAACGGGACCACTGAAAAGGAAAGAGAGAGAAGGAACTCAATCGAGTTGATTGATTTGCTGGTGGTTGTTTTTTTGCTTTATTTTTATTTTTTAAATAATTTTCAGTGTCCGAATTTGTTGTGGCAAATACTTGGTCACTGGATGATAATGTTTTAGCTAAAAAAGAGCAGTTCGACAACTCAAATAAAACGTGACAGTGAACGTTAGCTGTCAAATCTAATCGAAACGTTTCTACACTCATTGATATTAATTAAAATTTGCCCTCGTTTTTCAAAGACAAACAATTGTTAGTGAATCCTAAAAATCTCGTTTTGCCAACTGTTATCTTGCAGTCTTTTCAGAAGATAGCCAGCTAGATCGTCCTGCTGTGCAACAGCTGCAAAAGCAAACTTATCGATTTGTTATAACGACCATTTTGCTTCCTTCTTTGTTCCTCGAGAACATCCTTCACCAAGACTTCACAATTAAGTTCGAACCACTCAAAAGCACTTCTTTCACTGTACACTCGAGCATACAAGTGAGCGAGTACTCGGACTGTTTTCACCAGTGTACACACACAGTGCAGACTGCAGACAGTCTGTGTACAGACAGACGCAGCCACACTGCGGCCAAAAGTGCTTGCCTCAGCAAAGGCAACTCTTCTCGCAAAGAAAATATTCGATGTGCTTCTGAAAACCGTCGTTTGCTGTCTCTTTCTTTTTCTGAAATTCAATTAGACCAAGTTTGTTTTGGTCTTAAAATGAGACCACTTTGTCTACTGATCATCTGTGCAGTGGTGCTCGGCCAGGGAAGCGCCGATGAACTGGAGTCGGCCATTTCGGGGGACGTTTTAGAGCCGGGAAACCTCGAGTTCACGAACCAGCAGATGGAGGTGCTTGAGCCGGGACAAACCACCCTGGCTAGGAGCAATCACTCGGCATCAAACAGCAACGCCGGTCTACCTGAGCCATCCACTCGACCTCACTTCACCGGGAACACTCAAACCACTCCGGACCAGAAGAGAAGCGACCACTCCCAGACAGGCCTACCAGAGCCCTCAGCTAAACCCACTTTCAGTAGATCTAGCCAAGGCCCACTGGAGCCCTCTACCCAACCCCACTTTTCCGGTGGCAACAGTCAACAGCAAGCGTCACTACAGCAGCCGAATCCGCTTGAGCCATCAAGTAGACCGCACTTTTCAACCAGCGCACAAGGTCCCTTAGAACCGTCCACGCGATCACACTTTTCCCAGTCAGTGGGGACTGCTAGTCCTCGTGTTCGCCGGCCGCTCTTCAGTTCGTACTACAGCGCAGGACCGCCTAGAAGTCAATACCAAGAAAGTAAGCTGTTTACCCCTTTACAGACTAAATTTACTAACTGACAACTTCAATCTCATGTTTTCAGGCGAGAATCAGTATCATCACCTGTACGACCACCCTGCCCTGGTCACCCAACGCCTCAACCTGCCGTACACTCAGTCTGTCTGGAGGTGTGACATTCAGAAAAACAACTGCTTTTTTCGCAGCAAGCACAACTTTGTCCCTTTCAAGCAGCAGTTCGACTTTGAAGGCGAAGAAGTTGCTCTGGTGCTGAACATTGGAGATGCCGCTCGCAAGCGACACTCTCTAAAGCGTCGACCGAACCCGGTCTATGCGTACAGTGCATCTCGTCTGGAGTCTACCAGTTACTTTTTGGCTCAGTACGCTGATGCCTGCATTGAGTTCAGCTTCTACTGGAGCGGAAATGCCAAGAAGCACATGCACATTCTGCAGCGAAATCAAGAAGACGTTTGCATCTACTCTGCCGCCTACGATCCAGCTGATCCAAACTTCCGATCGTCCAATGGTGTTTGGCAGGACGTTCAACTTCAGCTCGACTTGCGCTATGGTGCTGCAAAGTTTTGGATTGAGTATCAATTTGATATCGGCGAGAAAAGAGATTACTACGACAGCTATTCGGATCTTGGTTTTATTGCCATACGAAACTTTACGATTGGGTACGGAGTTTGTCAAAATAGCAAAAGCGAAGAGTGTGATGTGCCTAGTTCTTAGTGATAAGAAGGTTTTTAGTTGATAGAAATAACTGTAGATGTAGTAAATAATTAAAATCAAAACACTTTGTTAATTAAATAAATCAAGATATAACAATTTTCTACATTAAAACTTTATGGTATAATTTTTTAATATTAAAACATGTAAACAGTTTAAGGGGGGACTGCGCGCACATAACAATTTTTTTCGAATTTTTAGTTTTCTATACTAGTCAACGGCATTTTTTACTAAGATCTTTACACCGCGCGGTACACTTTCCGGCAAGATGGAAGTTGGCATGGCATGATCAGAGATGCCAAATTAAAGGTAACAACTCAATTTATATTTTGATCGTCTTCGATTTGCTGATTTAGCTTTACTTGTTTTTTAAATTAATTTTAAAGTTTAACTTTTTTCATTTTTTTCAAATTTTCATGATTTTTCATCCAAAATCTTGAATCAAAAATCGTTCAAGAAAAATTAAGACCTTTAAAAATAAATCGAAGACGATCAAGTTTTAGATTTTTTTGTTACCTTTCATTTGGCACCTTTGATCAAGCCATGCCAACTTCCATTTTGCCGGAAAGTGTACCGTAATGTTCATGAAACGTAAGTCCTTGCTGATGGCGACCCAGTCATCGGAGGACCAAGTTATCTACATAGGACTGCTCTACATGAAATTCCTAATAACTTGTATTGAGTGTACTTTTCATGAACATCATAGCCACCCCAAAATCAAAATTCGAAAAAACAGTCAAAAAGTGCGCGGTGTCCCCCCTTAAAATAAAGATAAAAATAGTACTCAGAAGTTTAAAATTTTAAATTAATTTATTTTTTTTAGTTTAGCTGCAATTTAAAACACTATTTTATTTTTAATTTAACCGTTTTAAAACCTATTTAAGGCAAGTTTAATAATTTATTAAATTTTAAATTAACTCCATTAGTTTAAAAACTTACTTTTACTTTTTTAATCTCATTACATCTTATTCTAACTACAGAAAAAGCCGTACAGTGAAGCAAACCTTAGTAGTTCTCAAGAACTCATCAGAATTTTTCTCAAATTTTGGTTCGAAGCTTTCTGTTTCAAATCAGCATTTCATAATCAGGCCAGTATTACATTAGCAATTGTAATACTTTACGTTTCCGAATTTTGTTCTGTTAGAAAGTAGGAAAAATAACTAGCTTATGGTTCTTGAAAATTCTGTAAAAATCAGAATCTGAAATCAAAATGTATAATTTTTATGTCTTTTAGAAAAGTATAAAAATGTCTAAACATGAGCTTGGAGTGTTGTACATCAAACACAAAGTCATCTAAAATGTGTTTGGAACATGAAACATTGAGAATGTTGTAGAAGCAGAAGAGCGAGTGTCCGAGACTCTACAGTTGCTCGACTTTTAATGGTAGCAAATGAAACTAAAAGCTTTCGTTATTTGTCTTGCTCTCCCCTTTTCCTTCTTTTCTACTAAGTAACTGCCAGACAGCATCGTAATTGCTCAACAATACAACAATTAACTTAATGTAATACATCTTTGCGCGTCGGAGACTCTCAAACGCAGGAAGAAGAGTAGAGGGCAAAAAGAGATTTTCTTTCTTTAGTTTTTGGTTTTAGATTGGCTTTCTTAGATTTTGCTTTTCTTTGGCAAACAAAAAAATAAGACAATTCTTTGCCTTACTTTTCTTATCAACTTTTAATTTGGCCAATTGAGCTCGCCGCTCGCTTTGAGATTTATCCGCTTTATTTTTATTATTTTTTGTTGTTCAGTCAAATTTACTCAATATATCCTTCCTTAGCTAGTTGCAGTCAGCCTTTCTTCCTCACTATATTACACAATAGATTAATATTTTTTCTTTTCTAGTCTCATAGATTACCCGTTGGGAAATTAACGACAAGGGCGACGGTTTTTTGTTGATATTTTGTTACAGATGAAACAAATTAAGTAAAAGTGTTTTTTTGACGATTGAAAATTTAGAAATTTTTTTATTCAAGTGCACCAATCATTTAGTTTTTTAATTAACTAAAATTGCAAAAAAAAATTCAAAATTTTAAAACTGTTGTTGATCAAAGTTTTGTTGAAACAAACTGCAAACATTTGTTTTAATTTGAACACAATAGCTTTGATTCACAAAGGAGGTAACAAAAAACAAGAAATTTTTCAAACTTAAAACTAAAATTTGAAA
>JAALOO010002212.1_pt1 | contig 11218 bp, 13 predicted proteins | sample 7257641 | NCBI WGS metagenome assembly JAALOO01 (sample SAMN14085613, study PRJNA598686) | mite metagenome | biome: ENVO:01001000; feature: ENVO:01001002; material: ENVO:01001226; isolation source: single female mite from University of Michigan culture on fish food culture... ... | reverse complement strand
CTCTCTCTCTCTCTCTCTCTCTCTCTCTCTCTCTCTCTCTCTCTCTCTCGACCCTATCTGACCTCATATTTCGGGTGATGGTGATGGCCACCAATTGGCGGTAATATCAAGATGCGGCCAGGACCACCACCACTTGGCCACTTGGCCGTTGATCGCCGACAGTAGCCAAACTTCAGAGCTGCTGTTGCTGCTGCTGCACCTGTGTTTGTGTGCTCAGTCGCTGCTGTATGCACACATTCCTCTGCACACACTTGCTCACCGTTGGACGCACCTAACTGTCAACTGTCAACTGTCAACTGAGCCAAAAGGTGGAAAGATAGATAGAAAGTGGCGGCAGTGTCAGTCAATGTTGGATGTCAGTGCCTTTCCCTCCACCACTTCCACCACTGGCAACTTTTTCTCTCTCCCCATTCTTCTTCTTCTTCTTCTTTCAGTTCAGTTACGATCAGCGACAACGGCAGCAGCGACAACGGCAGCAGCAGCAGCAGCAGCCTCCTCGGTGCAGCCTCCTCCTCGCCGTTTGATTGGCTTCACAACACCTGCAATGCGTCAGTGTGCCTGGTTCGGGTTCTGGTGCTGGTGGTTCTGCCAGTGCTGGCGGCGCTGCCGAAGTAGGTTGGGGTCAAGCTGCCTGCCTGGCTCCAGCTATATGGCTGCTGCTGCTGCTGCTGATCCAGCGGTAGTGCTGGTGGTGCTGGTAATCCAAGAGATCTCCCTTTTTGATGTCACAAACGGTGTGCTTTTTGGTGTTGTAATGCAATGATTAACCGCTAGCCCCCCTTTAGTTGAGCACCAAAGAAACCACCATGTCACCAAGTCATCATCATCAGCCAGCGTCATCATTCGATCAGGCAAATTTGCATCTCTCTCTCCCTCTCTCCCTTCCTCAGTGACTTGGCACACTTGTTCGAAGCCATCTTCTCCTCAGCTACTTCCTCTCCTTTCACGGAGGCATGCAATCAAAAATACGGAGTTTGGTTGCCGTCTCTACTGTGCAATGTTCAGACAGTTGTTCACTGTGACTTGCAAAAAGGCTGGGGAAAGCGAGAGAGAGAGAGAGGTAATCGCAATCGAGACGATATCGAAGCTTGCGCGTGCCAGCAGCAGCAGTGCACTACTACCACTACTGCTGCTGCTGCAATGCAAACACTAAACTACACACACACACCTAAAGCCACACCGAAGAGCACTGAAAAGCCGAGCCATTATCCTCTCCTAGTCACGGGCCGATGGAGGAACAGACAAATGTTTACTTTGCTTCCAATTATTGAGGTGCTGCTGCCGCTGCTGCTTCTCTTCAATGGCAATGGGAATGCAGGCTGCTGGTGGTGGAAGGGGAAAAGGAACTCGCCGCACTGCACTGCACTGGGCGCTCGTGTCGGCTCGATGCCGTACAGTGCTGCCGTACACAAGATCGGCGGCGGTGGTGGTGGCACAGAGCACATTCACTTTGAGGATTGCATTGACGTTTGTGCAGCTGCAAAGTTTACTCTCTCTCTCTCTCTCTCTCTCTCACTCACTCATTTTCTCCCATTCTGCATTCTGACAGACACAAAGCTGGAGTCGGCGAATGCTCGCTTCTGCAGATACACATTCACACACAAAGATGTGCTCAAGTGGAGAGATAGCAAGAGAGAGAGAGAGAGAAAGCGAAACTTCAACGCTCGCGCTCGCCCGTTCGTGGCAAATTAATCTGCAATTTGCCCACTCAGTGGCTGGCTGGCTGGGTTTCAGAAGTCTCTTTCATTGTGCAGACTTTTTTGTTGCAGTGTCTTCTTTTTTTGCAAAATTGTCCTGTTTACTGGAGCAGCAGTGTTATGGAGGGAGGGAGGGAGGGATAGAGAGAGCGTGCATTGCAGTGTCACTGCTCTGCTGCTGCTGCTGCTGAGGGCGTCTCTGGGCGACCGTGACCGAGACAGGCTGGCTGGCTGGCTGGCAGCAAAGTGTAATGTGTGTGTGTCTGTGCTCCACGACGATCAGCTTGGTGATTGTGGTGACAAATGGATTGTCGCACAGGCGGACCACAGAAATGTGCATTCTGTGTCTGTGTCTGCTCACTGTCTCTCTTATTCTGATTCTTCCTCTTCCTCCAGCAGCCTTTCGGCCCTGCTGCTGCTCTTCTCAGCTTGCTAGTTCCTAGCCTAGGCTTACTGCCCGAACTAGCAGCAGCAACACTAGCAACCAGCAGCATTTGGTGCTCAATCTAATAATAGATTGAGCACTTCGCTAGGCTAATTTACATTCGGTACCACACACACATTCAGCCCAGCCAGTGTTGTCGTTCTCGCTGTCGAGGACAACACAACACTTTACTTGACTGCTCTCTCTCTCTCTCTCTCTTATCGGCAAATGGCCATCGCAAGCAGAGCGAAAAGAGGAGGAAAACTGAGATGTAGAAGAGAGGATGAAGAAGTGAAGGGGCAAGGAAAATGAAAGAAAGAAATTGCCGGCCGCGTTTTGCTCTTTGATGCTCTTTGCTCTCTCACCAGTCCGTTTCCTCCTCCGGTCGCCGTTTTTTCTTTTTCTCTCTTTCGCTCTTTAGTGCTAATGGTCGTGCATGGCCGTCATCGTCGTCGTCGTCGTCGTCGGCGACGGTGGTAGTAGTGCTCCGTAATGTGCACAGTGGTGCTCTGGTAGTCTGCTGTACTATCAAGTCGATCAAGATCGGTCCAATCACTAATCGGTCCATTAGTGTGAGAAGGAGGCAGGCAGGCAGGCAGCTCTTCTCGAGTAGCGGCTCTAGTCGACTAATCTAGTACAGTCCTGTTCCAAGACTAGCACCACCATCATCATCATCAGCAGCAGCTACTCCTGCAGTATGCACACTTGACATTCAGACCGTCGCCGAGCACACCAAGCTGCTAAATCTGGCGCCCTTCTTGCTGCTGCTGCTGCTGCTGGTGCCAATTATCGCCGCTGCCGATCAAGGTACGCGGCAGTATGTTTGTCCAAACGAATTTGTCCTCTCCCCTCTCCCCACTTCCCACCATTCCCACTGATTATCATCGTCACCCGGGCTGATCTATCTTGAGGCCGCACTGCACTGATAGAGAAGAGAAGAGAAGGGAAGGGAAGCGCTCACTCACTCTTCACGGCCTTAATGGAAGAGACTAATTCTCCTAATTGATAACCACTGCTGCAAATGATGACACGCTGATCAAATCTTATCGCGTGAAGAAGACGGCACTACTCGGATACACTGTGAATAATACCAGCCAGACAGTGGCTTCGTCGTCGTCGTCGAGGACGGCGGTACTGCAAACCATTTAGCAATGAGAGACGCGCTCTGCTGGCCCACTGAGTGCCCCAATGGAAAAAGATACATACGCACACACACAATGTCTGAACACTGTCACACTGTCGCCGCCGCAGCCGCCGCCGCCGCCTCTTCACCCGACGAATTCACCCAAGCCCATTAATCGATCGTCGTCCATTCATTATTGATTGAATGATAGTGCCATCAAGGAACCATTGGCTGCTGCCGCTGCTCACCACCACTGCTGCACAGCCGCACTGCTAATTAAATGGCTAATTAAATGGTCGACCTAATCACTGGAGAGTGGTGGAGGTGAAGAGCAACAAAATGCCACCGCCATTGGCAGTGGCGACGTCTTCTTCGTCGTCGTCAAAGCAAACGATATTGAGCAGCTACTGCTTGAGTGCCATCTTAATTGCCTGGTCGATGTCATCATCAAATACGGCCGAGTGATAATGGCCACTGGAGAGACGAGAAATAGAGAGAGAGAGATAGGAAATTCAAGCTGGGCTCGGAGAAATTCTAGCAGTGCATTCTGACACCATTACCGCTGGAAAAAGCACACATTATTTGACGGAAAAGGAAAGCAAACATCCAAAGGAAAGGGAAAGGGAACGGAAAAAGGTCGTTGTGAAATTGGTCGTTGTGAGATGTGTGACTTTCCGGACCACCGCCACCAATAGCAGCAGCAGCAGCAGCAGCAGCAGCACCATCGCAGCAACACCGATCCGCTGCACCAGTCCGCCAATTAATCGGCACTACTACTCCCGATCGGCTGCTATTGATGCCAGGCTAATGATGGCACTGGTGTGTGCTTTCAGTGCTGGCATGTGTGTGTGTGTGTGTCGCATCGAAGGAGGCCCATTTCGAAGTGAAGTGCTCACCACTGCAGTTCGGAGGAGGCTAATGTTCGACGATGGTGGGTCATTTTTCAAAATGGTGCCCTTTCTCTCTCTCTCTCTCTTTGGCTTTGTGTTTCACAGCCTCCTCCACTGACTGTACTGCTCCGCCGACTTCTATTACTACAGTGACTTTGACAGTGACAACCACTGATTAGTCCTAACACTGTCACAACATACACACTGACCCCACAACACAGTAGTAGTAGTAGTAGTAGTTGCTGTTGGCAGCTTCTTAGTGCAAGTCCGCCGTGAAGTCGGGGGTGACCAGCAGTGGCAGCAGTAGCAGCAGTCATCAGCAAGTCACAATCACAGCACAATGTCGGCTTTTTATTATTTCACTTTGCTTTTTCTTTCTCTCCAAACTATACATGACGTGCCTGACAAGCTAAACATTGCAAGAAAAAAAAGCAAAAAAGCATAGACCGACTTTTTGCACTGATTTGACGAGCTACATGAAGTTAGCTGTTTCACACTGTGCTGAAAAGAAAAAAGTTGCAGCTGTAAGGAAGAGGGAGAAGAATTAAATCTCCGTCCCTCGTAGCCTGAACCACAGTGCTGAGGGACCGAGCTGACAAAAATCATGTGGCTCGTCAAAGCGGTGCAAAAGAATCCTACTAAAAACGCACAAACCCACTGAACCCTGTCCTGTCGCCAAATGAGCGCCAGTGGCGCCAGTGACCACAATTTCGGGTGGCCGCCGCCGCCGTCGCTAAAGTAAACAACGTTACAGAGAGTCAGTCGTGCGATCTTGTGTTGCCTGCTGCACGCACACAGTTCACACACAGTTCACTTCAGCTAGCAAGTTCTGTGACGCCTCTGGTGGTGGTGGTGGTGAAGCCAGTCCTCACTGAACCAGAGTTTCCATCACTCACTGACCGGCGGAGAGCTTGTGCGCGGCTGAAAATAGACCAGAAAAAAAATTCCCGCATCACAAACCACCACCACCACCACCACCACAACTCGCTAAAGTTTAAATCTCCTTTTTCAGTGCGCGGCTAATTAGAGGGGAGGAGTAGAGGCGAAGAAGAAGAAAAAGAAGAAGAAGAAGAGGGAAAAAAAGAAGCGGACCTACAAGAAGAGGAGCTAGTGAAATCCATTATCAGTGGGCTCCAGTGCTGCTTGGGCTGCTGCACCAGTGTAGCACCTAATTGCGGTGGCCGAGTGCAGCAGGTTCCCGTGCAGGCTATCACACTGTGCAAGCAAGCAAGCAAGCAAGGGCGCATCACCAGCCCCCGCGACACCGGTGCTGATTGCGATCGGCAGGCAATCAAAACTCAATACCACCTGCCCTCTCAAACCTTTTATTGCTCGGCGTTTAGTGCCGACTACCCAACTACCGCCGCCGCCGCCGCCGCTGCCACTTTTGGCCTCTTCACTTTAGACCCTCTTTTCCACCTAAACCTGGACACTGACTCTGCTGCTGCTAACTGGTAGTCAAGCTGCTTCTTTCAAGGCTATATAGTGCCGGTGAAGATGCAGAAGAACATTGTCCAGATCAGCAGAAGAACGTTCTTCAGAGAAGAAAGACAGCGGCGGCGGCGGCGGCGGTTTTCGTTCAGACTGGAGCAAGGAGCAAAGATGGCCAGAGAGCAGTCAAACTGAGGCTACTGCTGCTGCGGCAAAGTTGGCCAACCAAGCATCAGCCTCAGTGCTGCTGCTGATGCTTGGCTTCACGTTTGCCTGCCACTTTATTACGCAAATTAAGCGATCGAGCAAGGAGGCAATCAATTCACCGGGGACCGCTACGGTGCTGCGGAGTCAGTCACAGTCACAGGCAGACAGTTTGCGTCAGTACCAGAAGAAGAAGAAGAAGAAGTAGAAGTCTTTTGCTGAAAAGAGGGAGAAAAGGAGGAGGAAGATGAAGGAGCAGGGGAGGGAGAAAACTGTACCACCACCACCACCACCACCACCGACTTGTGCCCCTGAATGACCAAATAAAATAGTAAAATAACTTTTTTTTATCCCCTGCCCTGAAAAGAAAGGCACACTCCGACACAAACAGCAAAATTGGACTGACTTTGCAAGCCGCAAAGTGTACACAGCAGCTGCGGCTGGGGCAGCAGTCATTCCGTCTATTCCTATGTGTGTGTCTGTGTCTGTGTCTTCAGGTTCTGGGGTCGTCAAGACAGTCAAGTAGTCTAGTGTAGTTGTCTCTCTCTGAAGCTTCACCACCACCAGCAGCACCGGTCGATTACTAGTGTGTGTGTGTGGACTGCGAGCTTCTTCTTCTTCTTCTTCGCATTTGCTTTCGAAGAGGAAAAAAAGAAAAGAAAAGAAGACGAAGTGTCGTGTCTTCCTCCCCTCCCCTCCCCTCCTGCTCCTGCTCCTGATGGCCGGCGGTTGCTTGTTTTACTTTGACATTTCAGACTAATGAGACGACAAGGAGCGAGCAAATGAGAGCAAATGAGAGTGAGTGAGTAAGTGAGCAACAAGACACATGACGGTGACGGCTGCTGCTGCTGCTGCTGCTGTGCCATTCATTCGTTGCCAGGCAGTGTCTGCAGATTTGCTGCACCTCTACCGTCTATCATTACTACTAGATTTTGCTTTTTCTTTTTCCCCCAAATAGTCCCAACACACTCGATGTGTGTACCTGGACAACACGTGCTTGCACTGGTGGTGGTGGTGCACTCCATCAACGATGGCACCGACATACTCATTCAGTCGATGGACACCATCCACAAAGTGTAGAACAGCAGCATTAGCCAATGTGACCAGTCTGACCAATTTGTCACCATCTCTGCTGTGTACACTCTGCAGTCTGTCTGTCTGTGTGCTGTCTAATGCAATTACCGTTGCACCGTTACCTGCTGGGGAGAAAGCGGCGGCTTGACGTAAAAGAAGTGGAAAAAAACAAGAAAAAGTGGAAGAAGTGGAAGAAGAAATGGAAACGGTACAACAAAATGCAGGAAACAGCAGCGACAGTCGGCAGGCGCTAAATAAGTGCACAAACAGACAGACACACAAACTCTGGTTTGGTACACTCTGGAAAGAGGGAAAGCGAGAGACACCGAACGGAAAAGGCACAGGCAATGTCCATTGTCAGGGGTGCACACCCGTCAAAAAGAAGCGGCAGCAAATAAAAGTGGCTGCTGATTTGGGCAACCAAAGTTCAATTCTCCCCAAATTGGACCGATTTCTTTCTCACTTCGCTGCCACTAATTGCAAGTGCAATGCCTACTACTGTTTTTACAGCCTCAGTAGCTCGAGTAGTTTGCCCACTAGTATCCCCGTCCAATCGGCGGGCAGCTAAGCGGATATTCACATTGAGAAAAGTATTCGGTGGACGTCGGTGGCGGCAACTGTGCGTTTCCGTCCTCGTCGCCGACAATTTTGCCCGCCGACAATGGCCCTCTGTGTATCTGTATGTGTGTGTGTGATGACAGCTGGCCATTGTGCACAGCAGCAGCAGTCTACTTTCCACTTCAGCTTAGCCCACAGCACCAACTCTTGGCCAACTTTTAATTGCATATGCTGTGTTGGTGATGGTGGTGGTGCACTAATAGAACTGGTGGCAGTTCGAGATGGATGACAGTTGATGATGTCGATGATGCTGGTTGGTGTTGGTGCTGTTGGCACTTTTTGCCTAGTAGTGTGTGGGTGAATCATTGGCACCGAATTATTATCACCAGCACTAGGCAAAACACTGGCTACTGTACTACACACTCACAGGACAGGATGAGTGAGTGAGGAGGGAGGGAGGGAGGAAGGGCGACACACGTCACCGACAATCACCGGCCCGATCAGCCGCCGCCTGCTAGCACACAAACACCGACACTGGTGCGATCACTCACACAGGCAATTTGGCTGATTGTGGCGCACACTGAGTGAGCACACTGAGCACCAACTACCTAAACTTACTGGAGGACATCAGCTGGCCAAAGCTGTGAGGGAGAGAGAGAGAGGTGATATGAGCTTCGTTTCCAGCAGAAAATCGCCCCGTGTTTTCATCTCTTTTTTTCCGCCCTCCCCCCCCCCTCCTCTTCTCATAATGGCGCAAATTGCGAGGTCGAAATAGCGTCCTGCCTGGTCTGGAAATACCCAGATCGCAAATCGCCGGCCCTTGTCTGCCTTGTCTTGCATCAGTCTTAGTGCGGAGTTGTTTCTGCTGCCACTGCTGCTGCTGCTGCATCCCTAACCTTATCGATTGCCTACTTCAGCTTGGGCTTCAGCTACTTCTTCTACGCTATCTTCGTCTTCGTCTTCTCCTTCTCCTTCTCCTTCTCCTTCCTCTCCTCCTATCTTCATGCCATTAAATCCCTTTACACGCGCGCGTGTAAAACCTCCGTCACCGGAGTCCTGCCGTTCGGCGTGTTCGGCGGTGCCGTTTAGTGCTAACCAGCTCCCGGTGGCTTTGCATTACTGCCTTCATTACCGCTGTCTTCTTCTTCATCTTCTTCTCCTCGTCTGGTCTGGTTCAGGCTCTGGCTCTGGCTAGGCCTGCTTTGTGTCTATGCCTGTGTCTATATATAATAAAATAAAAAAGCCGCGACCAAAGTGTCATTGCGGGGAGAGCAGGCACTCGCTGAGAAGACACTGTGTGCTAGGCACTGGTCTGGTAGGAAGGCAAGCAAGCAAGAAAGCAAGCCAGAAGGAGGGAGGCAACTAAGTGTTTCCTATGGTTTGATAAATAGCTGCAAACAATGCCGCCGAATATAATCACATTTGCAGATTAAACGGGAGAAGCTGAACGGTGCTGAAGTGAGAGGAGAACAGAGCAGAAAGAAAGAGAGAGAACGCGAGAGAAGACCAATGAAGACAAAGTAAAAGTAACCAAGAAACGAGGAGAAAACAGCGGCGACGATGAAGCAAAGAAGACCAGCAAATGAAACTGCACTAGAGAACTAGAGCGGCCAAATGAGCCAGGGCCGCACGGTAGGTGGGCGATGCTGTCGCAGTAGGGGAGAAAAGAGAGGAAGACTTAAGGTTGAATTATTCATCAGCAGCAGCAGCAGCAGCAGCAGCAAGGACGAGGACAGCAGGCAATGCAGTGCTGAAGTTGAAGCTAAAAAAACTGAGAAGCTACCGACTCAGTGTCAGTATCGTATTCAGGCGGTGATAGCGCCAGTGAACGCTATGAAACTGAGGCTGATAACAGGGGCAAAACGAAACAAGGCAAACGTAGGAACACCTGATTGCACGCGTTCTACTGAATTGTGTCTTCATGTTGAGCTAGCACCACCACCACCACTGCTGCTGCTGCTGAATCCAGGCGTCCAGGCAAAGCACACAGGGCAAAACACACACACACACACACAGACACATTGTACCGGTGTGTGCCCAGCACCGATTAGCCTACCCTTATTCAAATTGTGAGCATGCTTGTGTTTGTATTTGTGTGCCTGTGTGTGCCTTCAACAACAGGTCAACATGAGTACGAGCTGATGTCATCGGAAGTGCCAGGGAGGAGAGAGGGAGAAGCAGCAGATATCGAGAGTCTGTCGATGAAATTCGGGCTCCCCTTGTTTGTGCAGGCAGGCAGGCTTACTGAACAAGTTGTACTCCTCCTTCTCTTCTTTCTGTGCGAGTATAACACACATCTCGAATGGACGGTGCTGCTGTTGACTTGCAGGCAGGCAGACAGTCTGCACCACCACCATTGTTTATCATGTTGACATTGTACGGCGGGAGAAAACAGTTGTAGAAAAGTAGTAGCAGTAGTAGGAGCGGGAAAGAAAAAGAGGGACAGCGTGTCAATGGCTGCAGTGTAAATGGCCTGCTTCTGGTTCGGCTGCTGTGGATGGTGTCTGCTTGCACTGAAAAGAGCGACCGGGAACAAATGGTCCTCAATGTGAATCGATGGCCACCACTACCACCGCTTATCGACAGCCAGTCTCTCTCTCTCTCTCTCTCTCTCTCTCTCTCTCTCTCTCTCTGTCTCCTTCTCATCAGCAGCGGGTAAGCTGACACTTTGCATCCATCACCAGAGGCTGACCATTGTGTCCGGGCCGGCGACGCCGCCGCCGCCGCCGACGTTGCCCATGTGGCCTATTATCCGAGCAGTTCGGGTAACAGTTTCTTCTTCTTCTTCTTCTTCTGAGAGCATAGCAGGAGAGCGAGCAAGTGAGTGGCTTCTTGACATCTAGCCCAGCTGAGCACTACACTCTGCTGAGAAGAGTGTCGCCGTTTTCTCTCTCTCTCTCTCTCTCTCTCTCTCTCTCTCTCTCTCGCTCTCCCAGCCGACACAGCAGACAAAGCAAACAGCCAACACCACTCTGAAGAAACAGAATGATCGACATTGAAGAGAAGTGCCACTGCTGCTGCTGCTGCTGCTTCTGGTGTGTGAAGCAGAAACAGTGGCAACAAAGTGATAGACGACAGAACGAGTGAGTGAGTGAATGAGTGAAGGCTCTCAATTCGGTCTTCTCTGCCGCCGCCACCACCACCGAAATCGGGCTGCCGTCTGGCAATCAAGCGGCAATCGATTCGGCTTGTCACAGTTTTGTCCATTCGAGCCGCCACCGATCTGAAGAGCGAGGGGGCTGCTGCTGCTGCTGCTGTTTTGCTGTAGCAGTTTCAATTTACTGCCTCAGTGCCAGTGACACCATCGCCGTCGCCGCCGCCGCTGCCGCTGTTCACCGCCCAAACACTCCTCCTACTCCTCAAACAAGAAGACAGAGATCAGTGGAGGGGAAGTACTCTCGTCGTCGTCGGAAACAATGGCCAAGTGCCTACTCAGCCTCTTTCTCTTTTCTCTCTTTCCTTCCTTCTCCATCTTCACCAGTGCCCCTTTCCCACTACAGTGCCCCGATAGCCCCAAGTGCAGACAAAGGTCCCCGCACTACTAAGTACACACAACTACATTACCGCTGGTGAAGCAGAAAAAGTAGCAGCAGCAGCAGCAGCCTCTGCTACTCGATCTGTCGGCTTAGCGGCTGAGCTCTAATTGGAATTGCGCGCTATGCAGAAGCAGCAGCAGCAGCAGAATCAATAGAATAGGAATAGGACTGGCCAACTTTTTTTTGCTTTCTGGCTGTGCCAAATTCGCTCGACAGTCGTCTTTAGCTAAAGAGAGAGAGAGAGAGAGAGAGAGAGAGAGAGAGAGAGAGAGAGAGAGAGA
>JAALOO010002211.1_pt1 | contig 11221 bp, 2 predicted proteins | sample 7257641 | NCBI WGS metagenome assembly JAALOO01 (sample SAMN14085613, study PRJNA598686) | mite metagenome | biome: ENVO:01001000; feature: ENVO:01001002; material: ENVO:01001226; isolation source: single female mite from University of Michigan culture on fish food culture... ... | reverse complement strand
CTGCTTGAATTCAAATGCAAAGTTCAAATGCCGATTAGTCGTAGCGCCATCTACAGCCATCCGGAGCAACTCGCTTAGTGTGATCTTTATTTATATTTTGGCCTTATAAAACAAGTTTGCGTAAACACGATATCAACAAAACAAGCAGTTGGCTGTCACGCTCTCTATGAAGGGTACGGGGCAGCAAAGCCCATCCTGGGCAGCGAGCCCGCAGAGCGCTGTGCTGCTTACATCGGGCAGCCGCGGGCTCTGTCACCCACAGTCAGTTGTCAGCGACTGACAGAAGTGGTCGTTTCTCTGTCTGTCTGTTTACCGATCACCGATCAACCGATCAAACTGTGATATTGTTTTAGTCATTTGTTCCCATTGTACCGATACCCAATTGGTGATCACTTTTCATGTGCTTCTCGCAAACTCACATCTAACTGGTCAATATGGTGAAGAAGAACTCTAACAGTAGTGACTTGCAGAACAGCGCAAACAGCTCAAATGAAGCAGAGTCACGAAGGATTAGCCGAAACGACGGCAGCAACTTTTGCATTGAAAAGATATTCTGTTATGAGCTTAAGAATGTAAGTATTGTTCACATTGAAGGCTTTTAGTTCATTTTAGTAATACCAAAAACTTGCATTTTCAGTTTCTCTACGTGGTAGGCTCTAGCAACTGCAAAACAAAACACCGAGTACTCAAGTTTGATCGACGTTTCAAAAACAACCTGGTCATCTACGACAACAAACGTGTGATGACGACGGCTGAGCTTAATGAGTACCGTGCCCAAGAGGGCTTTGATCCGCCGGCGAAGATCGAGCCAACGGTCGCATTCGGCATTGTTGGTTTTGTCCGCTTTCTCGAAGGGTACTACCTCATTTTGATCGTCAAGCGGCGTTGCATGGCCATCATCGGTCGGCATTGCATCTACAAAATCGAGGACACTACCATGATGTACATTCCCAATGAGGACCGGGCAAACGGCGAGGAGCTCAAGTACCTGCGCGTTTTCAATAACGTCGACATGAAGAGCAACTTTTACTTTAGCTACAGCTACGATCTTTCAAACACACTCCAGGTTGGTTCTTGTGTTTCCCGTACTTGTCAGTACTTATCTCATCACCTCTTCTCCTCCTCACAGTACAACCTGTCGCCCTTTTACTCGCGAGACGTCGACCAGTTCAAGTGCGGTTTTGGCCACACCAAAACACTGTGGGACATGGCGGACAGCTTTGTCAACGCAAACGAGTACGACTCCTTCAACGACAACTACGTGTACATCAACCCCAATATGAAGTTTGTCTGGAATGAGCACCTGATCTCGGCGATGTGCAACGTCCACAATGACTTCTTTCTCTACATCTGCCACGGCTTCGTCAGTCAGGCGGTGATGCCGGTCAGCGGCCGCAATCTGCTCATCACGCTGATTGCTCGCCGTTCGAAAAAGTACGCCGGCACACGGTACCTGAAACGGGGCGCCAACTGTGACGGTTTCACCGCCAATGAGGTGGAGACAGAGCAGATCGTCCACGATGGCAACATCTCCTCATTTCGCTACGGCCTCTACACGTCCTTCGTTCAGCTGCGCGGCTCAGTTCCCACCTTCTGGTCGCAGAACATCGTCAAGATTGCCCCCAAGCCGCCGATCAACATCGACTTGAAGGATCCGTTTTTCGAGGCGGCGGGCAAGCACTTCAATAACCTTCTCTACGACTACGGCTCGCCGAGCATTGTCCTTAACTTGGTGAAGCGCAAGGAGAAGAAGCCACAGGAGAGCATTCTCTACAATGAATTTGAGGAGGCAATCGAGTACCTGAACCAGTTTCTGCCCAAACAGCACCAGATCATGCTCATCGGCTTTGACATGGCGCGAATGAACAAAATGAAGGACCAAAACGTCATTACGCTACTCTCGGAGATTGCCCTGTACACGCTGAAGAAGACGGGCTTCTTCCAAAACCGAAATATCGCCATCAACAGAGAGAGCGGCTGGCCGAAGACCTTTCCAAATTGTGGTTCCAGTTCTGAGGCGTTTAACAGCAGCAGCAGCACCTACCAGCCCATCTTCCAGACGGGCATCATTCGCGTGAACTGCGTCGACTGTCTGGACCGGACCAATACCGCCCAGTTCGCCATTGGCCGCATTGCCCTCGCCCACCAGCTCTTCACCATGGGCGTCATCGCCAAACCGGAACTGCCCTTCGACACCGACATTGTCCGCCTGCTGGAGGAGCTGTACGAGGACCACGGGGACACGCTGGCGCTGCAGTACGGCGGCTCGCAACTGGTGCACCGCATCAAGACCTACCGGAAGATTGCGCCGCTCACCTCGCAGTCGAAGGACATCATGCAGTCGCTGTCGCGGTACTACAGCAACGCCTTCAGCGACTCGGACAAGCAGAATGCCATCAACCTCTTTCTAGGCGTCTACCAGGCCAGCCGGGGTCGACCGCTGTGGGAGATGGTGAACGACTACGCGCTGCACCACAGCTTTGCCCTCTGCGTGCCCACGTTGCCGCTGGGTAATGGGGCTGCTAATGGAAATGGTGGAAATGGTAACGGAAGTGGTGATGGCAGCCAAAACGGTCACTCCAACGCCATTGTCGTCGCCCGACGTGGCAACCAGGGCGTCCGAAATCGCTACACCAAGTGGTGGTCTGATGAGATTGCCCTCTGCCTGCCGCGGGCGGCCCGTGAGTTCTTCAAGGACTCCCATCGAGAGGACCCGATCTACGTGAAGCGCTTCCTCTCCTACGACTGGTTTTTCGACGTGCACCGCCTGCAGGAGTGCAACGTCCTCCAGGACCTCTTTCTCTTCAACATGAAGAAGTCCAAGTCGTACGTCGACGTGATGTCGGTGAAAAAGCAGGCCAACTTTCGCACGCAGAACCGCCAGTCGCTGGTGGGCATTCCGCTGAACACCGCCAGCGGCCCGAATGACGACAGCGACCCCTCTGACCTGTCCGACACGGAGAACGACAACATCATCATTCGCTTTGAAAGCGACTGCCAGGGGCTGGAGCACGAGGACGGCGACGTCCACGACGGCGCCGAGTACGACTTCTCCTCTGGGGGCCACGAGTCACACGGCGTGACGCCCGACCTGGAGTCCAAGGCGAAGCAATTTAACGCCAACTGGCTGGCGCTGTCTAACCGCGACTTCACGCGACCCTCCTACGAGCGCCGCGTTCGCTCCCACTACCGCAGCCTGGTGATGAGCCCCACAAACAGCTCCCTCGGCCACAAGCTGTACAGTCGCTATCTGGACTACGAGAGCTCCACCAGCGGAGAGCAGTCCACTGCTGCTGCCCACAAGTTTGCCCACTTTATAAACAGCGGCGGCAGCAGTCGTCCGACGAGCAGCGAGTCGACGAGCACCAGCGGCGGCAAGCGGCCCAGCAACAGCAGCGTCGAGCAGAGCCGACACTCGTCGCCGGCGGTCAGTCGCAGTCCGGAGAAGTCCACCGTCAATGTTGCCGTCAGTAGCAGTTCTCGTCACTTGCGCCACTACTTTGATCCACTGCGACACTACCGCCGCTACTTTGCCAACAACTAAAGACCGGTTGACTCACTGAAAGTGGTAGGCACATTCCCCCCTTTCCCTCCGTTTTGAGCTTAATCCTGTCAACCTTGTCACCGGTGCAAGCCAATGGCTACGCATCTTTCCCTTTCCCCTCCTTTACTCACTCACTCTCTTTTCTGTCCTTAATTTTATAATTTTATATTTTTTAACGCGGATTTGTGTCCTTAACCGCTCAATTACCTCACTGAATGAACGTGTTTGTGACATTGCTGCTTGTGTCACATAGATTAAAGAGTACAGTTTTTTAAACAACCAGTTCAACACACTGAGGCAGAAAGGCTGGCAGAGTTGACCCGCTGCCGCAAACGGCTGGCGGAGGTAAGCGTGAAAAGTTATACTCGCATCTCACAGGTAAAGATAATTGGCAGAGACAGTGCAGTAGAAAAAGAGAGTACTTTTTCTATTGCCGCCGCCGCCAAGGCAAGGCAATCGCACTGCTAACCGCCATCGAGACTGATTAGCTGGAAATGCCATTTTTAGCAGTCACAGTTGAGGCGGCGGCGGAAAAACGGCAATGTCATCGCACAAACAGCACACACACATTGAGACTACAAGTTGAGAAAGTGCACCACAAAAAGTAGCCCAAAAATCGAGTACAAGTGCTTTAGAAAATTTTGTAGAAGTCTGAATAGTAACAGTAGTTGTTGTTGTTTGCAGTAGCTTGATTAATTGACTCTGAACTCAATACTAAAAAAGTGTAACTGCAAGCTGTTGAACTGAATAACCGCTATTTGCTCACTTTAATTAGGTTATATTTAAAGAAAGCTGTTGCTGACCATTGCTCACTCATGGCAAAACGGATGTGGCAGCTGTTGGGAGATGTCAGTGAAAGATAACCGATCAACTGAACTGATTTAGGGGGAGCAAGTAAAAGTCATTAATATCAAAATTGAATTTGGTGTTTTTGTAGCATTTTTTGCGTTTTCTGGGCATCAAAACTTGTTGCATTTTGTGTGTTTCTCCGTTGTACTGCATTTTATTAGTAATTAGTTGTCAGGAAAAAGTTTTAGATTGGGTACTTAGTGCAAACACAAAATTGTGATGGTAGTGGCGGTATTTGCCAGGAATAGAAAAGAAGGCTCTAATAGTACGGCGTAGATTAGACTGCATCAAACAATAGTGGTTCCTCGGACAACCAGAACGGTGATTGTCGCCCATAGAGATGCTCGTCGGCTTTTAGCACCTTCCTGCTGTTTAGCGTTGCAATGGGCATTAGCAACTAAAGGTGTGCAGTGTCGCTCACAACGACAATCTCCCAGTGACAATCAACAAGATTGGACAACAAACAAAGAAAAAGCACAGGGAACTTACATCTGTGCAACCTAACAATTGCAGATTTGTGTGTGTGTGTGTGTGTGTTTGTGCTCTTGCTTTCTTGTTGCACGTCTTAACTATTGCCAATCGGTGATCTGTTGAAGCGCACACCTTTTTCTTCCTCTTCTTGATCATTAAGTTTGAGCTGCAAAGTCATCTTTTTGTGTGGTCTCGTTACAATTTAAACCTGTCAACAGCCTAATTTCAAGAAAAAAAACAAGCAATGTCTGAATTTGACGTCGAAAGTCCGCAGGCAAAGGACTTCCCGATGCCTAGCACCAGCACATACGTTGCCGGTCCGGCAAGCAACAGGGCCGAGCCAATGAACAGCAAGCCTAGCGTCAACTACACCTCCTTTGTGCGCTTCTGCATGTATATCTTCTTCATCTTCTACCTCATTTTCGCCCTGTTGATTCTCTTCTCCGGCCGCGTCGACCTGGTTCACAAGGAGCACCTGATCAGTCAGGTGCTGGAGCTGGACATGGAGGAGATCAACATTCAGCGGATGTTCATCATGAATGCGCTCTTTCTCTTTGTGGCGGCTACGCTGGGACTGTTCAGCTTCTACTACCACAAGTACACTATCTTTCTCTCGGTAAAAACTTTTGCATGTCTTTATATTCATAGCATCTAATTGGTGACAACCTAACGGCTACCTTTTTTACCACTCCATTGTTGTTTGCAGTTTTCTGTTGGCCTACTCTTCACAATGATCTTTGCTTGTGTTTCACTGAAGTACAACTACACTGCGTACAAGAAAATGGTAAGATTGTTTTTTTCAGTTTAACCGCCCCGCTAATTTGTTGTTTGTTTACTTTTGCCTTCTTCTTTTCAACATCCGCTTAAATAGGGAAATGCCATTGAGCACAACAACACTGTTAGTGTGCTCTTTGACAGCAAAATGGCTCACTATGATTGGTTCAACATGGCCGATGGGCAGTCAAAGTTCATTAATAAGTTCCAGTATGAGTTTAACTGTTGCGGCGGCAGTGATGGCTACGTTGGCTGGAGCAAACAAAAACCAAGCACTCTGCCCAATGGAGCTTTTCCCGTCAGCTGCTGTCATATTCATTTTAACACAGACATGAAAGTCAAGTGGTGCTCGTATCAGGATGTGGAAACAAAGGTAACACAACCCTTTTTAGCTTAAAAACTAATTCATTTGAGCTGAATAGCTAGTTATTTTGCATTCTATCTATCATTGTTTTTTGGTTACTTTTAAGTTTTTCCTAGTATTTTCATTTTTGTCAATAAGTGAAAGTTTAAACATGTAAACAATTTTGATAGTCTAGCCCACCTACGCGCAAACAATTGCTTTCACTTACTTTGTCTACAATCAAAACTGCAGAACTAGTTATTAATAGCAAATTATGCCTTGTGGCATATCAGTTTGAAAGGTATCTTATGGTTCAGTTAATTGGACGCTCATTTTGAACTTAGCCAATGCAATTTTGTTTTGATATTAACAGTCTAAAAGTATACACATTAACAGCTAATTAGCTCCACTAAGCAAACTGCAATGTGGATTTTGCAAAAAGGTTTGTTTTTAAGCTGTGTTTGCATTACAGTTGCATGTGGCAAAAAATATTTACCGACAATTTATTAATAATTTATTGTTTTGTTAATTGAAACTGTCGGCAGTACTTGCCCAAAAAAGTTTAAAAACTCAATTAAATTTTTAACAATACGATGTTTAGCAATTTATTTTAAAACAAACTAATTAACATTTTGTTTATTTTACAGAAATCTTGTCCGGCAGCGTTCACCGGTCATTTGGTTGCTGTGCAAAACACCTTGAAGACGCAAACGATGCTGTTGCTAGAAATTGTTTTGACTCAATTTCTCACCATAACTGTTTTCTTTTTTCTTATTTTCCGTGGTGAACGAATGTTTGTCAGCCGCTCTTAATAAAACGGTAGCTGTCGCACCTTTAAAAAGGACACATTTACAGTTACAGTGCAAATATGGCAGTGAATTAAGCATTTTACACTTTTATTAGTGCTGCAATGGACAATCAGCAACAGATAACATTTTTGAACATTTTATTTTTACCGCACAAATTTTGTTATAACAGGTAATTTATAAACTTTAATACTTTTTGTTTATCAAATTTTTTTACAAAATAAAACTAAAATCATTGTGTTTGAAATAAAATGTTTTTATTTATTGTTTGATAAAAAAATGCAAGTGTCTAATTATTAAACATAAACATTTCCGGTCATTTAATCTATGTGAGCATAGCATTGTCACAATTTTGTCAAAAACAAATTATTTTTTTTAGCATTGTGCATACGACAAACAGTGGTTTTTACTGCAATTGTTACTGAAATGAATAACTTGGTAGATCGTCAAAAACTTTTTGCACAAAATAAAACTGCAACTACAATGATAATGCACAACAGTTTTGATTTTACCGGTTTTTTGTGTGCCGGCAAACAATCAACAGATTATAAGAAAATTTACGACCTTTTGTTTATTTCAACGTACACATAATGTTTCAATAAAACTGTTGTTTTTGGAGTTTGATAAATAACTAACTGAGAAACAGTCAAACAATGTTAAAATATCAAGCTACTCACAACCAGGGCTCAACGCAAAAGTGCCCGTTTATAACGGTGGTAGCTGTAACACCACATCTGTGGTGTGAGAGTAGTGGCAGTGGGGCAATGCGCTTGCGTCACGTGACTCATGTGCCCACAGTGGCATTCAGAGAATTCTCGCTGAAAAAAATTTCCACTACAAAAAAAGCCTTGGTAGCACACTGATAGTTAGAAGGCAACCAGTGAGTTACGGTTTTTTTCGCCAATTTCTAGGCCAAATTTAAACACAAAATAAACGGCTAGTTTAATAGGAAGCGGCAAATATTCAAATTAAACAATGTCAGTTTCATTCATATTTTGGATAAAAACGGTTTCAAGGTTAAAAACCTCATATTCAGTAATGAGGTATTGGCAACATTGAGCAATCCGGTATTTGTTTTTTGCAAAACAATAATTTTAAAAATGTTTTTTTGTGGGTGAATTTTCTCAATACATTTCACCAGCCGTCAGGCTGGTGAAATGTTCATGATACACGCGAGATTTTTTGGCACAAACACGCAGGAGATATAGTGGGATTTTTGTGGAAAATACCAACTTCTAAGTTTGGGCGGAACTTTAGTTAAAAAATTTTTACTTTTAATTGTTTTACAAACAATTTTTGTATTAACTAAGACATTTTTCCGAAAAAGCAATTTACCGAAAAAAATTTGTGTTTGTGTCAGCTCTCACTTCTTCGCTGGTTTTTGTGAAATGTCCTATTCGACGAAATGTATTATCATCAATTACCAAGGGTTCCGCCCAAACTTAGAAGTTGGTATTTTCCACAAAAATCCCACTATACCTCCTGCGTAATTGTGCCAAAAAAATCTCGCGTGTATCATGAACTTTTCACCAGCCGTCAGGCTGGTGTTTACATTAGAAATAGCTGCGTGTTTAGGAAACAGGCTCTACGTGTGCAGCGCGCCCCACTGCCACTACTCTCACACCACAGATGTGGTGTTACAGCTACCACCGTTATAAACGGGCACTTTTGCGTTGAGCCCTGCTCACAACTAGATTTTGTGCCTGCCTGATTGGTTGACCAAAAAAGAAAATCAATTTGGCGTTTCCCGTTTTGATTATCGATGCACAACTTCACAACGGCTTTCAAAAGTGAAAGTTTGAGCATTGTCTGCTGACGCATCAACTAATTGAATACTGAAATTGAGCTGTAAAGTGAACACTGACAGTGAGATCATCTCTGTCAGGCACCACATGATTGTTATTTTTCACCTGTTCAGCTGGCTAGTTAGACACCAACGCACAATACTGTTGTGCCGCTCTCTCAACACAAATAGGGTGTCAGTTTGTCATGTTCGTTTTCGCAATCAATTGAGTAGTCTATCAACGATGAGAAGAAAACAAAAAATTAATAAAGTTTAAAATTTTTGTTTAAAACTCATTTACATATGTTAATGCCGACTTTTACTACTGAAAGCACCTGACAGGAAAATGAATGAAGCAATGAATAAGTGAGTGTTTGACAACAAAAAAAAGAATGAGAACAGCAGTGGTGTCCACTGATGACCAGTGGACAGTGAGCAACCTACTACTACTACTTCTGGGTCAGACATTAGTGCTGAGATGATCAAGAGGCAGGCTGACAAGTCGGGGCGACAAATGCAGGTTGCTTAGTCGTCAGCATTGCTCACTGGACACTGTTTTGCTCCTTTCATTTTTGGGACGCACGCACAGGCATAAACTCATTCATTCACTGACACTTGCATTTGCACTCACCCATTGACCGTCTTCACTTTGCCAGTGTGCATAACTTATCTCCCAGTGATATCAGGCAGAAATTGTTGCACACAGCACCGACTATGTGAGCCTGTTGCGGGACACACTGCCAAATGGGAAGACGCCGCAGTCGCCGCATCTTTACCGTCTACCTCACTACTGACACAACGTCGAAAGTATGCGGTATTGAGACGGACGGCTTTGCCTGCTTAGGCGTACTGTATGATCAAACTGCCCGTTAGTGATTGTCGATAAAAGCAAAAACTGATAAAGTGATAAACAAATTCAAAAGATGAATGAATGCAAAGAAAAAAAAGTGATAGTTAAAGAAGAGAGCAAACTGAAATCAGTTTTCCCCTCTCTACCAGTGCATCACCGTTTGTTGTCGCACTTTTCTCTTTTTCTCCCTCTCTCTCTCTCTCTCTTTCTCACTTGCCCTTGTGTGCCTGACTAACCTGGTGAATCTCTTCTCTCTCTCTCTCTCTCTCTTTCTTCCTTTCGGTTTTACTATTAATTTTCTCCCAGTGCTCTCACTTGCGCGGTTAGCCTGTGCTCTCCTCTTAGCTCTTTCACTGGTTTACAGAATGCCTGCCCGTCATATAAAAACGTTTGCAAAGCGGTAATGCCGTTTTTTGTTTTGTCCAATTAGCAGTCGACCTGCATGTGTGCTTGAAAAAAAGCTTATTTTTAATAACTGTAAACCGGCCATGTTTTCCAGGGTGCCACATGTTTTGTTTAAAGCAATTTTAAATTTTGTTTTTGAAATGAAAAAATGAAAAAAAATAAAAATGTTAACACTTTTAAATCAAGTTACTGTTAAAAAGTTCAGATTTGTTTGTTTGATTGTGTAGTGTGTGTTTATTATCGTCTAAATAGTTGTTCAACATAACGCCAACTAATACTTTTTAACAACACCTCAAAAACGCCATTTTAAAAATGGGGTTTTTAAAATCACTAGTCGCCTCTGCTGTGCCGTTAATGCCAATCATGTCTTTGTTGTCAATACCGAGAGCGGATTTCGGTCAGCACACCGTTCCCTCCAAAGTGCAGTTTAAACTTCACAGCATTCGTGACAAATGGGACACTGAGTATGATTTCGTCATCATCGGCGGTGGATCAGCCGGTGCAGTGCTTGCCAATCGTCTTTCCGAAGACCCACACGTTCATGTGCTACTGTTAGAAGCTGGAGGGACGGAAAATATGATCAGTGATATACCGCTATCCTACTTGAACCTTCAGCAAACGCCAATGGACTGGGCCTACAAAACAGAACCACAAAAAGCGTCTTGTTTTGGACACAAAAATCGGGTAAAGTACATTTTTTATTAAAATTGTTTGTTGATAGTTTATCTAAAAACAATCAATTATAAATACAGTTTTAAATTTATTTGTAAACATCTTTCAATTGTGAGGGTAGAATAAGAAAACTTGGTAAAATTCGCATTGTGTAGCCATATTACGCCATCAATCATTGGAAATTGACAACTTGTTGACAGCATATTGATAGATCGATTGAATGATTGAGCAGTTGCATAATGACCAACAGCTGGTTGGCAAAAAAATGTATAACAGAAAAATTTAAAACTGTTTTAATTTATTATCAAAAAAATGAACACCATTGTGTAAATACTAAAAATAAATATTTAATTTAGACATCAACTAGTCAGTGGGCAAACTTGATTTGTTAATATAGAACAAGAAACAATACAGTTTTTGCCAGTTTACTGTTTTAAATATACAAATTAAAACTTGAGATTTATTATGTGCAAAAACATAAATAGGTTGTTGGAAAAACATAATTCAATGTTACTGACTGTTTATTTAATAATATTTCAAGTTTATTAACAAGAATTGCTTTCAACTTAATGAATCATTTTAACAACTTTACTAAACTGATAATTGACAAGTGTTTGAAGCTAATCAGATGATAACCAGCAATTAACTAGCCCATCAATAAGATTAATGGGGGCTCTTAAAGCACGGGCTCAGTGTGTCCTATTTCGACACAACTGGCTTAGAA
>JAALOO010002210.1_pt1 | contig 11221 bp, 11 predicted proteins | sample 7257641 | NCBI WGS metagenome assembly JAALOO01 (sample SAMN14085613, study PRJNA598686) | mite metagenome | biome: ENVO:01001000; feature: ENVO:01001002; material: ENVO:01001226; isolation source: single female mite from University of Michigan culture on fish food culture... ... | reverse complement strand
AAAGCTCATCAGGCTCGCCTTCAGTTGATCGGTGGGTGTTAGCTGCTTAAAAACGAAGATAAGACATAAATCTGAAAGGGGTCGAAGAGGTGGCATGGCTGAAGATGAGATGTTTGAAGCTTTAAAGAAGTTTGGGAAAGAGCGAAAAGGTACTTTGTGTGTCTTCTCAGGACAAACTGCGAGTGAGAAATTACCGACAGATTTTCAAAATAAAAATTTAAATCGCTCCTCCATTTCTACACTGGCGGGGCGAAGGGAGAGAGAGAGAGGCGGTGGGGTGGCAATAGACGTCAGCAGCGCATCGTACACGTCAGTGAGAGAAACGGAGAGAGAACTTCTCCGCTCTCTGCTTTGAGCTGTGCTGTCATCAGCAAGCCTTGTTGTTGCCACATTCCACCTTAAAACACCGGTATCAAGATAAGAGAAAGGAGTAGAAAGGAGTGAACCGATTCACAACCCCACCATCATCAGCATCTTCGTCACCACCACCGCCACCATATTCACCTTTACACAGAGTTAGACCACCAGACACCTCTGTGAAGATGGTAAGCGTTTGCCGTTTTGAAAGTTGTCAACAAGAGCGGCGTCTTTTTGGGCTGATTTGTACTAACATCTTTTTTCTATTTTCTCCTTCTCCTTCAGCCGCTAAAGTTGGACGTCCGCCGCAAGCTGCTCGCCCACTCTGACCGCGTCAAATGCGTGGACCTGCACCCGGTGGAGCCCTGGCTCCTCTGCGGCCTCTACAGCGGCCACGTGCACATCTGGAACTACGAGACGCAGCTGCTGCTGAAGTCCTTTGATGTGTGCGATGTCCCGGTGCGCTGCTCGAAGTTCATCCCCACCAAGAACTGGATCGTCACGGGGGCGGACGACATGCAGGTGCGCGTCTTCAACTACAACACCCTCGAGAAGGTGCACACCTTTGACGCCCACTCCGACTACATTCGCTCCATCGTCGTCCACCCGACGCAGCCGTACATTCTCACCTCCAGCGACGATATGATCATCAAGCTGTGGAACTGGGAGAAGAGCTGGGCCTGCACGCAGGTCTTCGAGGGCCACACGCACTATGTGATGCAGGTGGTGGTCAACCCGAAGGACAGCAACACCTTCGCCAGCGCCTCACTCGATCGCACCGTCAAGGTCTGGCAGCTGGGCTCCAATGCGCCCAACTTCACGCTGGAGGGCCACGACAAGGGCGTCAACTGTGTCGACTACTGCCACAGCGGCGACAAGCCCTACCTGATCTCGGGCGCCGACGATCGCCTGGTGAAGATCTGGGACTACCAGACGAAGACGTGCGTCCAGACGCTGGACGGCCACGCGCAGAACGTAGTGGCCGTCTCCTTTCACCCGGAGCTGCCCATCTTCATGAGCGGCTCAGAGGACGGCACGGTGCGCGTCTGGCACCTGAACACCTACCGCCTGGAGAACACGCTCAACTACGGCCTGGAGCGGGCGTGGACGATTGCCTGTCTGAAGGGCAGCAACACCGTCGCCATCGGCTACGACATTGGCAGTCTGGTGATCAAGCTGGGCAGAGAGGAGCCCGCCATGTCCATGGACAGCTCGGGGAAGATTGTCTGGGCGCGACACGCCGAGCTGCAGCACGCCAACATTCGCTCGCTGGGCAGCGGTGGAGCTAGCAATGAAGCAGGAGGAGGAGATCAGGAGACGATCAAGGACGGGAACATCCTCCCGCTGGCGGTGAAGGACATGGGCAGCTGCGAGATCTACCCGCAGACCATCTCCCACAACCCGAACGGCCGCTTTGTGGTGGTTTGCGGCGACGGCGAGTACATCATCTACACGGCGCTGACGCTGCGCAACAAGAGCTTCGGCTCGGCGCAGGAGTTTGTGTGGGCGCAGGACAGCAGCGAGTACGCCGTCCGCGAGCACAACTCCACCGTGAAGATCTTCAAGAACTTCAAGGAGAAGAAGAGCTTCAAGCCGGACACGGCGGCGGACGGCATCTTTGGCGGCTTCATGCTGGGCGTCCGCTCGCCGGCCGGCTCGCTCGCCTTCTACGAGTGGGACTCGCTGGAGCTGATTCGCCGCATCGAGATCGCCCCCAAGGCGGTCTACTGGTCGGAGAATGGCGAGCTGGTGGCCATCGCCTCCGAGGACAGCTTCTACATTCTCCGCTACAACCCCGAGGCGGTGTCGCGCGCCTTTGAGGGCGGCGATGCGGCGGAGAACGAGGCGATCACCGACGACGGCATCGAGGACGCCTTTGACGTGGTGGGCGAGGTGACGGAGACGGTGAAGACCGGCCTGTGGATCGGCGACTGCTTCATCTACACCAATCACCTCAACCGCCTCAACTACTTTGTCGGCGGGGAGATTGTCACCATCTCGCATATGGACCGGTGAGACCACTTTTTTGGATTTGCGTTTTGTTAATCATTCGCTAACCTTTCCATTTCTTCCTCACCAGTGCCATGTACCTCCTGGGCTACATCAGCCGCGAGAACCGCCTCTACCTGGGCGACAAGGAGCTGAACGTCGTCTCCTACTCGCTCCTCCTGCCCGTCCTCGAGTACCAGACGGCGGTGATGCGCAACGACTTCGAGGTGGCCGACCGCATTCTGCCGGCCATTCCCCGCGAGCAGCGCACCCGCGTGGCGCAGTTTCTGGAGAAGCAGGGCTACCGCCACCAGGCGCTGGCTGTCAGCACCGACCCGGAGCACCGCTTTGACCTGGCCATCTCACTGTCGGACACGAAGACAGCCTACCAGCTGGCGCTGGAGGCGCAGTCGGACGCCAAGTGGAAGGAGCTGGCGAAGCTGGCCACCTCGCTCTGCGAGTTCGACCTCGCCCAGCAGTGCTACAGCAACGCCTCCGACTACTCGGCGCTCCTCCTGCTGGCGACCAGCACCGGCAACGCCGCCATGGTCGGCCGCCTGGCGGAGATGGCCCGCGAGAAGGACATCTACAACGCCTCCTTTCTCAGCTACTTCATCCTCGGCGACCTGCGCCAGGCGCTGGCGGTCCTGGTGGAGACGGGCCGTCTGCCGGAGGCCGCCTTCTTCGCCCGCGCCTACCTCCCCTCGGAGGTCTCTCGCGTGCTCGCCCTCTGGAAGGAGACGCCCAAAGGGCGGACGGACAAGTCGGTGCAGGCGCTAGCGGATCCCAATCAGTACGAGAACCTCTTTCCCAACTTTCAGCAAGCGTTGCGGGCGGCCGAGGAGAGGGACCGGGCGCTGGGAGTCACTGCAGTGGCCGCTGATGGAAGTAGCAGCAGTAGTAGTACTGCGCCAACGAGACGATTCCGGGCAAAGGACTACCTTGCGGTGAAGGAACGGCTGGAGAGTGGCGGCGAGCCGGCCGCCCTGCAGCTGCTGCTGCAGCAGGAGGAGAGCGGCGATGGACTGTCGCTCAGTGCCAAGATGGACCGGCTGACGGTGGCCGATGAAGGGGTGAAGCGAACAGAAGATGTGGAGGAGGAGATTGAAGCTTACCGGGGAGGAGAGGAGGAGGAGGAAGAGGAGGAGGTAGAGTTTAGTGATGCTGATTAGGTAAGACTTGAGGTGTCTTTGTTTGAAATGTAAAACTCATTGTTTTTCTTCTAGTCCCCCGCAATCCACCCCGCCCACCTTTACACCACCATCTACATACACACCTGACCTTGATCCTTGCGCTGTTTGTACTGCTGCTGCCGACGCAGTATTTGTTGTTCTAAAGTATATTATTATTGCTATTAACTCTATTCTATTTACCTGGTTCAAGAGGCTTAAGTGCATTGATTACACACACACGCAAACAATAATAAAGAGACTTGATATTTTTTTTCTAAATCCACCGAAAAGACTTTATAGAAAAATTTAGTGAAAAAAAGTTATCAAAAGCTAACTAAGGAATAACTGACAAGAGACTAGCTAAAAAAGTACACCGAATCGAGGACCTGCTTCAGGTCAAAGTCGCCCTTGGGTATGGTCCGGTGGACGGCCTTGAGCAGCTGGCGGTGCTGCGCCGGCGTCATCTCCCTCGCCCCCTCATTGTGCACCTCCTCCAGCCGGCGAGCGAGGTAGGCGGCCAGGTTGTCGAGAATGGGCTCCTCGTGCAGGCCCACAAATGTCCGCCGGCAGATGCCGTTCATGGTGTCCACCTGACTGGCATGTGTCCAGAAGCAGTCGTGGACGCTGGCAAAGGTAAGGCCGGCGCGGTGGCAGCCGAGCGCCGTCAGCATCATGTGACTAGAATCGAGCGAGTGGATGAAGTTGGGCGGGAAGCCGTTCTTCTGCTTCATCGTGTTCGGCATCAGGCTGCTGGTCGCCTGCTCTCCTTTCGAGTTTTTCTACGAGAAGAAATAAGGGAGGTCAAACACTCAGAAAACCAAATATATTATTTTGTACAAACCTTGGTCGTCTTAAAGTACGGCTGAATGACGGGAAAGCCGAGCGGCGTCACCCAGTCCACCGTGGCCCCATACTCTGCGCTGATAATCTGCGCCGCCCCCGTCAGCCAGTCCTGAATGGCCCTCGTCTGCTTGAACATCCGCCCAATGCTGGCGAAGATCTTCTCGCTGATGTAGAGCGAGGCGGTCACCTTGTGGCCCTCGGGGAAGGCGGCGTCCTCCCGCAGTCGCTTCAGCACCTGCAGCTTGGCGCCGTACTTCGTCACGCCGTACACGTACGTCATCACCGTCTGCTTCACCACCTTGCGGGTGATGAAGCCCCGGACGACGGCGGCAATCTCCACGCCGGCCGCCGCGTCCCGCTCAATCTCCGCCTCGACGAGGGCGGCCACGTCGGAGTAGACGTCCTGGGGCACCTCCGCCGGCACCAGATTCACCGACCTGGCGCCGAGGAGGTCGCGGCCCAGAGCGGCGTAGTGCTGCAGCCCATTGCAGCTGCCGTCCTGGTGGATGGCCAGGTGGCTGACGTAGGAGGCGGGGTCGCCGCTGCGCACCGCCGCCGTCAGCTCAATGCAGGCCGCCAGCGTCTGCCACTTCTCGTCCGCCTGCATCCACCACCGCCGCCCCTCCAGTGGGCGGTCGGCGCTGTCCATTATCAGCTCCTCGAGGATCTCGTCGGCGTAGGCCAGTCGCTCCGCCACTGAGCACCGCTTCTTCAGCCCCGTCAGGTTGATCAGGTGCACCTTGAGCCAGTCGAGGCCGCGCTCGCCCAGCGGACTGCCCTTTGCAAAGAGAAGCAACGAGCGGGAGAGGTCGCTGCCGAGGTGGTTAAAGTTGGGCGGAATGGGGTAGACGCGGCTGCGAAAGTCGGTGTTGATGGGGAACCAGAAGGTGCGGTCGCGGAGCTGTGTAGAAATGATTGATTGGTTGGGATTAAGAAAAAGGTGATTTTAGTAACTTAAGCCCAACACTCACATAGTGGCCAATGGAGAGCTTGTAGAGGCAGTCCACCCACAGGCTGTACATCTCCGCCTGCTCCTTCTTCTGCAGCTTCCGCCGGTGCCAGGTGTACGCCTTCTCCTTGGGCGTCATGTCGCTAAAATGAGAGGAGAAAGCTCGGTGTTTTGAACGCACACAAAACCCTTATCACTTACTGTGTGGAACGCGGCAATGGGCCAAACTTGGACAGCGAGATGGGAATGTCAAGTTCGAGGTTCCCTCTGTCCTTGAAGATCGAAGTGGCAATGTCCAGTAACTAATAGAACCAAAGGGTACTGATTAAAAACTGCCATCAAACACTTCCAAAAAACACAACACCTACCCGTCCATTAATCTTCCACGGACAGAGCGAGAGGGCGTTGAGCGCATCAAAGGTGGGGTAGAACTGCGTCACCGGCGTCCGGCGGAGCATCGCTCGCGGGTAAGCGGCCGGCAGGCGAATGACAAAGTTCGGCACCAGCAGATTGCCGCCAAAGTTGGTGGCCACCCAGGGCACCGGCGGGGAGAGCATCGGCAGGCGTTCCGTCTCAAAGTGAATCGCCGAGCAGGCGCCCTCGTAGAGGCGAATGAGCAGGGGGTGAACGCGTACCTCCCGCTTCGTCTTGAAGCAGTCGTGGCTCTTGTAGACGAAGCTGATCACTGGGGTGAGCGAGGATGAAGACGAGGTGGAAACACCTGAAACGCCCTCCGAAGGCCCACTCTGCTGGAGAGCGCCCATCAGCACCGAGTTAAAGTGCGCATCGGCGCTGATCACCTCGTAGAGGTCCTTGCCCAGCTCCCGCAGGACATTCACCGGCCACTGCTTGCTCTCGTCAAAGTAGAAGTGGTGCCCTCCCGCCTCCACCAGCCGCTGCTGCCAGTACTCGCGGGGGCTGTGCTGCCCCATCAGCGCCGGACTGCGCGTGTACTCGACGGCGTAGGCGGCGTAGCAGCGCTTGAAGTCGGCCAGCGTCCCGTCGGCGGCGTTCGAGCGCAGCAGGTACTCGCCCATCACCCGCCGGCCCAGGGCCTCAAAGAGCTGACTGGCAAAGGGCGAGTAGTGCTCGCTGAAGGTGGCGCAGCGGCGAATCTCCTCCAGCATCGCCTGCACGTAGAACTCCGGCTCGAGGATGCTCAGGTAGTGGTGGTAGGGAATGCCGTTCAGGCGCTTCTGCCGGCTGCAGACGGTGTCGAGGTGGGCGGCAAAGCCCGCCGCCAGCGTCTCCCGCCACTCCGCCTCGAGGAGGTCCAGCAGGCGCTGGTAGGCCTCGGCTGGAAGGCGTCGAGGCTCGAGGTCGTAGAAACGGGCGCCCGGCACCGGGGGCACCTTCACCGTGGCGGCCATCTCCGCGGCCAGTTGCTCCTCGAGCAGTGCGGTCATCTGCTCGCCCGTCTGCAGGTCGGCGACGCCGGCAAAGGGATCGTAAGGAGGCTGCTGCGGCAGCTGCTCCCGCTCCAGCGCCACCAGGTGCTTGTTGGGCGGCGCCCGCGGGTGCTGGTACCGGCGAGTGTGGAGGCGAATGCCCAGCCGGTCCAGCGTCTCCTTCAGCAGACGCAGCTCGGCGGAGCTCAGCGTGGAGCGGTAGAAGAGGAACTGCGGACTGAGGCCACTTTCCGCCATCTCCTGGAGGAGGCCGCGTACATCGGCGGCGGTAATTCGCTTCAGCTGCTTCACCAGCGAGAGGAGGTAGTACTCGAAGATGGGCACCGTCAGGCGCTGCTTCTGCCCGGTGGTGGTGCTGGTGATGAAGCGCATCAGCTCGCGCACATTTTCGGTGTTGCCCTTCCGCGCCCAGCCCTTGATCAGCAGCTCGGCGCACTGGGCAGTGTCCGCCGACGGCAGCGAGCGGCCAAACTTGCCGACAAACTCGAGGAAGAAGGCGTGCGCCTCGGGTAGCGCATCGCTGTAGGTGCAGACGTGGATGAAGCTGAGCAGATTGCGCTTGGTGAGGGCGGTGTCGTCGAAGAGGTCGCAGGTCTGGCTGAAGTGGCTGCCCTCATCAACAGAGCTGTTCGACATAAAGTCCCGCTCTTCAGGAAGGTTTTCGCAGGAGAAGCTCTCCAGGGAGAGCTCCTTGAAGATGTCCAGCGAGGCGGTGTCCTGTTCGATGATGGACTCTGCTTCAGCTGAGAGTTGGATTCCTTCTGCTGCTGCTGATGATGATGATGAAGATGATGAGAGTGATGATAAGGTCGCAGAATATTGCTTCAAGGCGGTCGATCGAGGCACTTTAGTTGGCACTCGTTTAGGAGTGGATGAAGGTGAAGAAGAAGGGGGTGGAGTTGATGGCGGTGATGAAGATGATGATGGACCAGAAGCAGCAGCTCTGTTCGCTTTTCGAGACCTTGCGCTGGTCTTTGTCTTGTGGCTCTGAATATCGTCGAGGATCTTGTGGATTCTCACGTTTAAGCTCGAGAGGCGTCGAGTGCCTCTGCTGCTGCTGATGTTGTCTATGATTCTGGTGGCAGACTGCTGTCGCCAGCCAAGCTGCAGGCTGTGGCGCAGAAGACATCGAGAGCAGAAGAGCGTGGTGGTGGGCGCCGAAGTGGCCGCGTAGTTGCTGGCCACCGACAGAAGTGACCACATCTTTGGCTGCTGCTAATCAGTCTTGGTCCTGGACAGAGTTCTTCCGATGATCACAGCATTGTCTGGCATCAGCCTGGAAGACAGCATGCTGCGCTGCTTTATTTTTGCAGACGGCATGGACGAGGAGGAGGGCGAAAAGAAAACAACAAAGTCAGCTGTGCGGGAGAAAGAGCGCAGCAGTGCAAATAGACGCTGTGATTGTTGTTGATCTTTTTCAACCTTTACCAAAGTGTGTGTGTGTGTGTGTGTGATTTCCAAAGTTCTAAATGCCTTTCCACCTGCTGCCTTAAATAGCACGCACACCAGTTCCGGTGTGATATTAGCTCAATGTGGTGGAGAAGATTTGATTCTATAATTTATATTAAAGTGTAAGCTAAAGTTTAAGCAGCAAATCAGCAAGCAAGCAGCAGCTAGAGCATGGTGATCCAAGGCGGCAGCAGTCACCTTCTCCTGCGCCACCTGAGGCTGGTGATGATCAGGACGGCCGCCGGCCAGCAAAGAAGCCTCCTCTCCTCTTCAGCAGGTCGGCGTGTCCTTCAGCAAGCCCAGGCGGTGCCCAAGCAGAACAGGGCGGGAGTTCTGTCACGCTTTATTTCCAATGGACATGGAACTTCCCAGCTCCTCAAGGTCCCCGGAAAGTCCACCGCCCTTTTACCGGGGCGCATTCTTCTCAATTGCAAGCAGCACTTTCACACTACGCCTCGCCGTTTCAATCCGATCATTGCCATCATCGCGAGACAGGCGGCCAAGGTGGCCTCCGTTTTGCTGGGCAGGTAGGGCGGCAAAAACCCGTTACCTTGGTTTTCAATTTCTAAATTCACCACTCTGTAGAGCACTTCGAAACTGGTGGGCCAAGCTGCCGGCCAACAAGCGGGAGGTCTTCCTGGAGTTCATTCGGCGGCACCGGCTGAAGCTGCTGGCCGGCGTCGGCCTGGTGCTCGCCTCCTTCGCCTACTACTACTTCTCGCACATCCAGGAGACGCCGATCACCAAGCGGCGCCGCTTCATCGCCTTCACCCCCGAGCAGTTCGAGGTGCTGAACAAGCTGGAGTTCGACCAGCAGATTGAGACGTACAAGAGCAAGCTGCTGCCGACGGAGCACGCGGACACGCAGCGGGTGGGCCGCGTCGTCCGCCAGCTGCTGGCCGGCAATGAGGACATCGAGCAGATCAAGCGGCACGACTGGTCGGTGTCGGTGATCAACGACGAGTCGGTGATGAACGCCTTCGTCATGCCCAGCGGCAACATCTTCGTCTTCAGTGGGCTGCTGAAGATGGTCGACAATGACGACCAGCTGGGCATGATTCTGGCGCATGAGATATCGCACGCTATTCTAGGTCATGGGCTGGAGAATGTTAGTGTTTTGTTTTGCTTTGTTTTCACTGCTAATCTTTCTACTTCTTTCACCATCTCTAGATCAGCCACCAGCACATCGTGGACATCGTCTTCATCAGCCTGCTCGGCTTCCTCTGGATGTTCCTCCCCTCGGACCTGATCGCCGCCATCGGCACCGCCTTCTCCCGCTTCATCCTCGGCATCAGCTTCATGACGCCCTACTCGAAGATGCTGGAGACGGAGGCGGACGAGGTCGGCCTGATGCTCGCAGCGAAGGCCTGCTTTGACGTGCGCGAGGCGAGCGCCTTCTGGCACAAGATGGCCATCATCAGTGGGGCGGATCCGGTGCACCAGCTGCAGTCGAGTGTGGAGTTCCTGGCGACGCATCCCTCTCACGAGAAGCGCTCCGAGCACCTCGACGGGCTGCTGGAGGATGCGCTCAAGTGTCGCGATGGCTGCCACTGCTCGGCCCTGCCCAAGGAGGACCCGAGGGAGAGGGTGCAGCGGATGCGCGACCAGATCATTCGCCTCAACAAGGACAAGAACATCGAGGGCGTCCTCAAGATTTGAGTGCCTGCCAACAACTGACGCTTGCCTGTCCGCTCCCACCGCCTCCCTCCCTCCCTGCCTGCTCAGAAAACGGCGTGCAATAAATAGGTGCGCATTGCATCATCCGTCAAATGCTTCAAATGCTCGGAGCGCGGCTCTTTCCGCTCTAAAGGCGACGTGTCATTGCTGCTGCAGCTGCTGCTGACGCGTTTGTTATTGTCTCTCTCCACGCACAGTTGCTAACTGTACATTGCAATGTGTCATTGACACACAAGCTCTCTCCCTTGTCGACCAGCTGCAAATCACCACCACCGGTGATCACCCTCTGTCAGCAGTTGATAATCGAGGTCATCACGTGATAATAAAAAAAAGTTGGTCATATTCTTCGGGAACGCTCGGGCAAGAGGTAGAAAGTGCTAGCAGTGGAGGGAGAAATGCAGTGAAATCAAAGGCGACGGCTTACGTCAGTTGTGAGGCGGCGCAAGAGAGCGCTTAGGCCACATCAGCGTAAGCCGCCGGCCTGCACAACGGCAGAGAGCGCCAATCAGCAAAGTACACGAGGACAGTCCGCTGTGCCAAGGAAGGGAAGCGCTATTTAAGCCTACTTCCAGCCACTTCGCCAGACATTTACCTTCCACACTCGAACCAGTGAACACACACGACATCACTTCTCTTCAACACCATTTACTCCTCTCTCTCTCTCTCACTTCAACTTAAAACTGAATCATCACTTTGAGTAAACTGACTACCGTTGAATCCTCTCACTCACTAACTACAGGCGATTCTACGATGGCGAGAAGTAAGAAGACGTCGTCCAAGGTTTTGCCGATGCTGCTCTTGGGCTGCGTGGCGGTCACCTGTCTGATTGCCGACGCTGGCGCCACGGAGAGCAAGGATAAGGACAAGGCGGAGGTGGGCACTGTGATCGGCATTGATTTGGGTAAGATTGAGTGGTTGTTCGGTTGATGCTGGGATTCAGTTTCTAAATCCTCTTTTTTCTATTTGCAATACAGGAACCACATACTCTTGTGTGGGCGTTTTCAAGAATGGTCGAGTGGAGATCATCGCCAACGATCAAGGTAACCGAATTACGCCCTCCTACGTGGCCTTTACCGCCGAAGGTGAGCGTCTGATTGGTGACGCGGCAAAGAACCAGCTCACCTCGAACCCTGAGAACACCGTCTTTGACGCTAAGCGACTCATCGGTCGTGAGTGGACTGATCCCAATGTTCAGCATGATCTCAAGTTCTTCCCCTTCAAGCGTAAGTAACAGGGACTCGTATGTTTTCTAGAACATTCCATTGACCTGATTTTTACTCTAACAGTGGTTGAAAAGAACACCAAGCCGCACATTCAGTTGAAGACGAGCACCGGTGATAAGGTGTTCGCCCCCGAGGAGATCAGTGCCATGGTGC
>JAALOO010002208.1_pt1 | contig 11226 bp, 9 predicted proteins | sample 7257641 | NCBI WGS metagenome assembly JAALOO01 (sample SAMN14085613, study PRJNA598686) | mite metagenome | biome: ENVO:01001000; feature: ENVO:01001002; material: ENVO:01001226; isolation source: single female mite from University of Michigan culture on fish food culture... ... | reverse complement strand
CTCTCTCGAACGCAATGCAACTGAAAATGTCAATCTTCAGGTGCATCTCTTTGCAAACGACAACGATGCTCTGTTTAGTTTGAGTGAGCCTCTTCGCAGACGGGTAGTTAGCTATGGTGGACGCTGTATGATACACTACGCCACTGATAATATTCCTCTTCTCTGCAATCATTTCTCCTCCCTCACTTCACTGTTTGTTTACTGTGAGAAATTCTCTCAAATTGAACCACTGTTCACAGCCCTTTCCAAACTACGACAGTTAGTTCACCTGAAATTGTATTTACATTTTCCTGAAGACCAACCCGATGAAGTGTTACCACCTTCCCCTCTGACCCAGTTACCCTCGGTCCGGGCTTTAGATTTGGACTTGCTCATCGGCTCTCACTCGACGGTGCAGTGGCTCAACCTGGGTTGGACGCTGCCTAACTGCCAAGCCATACATCTCTATTTCTTTTTGTGTAATAATTGTAGAATCCTCTTTGTTGATAGAATTTATGATAGACTTGACACTGGTTTGGTGCCAGTTCACTCGAAAGCTCTCGAATGTTATCGCAAAGCAGCACTTCACAAACTTCACCGTGGTGTTCACCCAAAGAAAATCATCTTGGCCATGGAGAAACTTCCCCTTGATCAGCTGCCCATTACTGACCAGTAATTTTCAACAAGTGTTTTCAATCAATACGTTTATTTTTGTCATTACTTTTGAAATAAACTATTTTTATGTATACTTTTTGTTGAAGTTTTTTTCACAAACCTGTTTCAGCTGAAAATCCTTTCAATGGTGCTTTTCTAGCATTTCTCCAGAGCATATCTCATTTTCTGTGTGATCTCAAGGGGAAAACTCTCTCACATATGTACCTGAAGATATTATATCTCGAGAGAGCTAGAAGCAAATGGTCCAGGGGAGAGTATATAAAGGTGCACTTCCTGCACTTCGAGTCACTCTCTTCCAAACAGTTCTTTCACTCGTCCTAAGCAGCTGTAGCAACAACTCCTTCAAAGCTCACTTGCTGACCCAAATATCTCATAATCAGCCATGCCACCTTTTCGACCCCTTCCAGATTTGTGTTTGATTGCCGTTTTTAAGCAGCTAACACCCACCGATCAACTGAAGGCGAGCCTGATGAGCTTTCGCTGTAAAGTTCTGGTGCGAGCAGCGAATCGTCGAGTGAAGACACTGGCCATCACATATTGGGATGAAGTTGAGGTGATTAAGAAGGAAATCAGCAAGTTTTCCCTTTCATGCAATCCCAGCATGCAGCTGACCAGTGGTGAGCCATTCCCCGACTACCCAGCAATGACCGACCGACTGAGCCAGTGGAACTGTCTGCGCTTGAAACTCGACACCCCGAACATTGAGCAGATTGTTTACGTCTTCTCTGCTGTCACCGATCTGAAGCTCATTGTCCGCAGCAACGATCAGATCGAGTCTCTGCTCCACCTGCTCAGTCATCCTCAGTGGACCGGTCAGCTGAGCAATCTGCTGTTTCACAACTACTGCGACCTCTCGCCTGAACTGGCCCCTCGTCTCATCACTGCCATCAACGGACTGTCTGCTCTGCAGCACTTGGCCATCAAATTTGGACGTGGGGAAGCTGAAATACCCGGTCTAAGCACTCTTACCATCCTTGCTCAGTTGAAGACAATTGCAGTGGAGTTCGGGGATAAATGTGTTCGTCCTTTTCTGCGCTCTCTCGAACGCAATGCAACTGAAAATGTCAATCTTCAGGTGCATCTCTTTGCAAACGACAACGATGCTCTGTTTAGTTTGAGTGAGCCTCTTCGCAGACGGGTAGTTAGCTATGGTAATCTGCTTTACACTACTGAGAATATTTCCTTTTTTTGCAATCAGTTCTCCTCTCTCACTTCACTGTTTGTAAACTGTGGAGAATTCATTCAAATTGAACCACTTTTCACAGCCTTATCTCAACTTCCAAAGCTGGTCCACTTGAATTTAAATTTATATCTTTTTAAGAATCAAACTGGAGAAGAGTTTCCACCTCGCCCACTGACCCAGTTACCTTCTGTTCGGGCACTTGATTTAGATTTAATCATCCGTAACCACTCGACATTACAGTGGCTGAATCTGAGCTGGACACTGCCCAACTGCCAGGCCATACACTTCCGGATCTTCAGCTGTTTAACTTGTGAAGTCAATTTTTCTAATGCATTTATAAACGAATATTTCACTGGTTTGGTGCCAGTTCACTCAAAAGCTCTGGAGTGTTATCGCAAAGCAGCACTTCACAAACTTCACCGTGGTGTTCACCCAAAAAAAATCATCTTGGCCATGGAGAAGCTTCCCCTTGATCAGCTGCCCATTACTGACCAGTAATTTTCAACAAGTGTTTTTAATCAGTACATTTATTTTCTCTATTTTCTATTATAATAAATCTTTTGATTCTTGCTTTCTCGCTTTGGCAATAGAGTGAATCATATAATAAATAGAAAACGATTTTTATTATTACAAAAATAAAAACACAACTCACTCAAGTGGGTACAAAACAGCAACAACAACAAAACAACATCAGTGAGAAAACGGGTTCATCAGCATCATGACCAGTAAAATGATAATACCAAAATGAAAAGGAGATGGGGGTGGGAGCGGAAGACTAGCAGGGAATGTGTTTGATTGATTGATGTGCTCGCTGCCAAAGTGTAACATGGCTACACTGAATCGACGTGATCAGTCTTGTGGTTGCCCGTCAGCAGACAGGCCTTGTCCTCTTCCGCCGTCAACGCCTCCTTCGCCTTGTTGTAGAGAAAGACGCCGACGATGACGAGGCCAGTGCCCAGCCAGCTCATGATCGTCACTGGATTGTGGAAAAGCAGCACTGATAGCCAAATGAGGACGGCCCTCTTCACCGTGTTGGCAACACTAAATTATGAAAAAGGGAGAAAGCGATGGTTAGCAAGAGATACAAGCAGCAGGTTTGCTTGTTAATGAAAACAGCAGCAGAAGATTTCTGCCTTGCTTTTCTGCCCCCACTCACCTGTGCGAAACGGGGCTAATGATACTGAGAAGTGCGTATTCAGTGAGCGACTGAAAGTGAAAGCTCAGTCCGGCTATCAGATAGGAGGCCCAGAGGCGGCCATTGCTGAAGGTGGTCGCCAGGCTGCTGAATTGAGTGTACAGCAGATAGTAGAAGAGGGGAATTTGCAAGAGGATCGAGTAGAATGAAGTGAACAGCTGAATTTGATTAGCCTCGTATTTGTCCGTTGTGAGCAGTCGTTTCGAGAGGACATTTTGCAGGCACTCGGAAAGGTTGGCAGCGAGGGCGACGGCGAAACCGATGATGTGAAAGTGAATTTCAAAAGCAGAACAGAGAGCCAGTCCGATCATGATGGGCAGCAGCGAGAGTATGAGGTACATGGAAGTACGCTCCTGCATAACCATTGTTGAGATGATCACAGTGAAGATGGGCGCGGAGGACTTGATGATCTCCGCGAAGGAGACGGGAATGTACCAGAGTGCGATCAGCGCCAGTGAGACGGTTAAGAACCTAGAGTTGTAGGATTTAGTAATGGAGTTCGAAAAAACAACTCATACACTTACCTCAAAGCTCCAATAAGGGCAAACTTGAAAAAGTGCACAAATAGTTGTGTAAAGTGAAAGACTGACCGTTGTTTACTCGGGTGCTGACCAAGTATCACCTGAATTCGGCCAGCAGCACCGCAGCAAGGGCGATACCTAAGGTAGAGGTAGCTGGCACAGGTGCAGCTGAACAGCTGAATGATGCCTGCAATGGAAAAGAAGATACCATTTAGAAACTGCAGCACTGATCAACAGGGGATACACCTACTGAGAAGCATCGCATCGCCGTCTTGGAAAGAGATGATGTGCTTGTTGAGGAAAAGCGTCGTAGCGCTAAAGAAATACCACAGTCCAATGTATATTAGGAGGTGGCGATTGGTGCCAAAGAGCTGGGGAACGCCCATGACGCTCGCTGGTCGCCACAATAGGAGATCGGGATTTGGTCGAAATGACAGATGAAAAAGTCCACCAGCACGCTTACTTCAATTTCGGTTGATGATTAGAGAGATGCGCGCTCATGATATGCGATGAAGTGGTGCTGGTGGTGGTGGTAGTAGTGATGATCAAGGTAATGATATCCTGCTCTGAGATAAGAAGTTGGTGCAATACTCTTTCACTACGGCGGTGAGTAGCAGCAGAAGAAAAGACAGACAGAAAAGGAGAGAAAGAGAGAAGACAGCAGCGGCAGCCTTAGGCAACGTGTCTGCTTGCTACAGCTGTTCTGTTCTCTTGTTTTGTTTTCCTCTTCTCTCTCACTCTCTCTCCTCACTTTCACAGCCTCGTGGCCGGCTCGTCGCTGATGCTGCTGCTGCTGTTGCTGTTGTCGTTTCTCTGTTGATTGTTGTTTCTATTTTGGACCACTGGTCTTTTGGGTGAATTTTAGCGTAGTTTTTTTACCTCTTCCTTCATCTATGGTTCCTCGGAAAAGACAGCCTATTCACGGTGAGATCACACCAGGTGGTGGCTGGGGTGGTCATGGCCGGGCGACCCTTCGGATGGCCGTCGAGGACTTCTTCAGACGGCAACTCGGCCGGTGGCCCTTCTTCGCCGATCGGAAGCACTTTCGCCTGATTGCCATCCTCCTGATGATTGCCGAGGTGGCCATCAGTCTGTTCATCGTCCACCACCGCAAATGTAAGTCTTTCTTCTTAATCTCTGATGCCATTTCCGTAATCTTCCCAATTTTCCCAGACACCGAAATCGACTGGTCCACTTACATGCAGCAGGTGGAGTGCTTCCTTGGCGGGACGCTCAACTACGAGGCGATCAAGGGCGACACTGGGCCGATCGTCTACCCAGCCGGTCACCTGTACCTGTACACACTGTTGTACTACATCACCGGTCAAGGGAGGAACATCTATCTCGGCCAGTGCATCTTTGCGCTGCTCTACCTGCTCATGATGGGCCTCGTCTTTAGCCTCTACACGAGGCACTCTCAGGTACGATCAGTAAGTTTCTAAAATGTTCTTCTTTCATTATTCTCCTTTCCCTAGGTTCCACCGTATGTGCTCATCTTCATGGTCTTCACCTCGCACCGTGTGCACTCCCTCTTCATGCTACGACTCTTCAATGACCCAGTGGCGATGCTTTTCCTCTACGGCTCACTGGTGGCTTTCACCCGGCGGAAGTGGGCCACCGGGTCGGTGCTCTTTTCGTATGTAACCATAGTTCGCAGGCTTTTATCTGATTTAGATCACAAATACCCTTTGCCACTTTCAGCCTTGCAGTGTCCATCAAGATGAACATTCTCCTCTTTGCGCCGGCACTCTTTCTCCTCCTCGTCGAGAGCCATTCGGCGCGTCTGACTGGAGTACTCAAGAGTTTGTCCGTTTGTGCCGCCGTCCAAGTACGTATTTGTGTCAAGTTTATGTGCCAACTATGTTTGGCGATTATGATTGTCCGCCGTTTAGCTGATGGCATCCAAACTATCTAGCCCTCATCATTTTCATAATCTCCTGTGCTGCCGTCATTCTCAACAGCCAGGATGACCTTTGCGACAAAACTGTGTGCAGCAGTTAATTACGGCCGCCCAGGAAATTCTTTCGGCTCTTTAGCCAGTAGTGACCAGACCAAAAATTCAGGACATAGGGGCGCCATGATTCATACAGAGAGTTAGATTGCCTACTTTTTCCAGCATTTTGTTATTTTTGGACTGAACTCATACTGCCCTCATACTTTATCTCCCTCTTCTCCGTTTTCGAACCCAAACTCACACCACAGCTTCTTCTCGGCCTGCCCTTTCTGGCCACCCATCCGCTGGCCTATCTGCGCAGTGCCTTCAACCTCGGTCGCGTCTTTCTGCACCAGTGGACAGTGAACTACCGCTTTCTGCCGGAGGCGCTCTTCACCAGCTCCACCTTTCACCTGTCCCTGCTGGCGGTGCACATTGCCGCGCTGGTGCTCTTCTTCTGGCCGAGGTGCGTTGAAGTGAAATGGATCTCGAAGATTGGACTTGCCATTTACACATCTGTTTGTACATTTTCAGATGGATCTCCGCCTTTAGAAGACTACTGCTGAGTTGTACCGGAAGGGAAGCCGCAGCGCGTCCGAGCGTCACGCCGAGTAGTCAAAGTAAGTAGTAGAAGCCTCAAAAGAGATACATTCAAACTCGGGCAATCTCGACTACTAATTTAATTTGGCTTTATTTGTTTATTTGTTGTTGTTTACCACCACCACCACATTCAGACATCCTGCTGACGATGTTTACGGCCAATCTGATCGGCGTCGCCTTCAGTCGGTCGCTGCACTACCAGTTCTACGTCTGGTACTACCACTCGCTGCCCGCCCTCCTCTGGGCGACGCGTTTCAGTCCGCTGGTCAAGTGAGTAGAGAGAGTAAAGTTGTTGTTTGTTGGTGTTGTTGTCACAGCAGAAAAGGGAGACCTTTCGGGGCTGATTTAATTAGCAACAGCAGTGCATAAGTCAATTAGCACACGCAGACTAATTACATTCTTTACTCCCTCTCTCATTGTTGCCACCACCAGCATTTGCATATGGGGCCTCGTGGAGCTTTGCTGGAACGTCTACCCGAGCACAGCGTGGAGCAGCGCCCTTCTTCACGCCATGCATCTGTTGCTGCTGCTGGGCCTGTTTGCCAATCGCTCCGCTAATGGACTGGCCGCAGTGGCAGAGGCAGCAGCAGAGGCAAATGACAGCAGCAGCAGGAGAAAAACCAAATGAAGACGAGAAGCTGGCTAGCTGGCTTCATCACCAAACTCATCTAATCACCGCCGTCGCCGCCGCATGCTTGTCAATAATCGCATTAGCACCGCATCGCTAGTGCGTCGCCATCTTCTCCTCTCCCCTCCCTCCCCCTTTTGCCTCACTAATGAATAGTCCGTTTGTCTGTGCCACTGCTGTAATTCAATTATAAAACCATCACTGAACCAGTAGTGGTGGTCAGCTCACTTTCACTTTTGGAGCGAAGATCCGCCGCCGTTGGATTAGTGCTGTTTGTGGTGGTCAGTGTGACGACGGAATAAATGCACTGCAATGAGGGGAATGAATGCTGCTGCTGCTGATGCTGGTGACGCAATTGTCAAGTACGGTGTATTCTAGTGCTGGTGCTGCTGTTGCTGCTGGTCACAGGATTCTGTCTGCAGGAGAGAGTGCGAGAGAATGTTTGGTTAGTGTGTGCATGTGTGCTTGTGTGTGTGCGTGTCGGTCCGAGATATAAAAAGGCCACTCGGTGCCGCTGGTGGATACAATATAGTGTCATCACAAACAGCAGCGGCAGCAGCAGCTCACCTCGACTGATCTCACCTCAGCAAACAGCGATCTTCGGAGTCACTTTCGATTTTTCTCTCTCTCCATTCTTTCCTTCTTTCATTCATTACTTTGGCAAATCCCCTCTGCAAATACTATTACCTCAGTTCTGCTCTTTCTTCTTCTCCTCTCTTTAATTGCTGGCTATTTTTAACACCAGTTGACCGACCAGCTTCGTGCGACCAGATCTCTTCTCTCGGGGCTGCACATAATTACACACTGCAGCAGTCATTTCAGTGACAGCAGCGGTGACGACTTCATCTTCAGACTTCTTCTTCTTCTCTTTGTTCTTTGATCGCTAATTCACATCTCTTAATTTTTCAAAAACACTTTGTCTGTTTGTGTGTGCCAGTGTGTCCTACAGTCTGTTCGACTAACACGGTAAGAACACCACAACAACTTCAGTACTTCCCTAGATATGTTGAACCGATAGACTCGGTAGTCCTTGAGGAGGACAGTCTCAGAACAGCTAACTTTGGAGATTAAAGAGGAGGAGAAGGAGAAGGAGCGGTAGGTCACGTACCGTTAGGAGGGGCACGGAAGCAAGGAAGGCACTTGTTGGGGTGGTTGTTGTTGTTGTTGTTGTGTTCCTTTTTACTCTTTACCCTGGCAGTAAGTTTGCACCGCTGACAAGTTCAATGCCGTCCTAATGATGATGATGATGATGAGGGTGATGTTGACGGTCGTCGGAGCACGTCGTCTTTGTCTTCATCTTCATCCTCTGCTTCATTCACCACTTGTTCACTTTTCAGCCTTTGTCTTTGTCTTCTTCTTTCTTGCTCCTTCTACTCCTCCTTTTCTTGCGGTGTCCTTTCCCGTCACGTTACTGCGTTCGATTGCAATCATTATTATTATTAGTGATGGTATTAATAGTGCCAATGCTGAGATGGTGATATCTTCATCCGCTGCAGCAGCAGCAGCAGCCGAGAAAAATCTTGGCTGTGGATGAGATATAAAACAGATTTCACTGATCTCACTTGTAGTGATTACCTTGTGAACAAAGCTTTGCCTGTCAATCTCTTCTCACTGCTCTTATCCTCACTTTCTCTCTCTCTCTCCTTGTGTCTCAGATGGCCATTCGAGTGTCCCACTCTTCGTCTTCTTCGCTTCGACGTCCACTCAAGAGCAGCCGCTCCCTCGCTGCACCCACCACGACCCCGGCTTCAGCCAATGTCCCGTTTGTGTACTTTGTGCTGCTGCTCAGTACACTGCTGGTCACTGCTGGTCCACTCTCGGTGGTAAATGGTTTGCCGACGCAGCAGCAACAGCAACAGCAGCAGGAAAAGTACGGACGAAGTTCCGCGGCTGCCGAGCAGAATCTGGCGGAGCAGATGATCCTCGCGGAGCCACCGCAGCTGCAGGTGGGCAAGCCAAGTCCCTATGATCTAGTAAGTGGTTCTTTTTTTGTTTTAATATGTTTAGATTAAGACTATAGTTTCCTAACGAACTTTTTGCTTCTTTTGAATCACAGGAAATGGGCGGCAATGACATTCTCCTTCCGCCGCCGGACCTGTCGGCCATGGACCAGGCAGCGGCGGCTGACCGAGCGAAGCTCCTCTCCAAAATCATGACCCTGGTTCTGGAGGGCAAACGCCTGCCGCCGCACATTGTCAGCAGATTCAGTCCTCGAGCGCTGTCCCTCCTCTCTGCCTCCTCCTCCTCGTACACCTCCTCACCTTCATCTCCCTCCTCCTCCGCCAGTGGACTGCAGCACAAGCGGCAGATTCGCTATCAGCAGTGCTACTTCAACCCCATCTCCTGCTTCAAGTAGGGGAGGAGTTAATGAAGTTGGTGAAGGAATGATCAAACCCTGATGAGTGCAGTTTAATCTTCTTCTTTTCGTTTTTGTCCTGTGCAATGTCTCAGCAATGGTCAGCTGAGTCAGAAAATTCTTGCGTTCATTACTTGGATTCTATCATTCTTCTTCCTAATCTTACAGTTGGTATTCTTTGTTCGTATTACTATTACTTCTTCGTCCTCTGAACAACACATCACATCACATCACACACAGTTCCCAGAGTTGGATAAATTCCGACACTAGGCAGCAGCGGCGGCGGCGGCAGCAGCAGCAGCAGCACAGCCCCAACACACATTCTTCTTCTGTTATATCTCGTTTTTGTTGTTTGTTTGCTCGGTTCACTTGACGATCTTCAGCTGTTGTAGAGAATGTAGAAATTGTTTTTGTTCTTTTCTTCCTTGTCTCTCCTCTTTTCTCCTCACAGCACAACTCTTCTTTCCCCTCATCTCCTTCTTGTCACTACTACTGCTACTACTCTTTTCTTGAGCCTAATAATAATAAATTATTACCTTTCTGAGTGCACTTTGCGGACTACTGCTGCTGCTGCAATTGCGTTGCTTTGAATTAAGCTTGCCAAAAGGTTGCGGATCGTTTTACGAGAACTTCAGCATGTTGAATTGGGTTGAACGGGGCTGGATGGATGGTATTTGTGATTGGAGATCAAAGCGAATCTATTTGTGTGGTTGTGGGGCCATTTGGAATCAGTTCCTTTCACTTTCATGCCCCTTCAATAGGCCCAATAAACCTGTAATGACTGGCCCAACTTCATCAGCTCAGGTGAAGCCTTAGGAATTTGCCTGCAGTGTGACGCACTTGCGCTCTGATTACTCTTCATTTTCTCAGTACAGTTTTGTTACCCCCATCGTTTCCGATCGCAATTTTGCGCATTTGCATTTCCATCTAAAAATGCTGAGTGTCTTTTGTATTTAAGAAGAAAGCCAAAAGGCTCATCATTTTTCTCTTTTTGTCTGACAAATAAGACTGGCTAATAATCCGATTACTAGGGTTTCAGCCTCATTGACAGACGGGTAGTTCGGGTTTCTGCTTTTGGTATCGGTATCATGTGAGACTGGCAGGTAATGATAATAAAAACTGATGATGTTTTGGCACACACAAAGGTCAATTGCCTTTCCTGACGGGTGACGAGTTTCTTCTGGAATAAACTACTCTTCACCGGATAGTAGTAACTGACATCTGGTAGAAATGCAAAGATATTTAACACAAAAAAGATCAATTTTAGATGAAAAGATATTCAACGAAAAATGGTTTATTTCAATAGTAATGTTGATGCTAAAAATAGATGTACTGATTAAAAACACCGGTTGAAAATTACTGGTCAGTAATGGGCAGCTGATTAAGGGGAAGTTTTTCCATGGCCAAAATGATTTTCTTTGGGCTAACACCACAATGAAGTTTGTGAAAAACTGCTTTTCGATAACACTTTAGGGCTTTCGAGTGAAGTGGAACTAAACCATCCATATTTAGATTTATAAATTCATCCGAAAAGCTGATTTCACAAAATTGACAATCGAAGTACCTGAAGTGTATGGCCTGGCAGTTGGGCAGTGTCCAGCTCAGATTCAGCCACTGCACCGTCGAGTGAGAGGAGATGACTAAGGTCAAATCAAGTGCCCGTACTGAGGGTAACTGGGTCAGTGGGCGAAGTAGTTGCTCATCTTCAGGATGGTTTTCAACGAAAAATAAACTCAAATTTAAGTATACTAGCTGTTGTAGTTGAGAAAGAGATGTGAACAATGGTCTAATTTCAGTTGGTGTATCACAGTCGATTTTCAGTGAAGTGAGAGAGGAAAACTGATTGCAAAAGAAGGGAATGTCGTTCGGCCACCAGAGTCCACTAAAGCGAACTACCCGATTGCGAAGAAGCTCACTCAAACTAAACAGACCATCGTTGTTGTTTGCAAAAAGATGCACCTGAAGATTGACATTTTCAGTTGCATTGCGTTCGAGAGAACGCAAAAAGGGACGAAAACATTTATCGCCAAACTTCATCGCAATCGTCTTCAGCTGAGCGAGAACGGTCAGATTGTTTAGACCGGGTATTTCAGTTTTCCCGCGTCCAAATTTGATGGCCAAGTGCTGCAGAGCAGACAGTCCGTTGATGGCAGTGA
>JAALOO010002207.1_pt1 | contig 11229 bp, 11 predicted proteins | sample 7257641 | NCBI WGS metagenome assembly JAALOO01 (sample SAMN14085613, study PRJNA598686) | mite metagenome | biome: ENVO:01001000; feature: ENVO:01001002; material: ENVO:01001226; isolation source: single female mite from University of Michigan culture on fish food culture... ... | reverse complement strand
ACTTCAACCTAAATTTTAAGTACTCTAGAAGTTGAGTTATAAGAATTGGCAGAAAAACGACAATTCATATAGGAATAATACGAGAGCCAAAAAATGAAAAATTTGACTCATTCTCGCCTTAATTAATTTGTTTCGTTAAAATTTAAAAATTTTTTTGATGTTTTGCTGATTTAAAAAAATCATAAAAATATTTTTTTTGTAGCATAGTAAATATTATAAAAATGTCGTCATTGGTAATTTAAATGTACAAATAAAAAAATATATATTTTTATTAGTGCTGTTATAAGACACTTGAAAATGTACTAATGTAGACTTTTTAGTGATGTTTGTACACGGTCAAATCTCATACACAACGCGGGCTCTCCTCATTGTATTATCAAAAACAAAAATAAAACATTAAATATTTGACAATGTTGCATTTAATTGCTGACATAAATAAGTACACAGAGAAAACGTTAACCTTTTAAAATTATTTAATTGAAAATGCCAAAACTATCTGTTGCCATTTGGTTGTGTGCAGCTGCAACCCTAGTAGGTGGAGCTGTTGTTCCACTGAATGAACCGTGCACCAGTGACCAATTTTCCTCTGCCACCTGTGGAAAAAATGCCTTCTGCAGTGAACTGTCAGAAAGGTGTCAGTGCAAGCTGGGATTTCTGAGTGGGGGCGCCACCGACTGTCTCCCCATGACCTGTTTTAACCAGAAGATGTGCAATGGCACTTTTGGCATCGGCACCACTTGCTACACTCCCGGGTGGTCAGGCTATTGCGTAAGTAAGCTGTAATGAAACACGTTTATGTTCTTTTTCATTAGTAGCTTTATCTTCTGAATTGACATAGTCACACTTCATTTCACACATTTTACACAATCTTTTTTTTCTTTGTAAACAGGGCTGTGATGCATCTTTTAAATTGAACCCGAGAACGCAGATTTGTGTGCAAAGCAAAAGTGCTCTAAAAGGCAGCTGCACCTTTGACTCTGAGTGCGGTCTAAATGGCCTCTGTCAAGGCGGCCACTGTGGCTGCGCTTTCGCTCATGTACCTTCACGCTGGAACGATGTCAACTGTGATCAGCTGCAATGTAACACTGATGGACAATGTAAAAGTCATTTTGGCGACAATACCCTCTGCAATCAGCTCTACAACGTCTGTCAATGCAGCCCTGATGCAACATTGGATTCAGTCACTCAAACTTGCGTCAAATCAAACATCAAATACTAACGTTTCCTCTAAGTAAGACCTACCACTGCATTGCTTTTGTTGATTTTGCTTTTGATCAATAAAAACAAACAAGAAACGAAAAGATAGTCTCTATTAAGTGTTGCTCAATCAAATACAAACCAACAAACTTTGGTAAAAAGCTAAACCAGAAAAATCTGGATTTGTTTTCCCAATTATGTGTAAAGATGTGTTTTAACAAGCATTGACTTTTATTTAAATAAAACTATACAAAAAACTGCCTCGAGTATTGCTTGATCACTTTTTTGTAACCCATCTACTAATTTAAAAAAGAATCGTTTAAATTGTTAAGTATGATGTATAATTCCGAAAATAGCAGAAAGTTTAATTAAAATGTGTTTTTAATCAATTTTCAACAAAATAATAAATACGCAGAAAAGTTTTTTGCCGTACGTACTTTAAAATATTTTAGAAAAAATGTGCTTTATTTGTTTAAATTAAATTAAACCTTTTAATTTAAAAATTTGGTCGATTTTTTTTCTACTGGCTATTAAATTAAGGCAAGAATGTTTCAAATTTTTTAATTTTACATGTCTCTATTTTAAATTTTATAAAAAATTTTTAAAAAATCTTGTTTAGTTTTTGTTCTGCAACAAGTTAAAGTCACCAAACTTTTTAATTTTGATCAATCATTAAAAAATCTCAAAACAATATTTTCCTAAACCCCTCTATACGATTTAAGATAAAGTCTTTAAGATTATTTTAAAACCAAAATCATAATTTTAGGAGCAATAACCAAAATTTGTATAAATTTAATGTAAAATGAGTGTTTTACATGGAAACTATTAGAGACATGTAAATTAAAAAATTCGAAACACTCTTGTTTTAATTCAATAAACCATTTGTTTTATTTGCAAAAAAAACGTTTTTTAATGTTTTTTGATTTTGCTAAATCTAATTGCCGTTTACTGGTTCATGAGAAAAATTATGCAAATTTTTAATTGAACATTTTTTTATGACCACCACTGATGCCGTTTTCACAGCGCACAATTTTTGTTTTAGCAAAAACAACGCCCTTTTAATTAATCAAAATATTTAAAATCTAAACTTGTTTTGTTTGTATAATACTTGAATTTACTATATAAAATTTGTTTTTTGTGTTTTGCACTTCAATTAACTTAATTGACAGTTTGGTTAATTTACTTTTAATACAACTAACAAAAAATTTATTAATAAATTGTTTTATTATTACAAAAAATATGCCAAAAACCCACAAGCTAAAATCGCCATTTTTAAGGCTATTTCTCGCTTTCTACGGCAATTTTTTTCTCTGTCTAGCTCCACCTTCACCTCTTTCTTTATCACCATTTTATAATTTTAAATGTTGTCATTTCAATTTATCCCTACTTCGTCCACTTTATCACATGCTCTTGATTCTCTTTTTTAATTGGGTTTCCGACCATCCCGACTCTATTCATGAGCAGTTCATGTCTGAAGCGGCGTATTTTGGCAAACCTCTTGCTCGATTAAGTTACCGCCTTTTTGACACCACCCACCGTTTTTTACTGGCCCTCAACGCTTTGTATTGCCTCCGTTTTGGACCAAAAACGGTTCAAATTCTTGATCAGTTGTATGTTTTGTCTGGGCAAACTGAGCAGAAAGCAAAGTACATCTTTGGAGGACTTCTTCTCTTTGATCACGCCTTCTTTAAAGTCGCTTTTAAAGAGGCACTGTACAGCGTTTTTCAAAGTTACTCAACACCAAAGTTTGGCTGGTCCATTTTAAGCCTGATAACGCAATACATTGTCTATGGTCAGTCGGTGATTTTTTTTCGTCTTCTAATCTATGGAAAATGGGCTACTTGGAAATCGTTAAAAAAGTCAAAAATATCTAGAGAAAAAGTAATTCAATTATTTGAATTGAATAAAAATCTTGGTCGCCTTCTTTCACTTCCATTGTCCATTGAGTTGGTCCATTACACTTTGAACACTATTTGGGCGTTGTGCTTTATGCGACGACCTGTTACGCTACTTCACGCCGTCCTCTTTCAATTTCCTCTGATCAATGTTGTCCTTGTGTATTATTACTCTGGTAAAATTAGTTATATTTTAAGGAAAGTATCAAAAAGTCAACTTTTGAAGTTTGAAAATTTGCAGAATCAAGCAATTTACTGGCGACAGGTTGATGAAATTTACGGGAGTGAAAGGCATGGTTTTTACTGTAGCATTTTTCACCTTGTCACCATTGATGCCTCCTTTACAATGCACCTTGTGCTTTTGATCACCAATTACAGTTTGCTAGTTAAACAAACTAATTAAAACGGTTAAAAGTTTTTTCAAAATTTTTTTTTACATTTTTCCGTTTTTATACATTATATTAACATAGAGTGCTAATTTAATTATCAACACTTGAATATTTTTTCTTTACTTTTTCCTAAAGGATGTCTTGTTGCACTGTGTTTGTAATAGTAGCTTTACAAAAATGTTTCAAAAAACAATCTAGTTTACCAGTTTTTAGAATTAAAAAGTTAAAATCAGTCATGTCTTTAACATCTTTACCTGAAGAACTTCTAAACATTTCTACAATAACAACAACTAACACTCAATCATTTTCATATTACTCATACGTTCTAGTTGAAACACTAGAATTAAACCAAACTCCTGAGTACCTTTAAAATGAAACTCTACCACCAAACTCCGACAATGAACCGAACAAGTACTACGACTTGCCCTTTTACGATGCAATCAACTCAAACCAAAAATCTTTTGTTGTAAAAAGACAAACTAAAATTTTTATAGTAATGATCAGTTTGGTTGTCGTCGTGCTAATTGTTTTTGCCCTTTTCACAAAAATTATTTACTGGTTAAACTTTGATTTTTACAGTAAAACATAATAACATTTTTTTTTGTTTAATAAAAAATAACATCTGTTTTTTTAAACTGTACAAACTTTTGCCTGATTATCATTACTTTCCAATGGATGTCGCTGTTATTGATTTAAATCATTCAAAAAGAGGACCCCAGCCACCAACGCCAAAATACTGCCAAAAAACTCAAACAGCATGTGCAAGCCTACTTCTGAGCAGAGAATCTTCCAAAGAGCCATCTTCTCTCTTAACAAAGCCCCCATTCCCAGCGCAGACATGAGTTAAAAACCAAAAATGGCAATGCAACAAAACCCAATGAAAAAAGAAAAATGATTGTCGGAAGACGACGGCGACATAGTGAGCCCACCAGTCCGCAAGTCGGAATGGCCGCTACCATACTGAATATTAGCGTTGAAACGGCAAAGTAACTTTGCGGAAACCCATCATTTTGTACGGTTGAGCCGATGTAAAAATACAACAACTGCAGCAAAAAGAGCAAACAAAAAGTAGTCACTGTGTGTTGCTTTAGATGGCGCAAACAGGTGAAAACGGTTTTGGAGTTTAAAATTTGGTGAATAAAACAGCGGATTCTGTTAGTATCAACTGAATCGTACTGGACTACGTCGTAGCAGTTGTGAAAATCATCAACTTTCTTTAAAATTCCAAGTACTCAAAAGAGCAACAACGCTCTAATGGCACGTCAAAGTTGATTGAATATGATGAAAAATGAGAATGAATGTTTGTTTTCTGACCAAGATTGCTACATTTTGATAAGATGCCTTGATCAGATTTAGATTTTTTAATTTCTAACTGAGAAAAATGGGTTTTAAAGTTTGGCAATTACATGATAAAACTAAATTCTATATAAACTCAGAAACTAATTTTATAAAAGTATCTGCTCAAGTCAAAACAAAAATCTTTTTTGCTGCCTTATACCAAAATTATGTTTACCATATTTGTTGGTGCAAACTTGTTTTCACTAAAGTTATCAATGTTAGTGTGCATACAAATGGGATGTCCTGTTAGTGTTTTATTTTTCACACATTTCCTTTGGGTAGCGATCACTAGTGCCACAGATTGGCAGCGGGTGGCCTCGAGTGTTGAAGATCCATTTATCAAGCGGCAGCACTGATGGCTCGGAAAAGATCAAGTAGAGGTACTTTAGGGTACCAGAAATGAAGTTTGTCTGCTGGTAGTCCTTTTTCGAAGTGGGAATGGAGTTCACATCTCTGAGGTAACTGTAGCCCCCACTGGCAGTTCGAGCATGTTTGTACAGTGCCAGTGCGTGCTCCCACGCCCACTCTTGGTACTTTGGCTCACCGGTTATTCGGTAAAGGAGAAAGTACGGTTCAGCAAGATAAGGTCTAAAAACGATTCATTAAAAACTTAAACACTTTTTTAACTTTTCATTTCTTACGAAATTGAAGAGGCGTTGCTGAATATCTCCACATCGTTAAACTCATAAGGCAACAGTTTTGCTTTAGTCCGCTTTGAAATACTCCGACAAGTGTCGGTGATACTCACCGCCAGCTGAAGATGTTCTTTAGCGTTTTTTGTGGAGTTTATTTTTCTAAAGATCTCCGAACTGAGCGCAAACATGCCACCCAGTAGGCAGTAGTCATCGTAAGAAGATTTGTGAAACCAGATTTTCGCTTTATCAAAGCTTTTCACGTAAATGCGGTGGCCGTCCTCGGTTCGTTTAATAACGCCCATAGCAAGGGCGCTGTCCATTGCCTGAGTGTACATCTCTAACAGCTGGTTATCATTTTTATTGCCAAGTAAAAGATAAGAACGAGGCATGTTGTAGAAAAAGTCTTCAGAAGCATCATTCAGTAAAGACCAATTGGAGTTCCAAACTCCTTCTGTAACGTCTAATTCAGCCAGATAAAGACCTCTAAATTTTTTTATGTTTTTCATTAAATTTCGATTAGTTGTTAAATGCCGTTTCAAAGTTTCATCATTGGTCAGGTTTGAAATGGCAATCAACTCCGGTTGCTGGAAACCAATGTTAGATAAGTAATTCTCCCTTGATAGTTGATGATCAACAGTGGTGATTTGCAAAGTGGAAGGTTTAGTTGTTTTTGTTGTTGTTTCATTTCCAGTTTTATTATTCATTAATAAAGTATCATTTTCAGCAACAACTGTTGGAACAGTTGTTAAAGTCACCTTTACTCCTTTGGGATTAAACTTGTAAGCAAGCATTCCGGTTTGATTGTGGAAAGCTGGTTTTAGAGCCTCAGAGACCTCTTTAGCTTTTTTCAAAAAGACTACTTCTCCACTTAGAAAGTAAGCTGATAAAAGGCCACCGAGGTAGTCCAGCACTGCTTCACTTATCCGAAAACTGTTATCAACTTCTGCAAAGTTTGGCATCACACCGCTGATCCACTGCCTTCCTTCAGCCCACTCCTCCTTCAGATCCATCACCCAAAGAGTGGACATCGCATCAATGATCGTCAACCCGGGATAGTTTCCTTTTACCTCATCAACATAAACCTCTTTGCTGATTGGTTGCAGTTCCGGGGCGCCCCAGACGTAATCTCGGTAGGCTTTGAAAGAGCTGATTGCCATATTTTTAATAAAAATCCGACGACAAGCGAGCTTCTGCTCTGTTGATTTTTCTGTTGTACAGTACTGAGGTTTTGCAATGAGGTAGCTATCTGTTGAGTCTGATGAGCTGTTAGATCGAAAAAGAAAGCCCACCAAAATGGCTCCAGCGATGAGCAGAATAAGTACCAAAACGACTATGAAAGTTATTATCCAAGTTCGACGTTTTGATGTAATTTGGTGAGTTGGAGTTTTGATCGTGTCATAGTGATCTAAATTGATATCATAGTAATTGTGATTGTTTATATCATCATTATGTTTGTAGTTTAGAAAATTATTATCGGGAGTTTTCTTCTCCGAACCAGTGTTGTAGTAGGAAAGTGATGTGTCCAGATCTCTCTGGTTGCTGGAGCTGCTGCCTGAAGTCCACGCAGTAATGTAGCGTTCGTATTCAGTGTTCTGCCCTTGAGGACTTTTTCTTTTTGAAGGTGTTGGTCGCAAAGTTTGCATGTTCAAGTAATCACCGTCAGGGTGAAACGATGTCAGGGGGTCCATGATTTAATTTCAACTAATTTTTGAAATCATGAAATTGAGTTTTTTGCACATTTTGAAATTTCGTTTAAGTTATTGCCATTTAAACTATCAATAACATTTACTCGGTGTTTACGTGAAAATGAAAAACGTGCAAAACATTTTTCAAAAACAGGATTTCCTGTTTGTCAAACTGTTTATTGCCGCTTTTAATTGTAAAAATGGTATTTGTAGTATCAAAGCAACCTTTATCAAAAACTAATTTTTTTAATTAACACAAAAGTGGTGTAATAATTTTTATTATTCAGAAAAGAATCATTAGAAAACCCAATTACTACTAAAAATGGCCTTGAGCCAGCTTCTTGAAGAGGATGTGGAGGGCCAGCTCCGCCGCGTACAGGCTCACCTCTGCGTCATGTCGCCGCATGACACTGCCATCAGTGGCCAGCGTGTGAATCGCCCGTTCGATGGCCACTATTTGCCGGTTAATGGCGGCCACATCGTGGTGCTGGGTATGGCCCGCATGTTTGGCCACTTCCTCCTTTGCTAGATCAATCAGCTTTTCTCCGTAATTGATCATCTCATTGGCACTTTTCCCGGTGACGTTGTAGCGTTCCACCTCAAGGGCCACTTCTAGCTCCTCTGTGGCTCGGCTTTCCTGAATTTGTTTTTGTATGTAAAATAGTTTTTAAAGTTTAAAAGCTACTTACAAACTCGTGAAGCGCCTTTTTTATGCTTTCCAAGACAATGGTAGTGGTTTTGTTGTTTGCGGCCGCTTTTTTCAAATCATCGGCTGTCTTCTTCACATTGGCCAGCTCGGTGACTAGGTTTTCAATTAGAAAGGACTTTGAACGGTTGTGAAAGCCAGCCACCACTTTGCTTCCTTGAGTTTCTAGTTCGGTGGCTCGTTTTAGAAGGGCGTTGGTGTCCAAACTAACGACGGCAGCTGTTAAAAACAAATATTAATTTTTAAAATAAAAAATGAACTACTATACCATAAGCAATGGCAAAGCAAGCGCCCAGAATGATGGTTGTTGACTTCATGGTAAAAATTTTTGTTAAAGTTTTTTGGTTAACAAAAACTGGATGAATTTTTATTGTAAAAAACACTTGTTGCATTTTTATATTTTGTTTAACTATAAAGAAGTGGATAAACAGGCACAATTAATTAATTTGCGTTTGATTAAGGCAACCGTTTCAGTGATAAAGCGTGACTATGAGAACTGGAACAGCTGACAGCTTTTCTATTGACAGCTAGACAACTTTTTATTTTTCTCAGCAGTTTTCGATGTTGCTTAACTTTGTTGATCGTACGAGAACCGGTGTGCTTAACATGATATGGCTGTAATCTGAGAGAAACAGTTGACTGCTGCCCTTTAAAGTTAAAGGGACATTAAATGCTGTGTAGTAAAGAGAGTAAGCAATTAGATTGATTGGTCGATAATTTATTTTGAATTTAATATTCACTGAAGTGGTCAAGAGTGGCGGAGATTTTACATAAACTTTGAAGCTGGGGAAATATAAAAAAATTGAGGTAACATATCGAATGGCAGAAAAGGGATGAGAGAATACTTGTTGTGAGATGCAAGGCAGTTATGTGTAGAGGAGAATGCTTATCAAATGAAACTTATGGAGTGTGAAAGAACTCTGAGATCTTGCGGTTATTACAAAAAAGATTCCGGCGAGTGCTTTTCTTGTTAGTGGTGCTCTTTTTGGCAGTACTTTGTGAGACCTTTGGCGAGTGGGGTGCATCATGCGGCGTCTTCAGGCGTTTCGTTGGAGGTTCCGACTGTGAGCCTCCATCCAATGTTTGGCAGTTGTAGATGTAACTGGTGATTAAGCCGAGTGGCTTCTTTCCCATGAATGATGTTGATGGCGTAATGTTTGAAGACAACGGTAGACTAGTTTTACCCATACTAAAAACCGATAAAAAGTCAATTAAGTTTCTAGAAAACACCAAAAAGATCAACACTTTATTACCGTTTAGATGTGCTCGGGGTGTTCCATTTAGAGGGACGTTTCAATGAGACCACTGAAGACTCGCTGCCATTAGCTTCATAGCGAAAGACTGTCGGAATCGGCTGACCATCCATCTTCGAGCGCAGTCTTTCACTTTCCAGTGGAGAGTTTAAATAAAAGTTCCACTTGAAAATAAACTGCGTATCGGATGAATTGTAAACTGAATGGGTAGTGTAATCGGTGATGACCGTCGAAATGTCTTCTCTTCTGTCAAATTGAAGCTCGTAAATGGGCAAGCGGTTCTCGATGAGCAGTAGATCAGGGTCGTCCAAGCTAGGGGTGGGCAGGGTAATATCGGAACGCCATATGACGGCTCGACTATCACTTGAGCCACTGAGCAGGTATTGATCACCGAGAAAAGATATTCTGAAAAAGAGCAAAAATATTAAGTTGAGTATCTAGGGAAGTAAGTAAACAGTAAACTTACTTTGTGAAATTGTTAGAAAACCGTCCGCTGTAAATCATTGCAGGATTGGGAGATTCGCCAACGAAGGAGTAAATCTTGGAGTTGGTGGCAGAAGCAAGCAGCACATTGCCGAACATGGGAGAATGCTGAAAGGTGATATTGGTGAAGCCATTAACGCCGGTTGGGGTTGAGGAAGTGGTGGAAACTGATGAGTGCTCCTTCACCGAGTACAACTTCACTGGAGTAGGCTTTTGAGCGCAAAGATATGAGCGAGAACACTTGCGAATGTCCCAGACCTAATCGACAACAGAAGAAATGGCTGTGTTTAGTACATCAACACCATGCAAATGGTTGCAGAACTATGAATTACCTTTATCGCCGAATCATTAATGCCACAAGAGTAGAGGTGATGGTTGAATGTTGGCTCAAAGGCAACACAAGTAACCACATTTGACGGTAAAAAGTTTGCCTTCACAGAGCTAGGCACACTTGGCGAGTGTCGGCTTTTTCTCGCCAATGAACGACGAACCGACACTGAGTGCGAATTCTTCACTGAAGGCAACGAATTAATGTGAGGATTAATAAGCTCAAACTCGGGGCCAACTTTTCTGGCTGAACCCAACGTTCGAAGGTCCCAGAACTTGACCGAACCATCACGACCACCCGAGGCGAACATGTTCTGGTCGTAGAATGAAAGTGACTTGACAGAGCCATTGTGAGCCTGGTAGATGTTGTACGCAGCGCTGTCCGTTCGTTCAATGTCCCAAAAGGCGATGGTTCGGTCGCCGGACCCGGTGAGAATGTGAGTGGTCGCAGCACCGGCAGAGCTGGGATCGCCCTCGTTAAGTCCACGCCACTTTATATCAAAGATTGCCGAGCTGTGAGCCTTGAACTTGGAGATTTCAGTCATCTTGTTCTTATCGAGAATTGCCACATCCCCGGTGTCGTTCGCCACTGCCAGACGATTGCCCGAAATTTGCATGCCCATCGGCGGCGCTTCAAAGCTGTCATTAGAGTCGGCGAATCGGTACAGGTCTGTCACTTGAAGCGACTCAAAGGAGGACTGCGGCAGGAAGGCGTAGGTGGGCTTTGAGCCAGCAAAGTGGTTCCACGTCCCGGGAGCCAGGCCAACTTGCCGACGGTTGAGCTGCTGCAGAAAGTGCATGCTGGGTGATGAGCACACTGACGCGATGGTGAAATCCGAACTAAAAAGAGATCACAAATCGAAATGATGGCTAAAAGGGATGCACGTCCACTTGAAGGAGAGGTGAAGACGATAATGATCGTTGATCGGTGAAGCTTCGGTGTTTGTTTTCACTACAGCGCGCGCGATAAACTGTAAAAATGCGCCAAACGCACGATAAGGGCGGCAGCGCCCCGGCTTTTAAACAGCACCACCGCAGTCAAAGTGAGGTGAACAAGTGCACCGGTGGGCTCTGCCTCCCAATGCCAGCACAACCACTCACAAACGAGGTATCATTGCGTCATTTTGTAGTTTTGCAACGGAACTTAAAAGAGGGAAGATTCTTTAATGCCAAAAACATTTAATACACAGCAGGTAAGAAAAGATAAAATGTCATTTAACTATTCAGCCATTTTGGTATTAGTTTTCTTTGGCCGAGAAGCTTTAAGGCTCTTTTTGTTCTGTCTGCTAAAGAATCGCTTACCGCCGTGCTTCATCGAGCC
>JAALOO010002206.1_pt1 | contig 11232 bp, 8 predicted proteins | sample 7257641 | NCBI WGS metagenome assembly JAALOO01 (sample SAMN14085613, study PRJNA598686) | mite metagenome | biome: ENVO:01001000; feature: ENVO:01001002; material: ENVO:01001226; isolation source: single female mite from University of Michigan culture on fish food culture... ... | reverse complement strand
CTCTCTCTCTCTCTCTCTCTCTCTCTCTCTCTCTCTCTCTCTCTCTCTCTCAACCATCACCTAGATATTATCAATTTTGTTTAGATGATAATCGCAATCAGCTCTGGTTGTGCTGTGGTAGTGGTGATGAAAAGGTGTTGGCTTTGCGCCGGTGTCCGCCACTGACCAAACAAAATAATAGTAGTTACAAGAGCTTAAGAGCTCAGATCACTGGCACCGCTAGGGGGACCAGTTAGGACAAAAAACCGAAATTAAATTTTATAAATTAATCGTTTTTAAGCGGTATTATTATTGATTGGTTTCTAACTTTTCAAAAACACTAATCATTTTACTTTTGAGAATTTTGTTTTTGTTTTTCAAAAAATGTCCACTGTTCGCCGCAGTCTCCTACTAAACAGTTAGTTTTTAACTGCCGCCGCTGTTGCCAAAGCTGTTGCCTTTTACTTATCAACACCGATCAGTGTACAGCTGGTAATAAAAAAAATGAAACGAGGCAACCACAGCAACTAACAACAGCAATGGCACAGGTAATCGAAGCAGCAGGTTAACCGGTGCGCCGTTAAACACTGGGCAACACTGGCACTGGTACCGCCACTGGGCGCACAGCGCACATCCATCTCAGCTAGTAATTAGTCGCCGTTAAAGCGTGCTCACTTTTACGGCGACTACCAAAAGTGTTGTAAAGCAGAGTGCTAGGAAAAATGTAGTTTGTAGAAAGTGTGAGTTGCAAACACACACACGCAAAGTTTTTGACTGACTGACTGACTGTCACAAATCAGGTGCCACTGTTTAACAGCGGTCAACAGCATCTTGCACGCAGTTTAACTTTCGGCTGGATTCCAGCGAAAGCTGAGCTAATTAGCAAGAAAAAAGGAGAATTTTTGAGACACAATAAAAAATGTGACTCAGATCACTGAGTGTATTAACATTTGCACAGGTGATTAGTGTAGCTGATAGCCGTAGTAGAAACAAACTGATGTTCATTTTCTCAGTTAAAACAATAACAAAAAAATTGTAGAGAATTTGATAAAGTTAAGCAAGTAAAACAAAAAGCACAAAATACTTGATTTTAAAAACAGATTTTTTTATTTGAAAATTGTTATTTAATTTTTGCACTCAAATAAAAAAGCATTTGCATTATTTAGAAGTGGTCACTCAAAAAAGGTAGACAACTACTGAGCTAGCTTTTGCAAAGTTTTAAAGTCGCAAATGCTAACAACATATTAATAGTGATGAGTTTGCACAAACCAACTTAGTAGTCAACTAGAACTAAAACAAAAAATGATTGAAAAGTTTTTTCTTCTAAAAACTTTAAAACACAGCACAGTTTTGTTTGCTTTCAAAAAACACCTAAATTTTATTTAAAACAAATCTGCATAAAGTTTGGTCCGTCAAATTAACTGCAGTTTGTTCCTATTCAAACTATCTTTAATGCTCATTGGCAAGGGCAGCATTTTTTTCTTATTTTTTCAGCATAAGTAAAAAGAAGTGCAAGCAAGTAAGTGAAGTGGAAACTGACATGTGAGACAAGTTTTCAGCCAACAAATGGAGCGTTCGCCAGTTGCGCTTCACTGAACTGAGTCTAAAAAACAAAGAGAAAGTCAAGTGACTCAAGCATCAGTTCCAGTGCTAACCAACACACGGGTTTAGTCATTTTATGCAAACTAAGACGTTTTGACTGTTTTAAAAAAGCAGAATTAAAATGAACATTAAATAAAAGTTTTGATGTTTGCTTTACTTTTTTGTGTATGTGTTTTGTGTTAAACGTTTGCTAACTTGTGTTTCATTAAAATGTATTTTTGCATTTTAAAAACAATAATGTATTTTTTCTCAAAAAAGTACTTTGATACAAAACAGATGCTAAGCATCTACAAAATTAAAAAGCCTTACACACACTTGTTGTAGATGAAACTTGGCAGCTAATGTCATTTATTTTTTATTTCTTAAAAGTATATTTTTAATTTACTTTTAAGAATGTCACATGCCAGTGTTAAACCAAAAAAATGAACAAAAAGAAAGATAATAGACCCGGTTTTTAATTTTTGATTATTGACGCAAAAAATTTGATTTTCAGTTATTAATTTTTTACTTTTAGCACATCTTTTTTTGCCCCGTTAAACACTATTGACTGCGTGTTACTTACTGCTCAGTGCTCCTCTAAATCGATTTGTTTTGCCGACTACTTCTTTTGTTAAAATTGTTGCCACTCTCTTTATTGTGAACCAAAGTGTCTACTAAAAATTTGCATAAATTGGTAATTGAGCGCAGTGTGTGTGTGTCAGCTTAAAATTAAGCTTCTTTTACTAGACACTATTGAACAGCAAACTGCAAATTGAACTGCCAGAGGTGCCACGCGCACATTTCCTGCTTGCGGAACAATTAAACTGAGCGTGTTGTTTGAACTTTTTTTAACTTTTTTTCAAATCAATACTTTATTTAGTCATCGCAGTTTTCTGTTCTCTTTCCATTTTTTTATTTAAATCAAAAATTGCAATCGAGCGACAGCAACAACAACAGCGACGACAACAGCAGCAAAAATGCAAAGTGCACAGTTAGTTCACAGTAGTCGTCGTCGCCGTTGTGCAGTGTTCAGTGTCAAGTGCACCCAATTACCGGGCAGGATTTATGGCCAGCTAATGGTCGTCGCAGCCCCAGTCTTTTGATCGTCGATAACAGACGCTCTCTCTCTCTCTCTCTTTGGACACCTCTTTTTGAACATTCCTTCCTTCAGTCATGGCATTCCTCAAATCGTTGCTCACAATTGGCACTTGACATTGCACTAGCATCTCTCTCTCAATTATTAGCAGAAACAGAGTCGAATTGAGTCAAACAAACAAATTGACAGCCGAAAAGAATGTGTGTGTGTGTGTGTGTGTGTGTGTGGACAAAACGTGTGCACAAGCACATTCCTTTCCATTTTGTGTATTTGGCCTACAAACCTATTGCTGCTGCTGCTGCTGCTGCTGTTATTCAAATCATGATCGTGATTGTCGCACCGAGCAACCTAGTAGTAGTAGTAGTAGTAGTAGTAGTAGTGACCAATAATTTTGTTTGTTTACTTTTAGAGGAAGAAGAAGAAAAAAGGTTCTGCTGCAAGGTGCGACCAAAGCCACTTGGCATACTCTTGGTCGCACCAGCTGACTGTCCTTTTTCTGTCGCCCATCTTGAGCCTCCGCTGATAACTAACTAACTAACCAACCAACCAACTCACAACGACGTGTTGTGCACAGCGTACCACTGCTCCAAAAGTAGTACTGACTATACTTTTGGCGATTAAATCAGCAGTGATCTGCACACTCAGTCTGAGGATGCTAAATAGTGATTAAAGTGGAGGACAGACAAAAAAATAGTACGTTTGGCGATACCGATCAACAGCCGGCTTTGCACACACACACGCACACACACACACACACACACACACACACAGGCTCACAGTCTTCTTTGAACTTGGGAAAAAGATGAAAAAGAAAAAGCTTAATAGCATGCAAACGAACGGTCGGTCGGTCGGTCGGTCCACGGCGCGTAACACATGGTTGGCCAAAGTGGCAGAAGAGAAAAAGATGCGCGCCAGCAGTGCCAAAGTTTCTCCCAAGTCGGCAGACAACAAAAGAGCCAGAAAAAGGAAAAGAGATGAGGAAGAAGAAGAAGAAAAAACGCCGCATGGTTTCACCAGCAGCAGCAGCAGCAGAAACAGCCGTTTCAAGGCAAAAAGAGGAAAGGAGAAAGGAAAATTTGCCACAGTGTGTGTGTGTGTGTGTGTGTGTGTGTGTGTGTGTGTGTGTGTGTGTGTGTGCGAGTGCAGTCAATTGACGAGCCATTGTCAGTGATGATGGGGTGAAAAGACTGTGTGTGTGTGAGTGTGAGGAAGAGGATTTTAGAGAGAATGAACCAAATGAACTGACAATGCACCGGAGAATCACTTGATAATTATCCCTCCACACAGTGTGAATGAGTCAGAATGGGTGAGTGAGAAAGAGAGAAAGGAAACAAAAAATGAAAAAGCAAAAAGGAAAGTCCCAAAAGCGATTTGCAAACAAACTCAAAAATTGCCAGCGTCAATTGATTTAAACTTTATCAATTTTTTTTCAATTTCAATTAATGTTCAGAGGCAACAACAAAAATTTTCATTGATACATCAGATCGATCTCGTGGGTCAATTCGTTGATAATGTTAGTCGACAAAAGAAAAAGGCACCCCCAAACAGTGGTCATTAATGAGAACAATGATTGCTCATATTTTAAATTAAAATAACGCACACTAACAAAAAACGTGATGTCGAACAACAGAAACAGTCTAAGCAATTGGGCACCAGTTTTACTTTATAACAAATTGACTGTAACGGTAGTGAGTGCAGCAAAAAAGTTCCTCTAATATGCAATTGTTGTTGTTGTTGGCTTAATTTGCTTGCAATCAAGCAACTACTGTTGTGTGCTTGACTGTAGGTTTTTTGCCTCCTTTTGCATTTGACTTTAATTAAATTGGTGCAACTACTTTTGCTGTTCTGGTCTTCAAAACTGGTTTCAGATGTTGTTGCAGCAGTTATGGTAGCATATGAGACCAGAAATGCTAGAAAGCTAAATTAACTCATCAAATAGTTTACCCTAATTAGAATAAAAAAACAGAAAAAAGTTTAAATTTTTACAATATTAAATAAACAAAAAGGTAGTACAATAAAACACAAGAGCAACAGCAGATTTAAACTTCTAAAAAAATTATTGTCAATTGTGTTCTTGCAAAAAAACTTTTAATTTTGTTTTTTAGCATCTAACAATAGCATTTGATTGCGTGCAATTGCTTTATTTGTTTATCAGCGCATAGGTGGACTAAAGGAAAGAAAAGATGCGGTTTATTTGTCAGCACACAATCACATAAGCAAGTAGCTCTGCACATAATAAATTGTGTGTGTTTGTGTACTTAGCAACTTAACTAACTCTATGCAATCAGTTGCAAACTTTGCAAACTAAATGCCAAAACGTTTTACCCGCTTGCCTTATTTTGCATTCAAATCACTCTGATGAATTATTACCAGATTAATACACTGCAATGAGCAGTAGTCGTAACTGCAACATGGTCAATTTTTAAAAATTGAGCATTATATTAGTGGGTGAAAAAATTGTGAGTCAGTTCAGGAACTCAAAACGAAATGGTTTTTAACCATTTGAATTATTTAAAATAACTCATAATGGTCACTATTTTAAAAAATTAAGTTTTTCTGATTTTTTGATGTGTTTATGAAAATGTATTGTTATTCTACGTTTGTTTGCTTTGCCAGGAGCGCCATTATTGTTGTTAGTAGTTTTTCTATTTCAGCCAATCAGATTGCACACAGAACACTTTTGGCGCTTGCGCCTTGCTTGCACCAGTTCATTCTGTTCCCTTCATTCTAATTCGAATTGCAACCGGCAATGTTCGAAACTGGCGTCCGTGTCAGTTAGTCAAACCTGGTTCAAGTTGAGAAAAGGGCCAAATGATAACGAAAAAGAATGAAAAAAGATAGAAAATATCAACTTTTTTACCAATATTTCAAAATACAACTTTATCATTTTTGCCAACAACTTTAACTGAAAACAAACACATCATTTTATTTGCACTGAATTATTATTATGTGATTTTATTTTGTTGAATAAATTACATATTGTTCTGCTAATTCACCTGACTTAAATCCAATTATCACCTTGAGCAAATAGTTTTGTCACCAGCTTTTAAAATTAAATTTTGTAAAATACTTCTTTTTTAAGGTAAAATCAAAAGTCAACATATTGACAAAACATCTTTAAAGGTCAGTATATCAATATCATTTCTAAATTTTATGTTTAGTAAATTGAAACATTTTTAAAACTTTGTTAAATTTTGTTAGCAGAAAAACTGTACTAGTTCATCACAAAGAAAAATATAAGTAAACGGTCAGATTAGACAATCAATTTGCCCGGTAGCGATGGCACTGAAGAATAGCTATTGTAATTGCCACTAATCAAATTGCTATTTGCTGGCCACTTTCACTGCTGACCATTTTCTGATTCGTTGACTACTATTGTCTGAATCATGTTGTCAGTGTAGACATCACAATCTGATTGCTTGCGGCAAAGTTATTGCAATTTTTTCTTTTTTGTGTTGCCCTTTTTCTTTTGCATCATATTAGAAAAATTTGGTCAGACAATAAATTACAGTCAAAATTAAGAATGATGCTTCGTTTCTTTGAAACTGCTAATTGCGTTTGAGTTTGCCTCCTTTCACCAGTTGCCTTTTTTGCCGCATTTATTCTTTGATCAAACTGAATCGTCCGATCGGTAATAGAGTGAATTGTGGGCAAATAATTTAATTGATGGAACGGTAAGTTGAATAGTTGCTGCCCAATGAACTCTAGATCACACAATTCAATAAGTAAAAAGAATTTAGAATTTTATATTTTTATGTTACTGTGTTGGTTATTGTTAATTTTCTAACAATTTGAAAAAAAGTAAAAAACTTTGGTGCATCACAGAAAACTTGAATATTTTAAGTAGCAAAAAACTGAGAAAGACAAAGTTTGTTTTCTAATTACAATCAAAATGTTCAATAGATTACTGAAACCTTACAGCCTATTCACTGGTCATATCGTTTACTTCATCATTATCATCACCACCAGCCAGCCAGCCAGCATGCACCATCATCCCCGGTCACAACAGCCGTCAAAGCACACCCGAAGACATCAAACTCCCTTGATAGTCATTGCGCTGCAGCTGCTGGTTCTCCTTTCCCTGTTCACTGCCGGCCAGTGGCCACTGCTGGTCGCCGCCGATTGGGACTCCTGGTGGACGTACGAGGGCATTTCAGGTATGTGGTTCACAGGTTTGCACATATACATATTTTATTGAAAGTGTTAGAAACTTCAACAGAACAACGTTTCAAAGATGAACACTTCCTTCTGCAAATAATAATAATAATAATAATAAACACAAGAACACTAATGATAGCAGCAGTGGCAGAGCAATAAGCAGTGCAGTTTTGGCAACAAATAGTTGTTGTTGTTGTTGTTTGTAGCAACAAGGGGGCTAATACGAGCTAACTTCTGCTTCTGCTACTGTTAATTAGGCCTAGGTGGACAGCAATTAACAGGCAAATGATTGCGCTAATGACTGCTACTGCTGCAACTGCCCCCCCCCCTCCACACACACACAAAGTTGCCGCTATTGCTGATGGAAATCTGTCATCTGAAAACACTAGAAAATTGTTTTGCCGTTTAAGAAAAGTGCAGTTGAGAGGAGGCGGTAAAACAATCGCAGCAACAACAACAGCCAAACATGTGTAATTGAAACACTAGCTAATAGGAGTTTTTTGAGGCAGAATCTGTCTGCTGATTACTGATCCACTGCTGCTCTTGCTCTTGTGGGCCAATAAGAATCACTGCCCACAAGTTCAATTGCTTTTGCAACTGTTTTCAGAAGTGTCATTCACACGCACACACACATACACAAACTCTGCAGCAGTTGTGGTTAAACAGCAATTGCTTTTAGCAATTTGATCCGCCCCAAACTTGACTTTTTTTCTCCTGCAATTCTATTTGGAGAGCAGTTTAGTTAACTGTAACTCTAACTTTGCGGTGGGCAATGTTAATCAACTCAGTCAGTCAGGTCAAGTGATCGCTGCCCGCCATTAGACAACAGACAATTGACTTCGAGAGGGTAGTGATAGTCATTACCGTTGTGCTGCTGCTGTCACTGCTGTTAAGGCGGTGAAAGCGTTTGCAAAATGCTTTAGACACAATCAATAGAAAAACAATTAATTTGTGCCAAAGTACAAAAATTCTAGTTTTAGTTGGAATCAGTTGTTTGTTTTGTCAATTACCACAACCGATTAAGTTGCAGTGAAACAACGTTTAAAATGTGCTTTTAACTCTTTTGCACAATTTTCTATGATGGTTTTGTTTGCTAAACCAATAAGCATTGTTTAACTTTAGATTAATTAATTAAATTACTTTTTAAATAAAATTAAAATTGTATTTTGCTTCCACAAAACGTTTAAAGTATAAACATTTAAACAAAAAACAATTGCTCATTTTACTTGACAACTCTCTTTTCTCTCTCCCTTCTCCCCCCTCTCTTTCTAGGCCCTGACTTCTGGGGCCGGCTGAACCCGAAGTGGGCGCACTGCAGCAAGGGCCGCCGTCAGTCGCCGGTGAACATCGACCCGGAGCGACTCATCTACGATCCCTTCCTCCCGGAGCTGGTCATCAAGGGCGACGCCCTGGACGGCGTCCTCCTCAACACCGGACGAAGCATCAGCGTGGTGGCGCTCAGCGGGGCTGATCACCACTACCACCACAGCCACAGCCACCACCACCACCACCAACACCAGTCCCAAGGTGGTGGTAGTGGTGGTGGTGCCCAGCAGAACGACCGAAACGGTCTGAATTCTCCTCAGCACCAGCACCAGCACCAGCACCAGCACCACAGCCTTCTGCCGAAGAAACCGGTGACCATCAGCGGCGGCCCCCTCAGCTACACCTACACGCTGTCCAATGTGACGCTGCACTTTGGCCGGGAGAACAACCGCGGCTCGGAGCACGCCATCGCCGGCCAGCAGTTTGCCGGCGAGCTGCAGCTGTACGCCTTCAACGGCCAGCTCTACGCGAACTGGTCAGAGGCGAGGCGGTCGCCGAATGGGCTGGTCGCACTGGCGGTGATGATCAAGCTGACGAAGAATGCCGCCGCCGCCGCCGGGAACAGTCAGCTGAAGCACATCACCAACTCGCTGGCCAACATCACCAATCGAGGTAACTTCGAGGGGCAGGGTTATTTGAAGGCAGTCCCAATCTCATATTTTAGGGGGTTTTGTTTGAGTAAAATTTATGTTTTGTATTTTTTTTAATCAATTTGCCAAACCGATTTGTCTGCTAATTGACACTGATGCTCTCTCTCTCTCTCTCTGATGCGACTGGTGCGACAGATGGTCGACAGGCAAAACTCAGGCGTCTCATTCTAAGCGTTATTAATTGCTCAGTCGCTGATTTTCTCTTTTTTTGCTTAATTGCCTTTTCTCCCTTTCTGTCATCGTCAATTGCCAGGTTTTAAGAAACAAAAAGAAATATAGTAAGAAAGAGAGAAAAAAGCAGCCTTGGCAGCATCGGCTAATTATTAATTAAAACACTACACAGTTTTCTAAAATGACTTTCAGTTGAAAATCTTTTTGCCGTTTTACTGACATCTCAATAAGACAATTGATTATTTTCGATCAGCTTGAACAGCCAAATATGCTTCAAAGCAAAATTCAAAAAGAATAGAAAAAAGGGAAAAAGAAAATAGACAGTGTGTTGACTAAACTTTAATGACAAAAGCAAACGACAAACACAACAGCAACAACACTGTCTGGAGAATTGACTGCCGAGACTGTAAACTTGAGCAGACAGATTCATCGCTTGGCCACTTCAGTGTGCCCCCACCCCTACCACAGTTAAACTCTCTTGCCAATTGAGATGAGGGTGGCCAAACAATTGGCCGCAAACAACTGATTAAAACGTAGTCTCTCAGTCGGCTGCTGCCAACCAGTGACAGTATTGGAAAGGAAAAAGAGAAAAAAGAGAAAAGCTTTGGTAATTAATATTTAGTGAAAAAAGAAAGCAGATTTCTAGATTAATTATAACATCAGCAGGCAAGTTAGAATAAACAACAAAGTTGATCTGACTAGTGCTGTGAAACTAAAAAATGTAAAAAATGTAGAAAAAGTCAAACAAACAAGTTTTTCTTCTGATTACATTTTGCAAACAGTAGTTTGCCATGCTACAAAACAGGCTAATATGACCACAACATATAGTTATTGCCTTCTTTTTATTCTTATCCGCGCTCACGCTCTGATTTGTGTATGTAAATTGGCTTACAACAAGGCTTGAATAAGCAAATAATATAAAATTTAATAACAACATCGGAGAAGTGGAACTGTCCAGTGGCTCACACTGGCCACTCTGGAACTGCTGACCAACTGCCTTTCTATTCAAACTGGCTGCAAGTTTGTCCAACGAGGAAAAAAAGTTCAAGCAAAGGCCACTTGAGTGGCCAAAGCATAACAAACAGGCAAATAAAATAAAAAAGTAAAAAACCTTGATTCAATTGAGTCAAGCGGCAACACCGAAGGAAATACATACATCACAAACACACACACACTTGAGTGTCGTCGTCCCTGCCTGATAATCTAATTTTTGTCACCGCTGACACTGAAACTCAGCACTGAAAGGCACAACAGTGTAATTTGGTGGTTGTTGACACTAAACTACACTACACTAATGATCAGAGCCAGTCAACGCTGTAGTAGTCAGCGTTGAATGAAGACCAAAAAAATATTTTGGACTACTTTTGGCAAATTAAAACACTAAACATTATGATGATTTGCTGTTACCGAAAAAAACCGTAAACTTTACTTTATCTTCTTCTTCTTCTTCATCTTCTTCCTCTTCTTGCGCAGGCGACCAGCAGCCGATTCGATCGCTGTCCATCCGTGAGCTGCTGCCCGCTGACGTCCGCCACTACGTCACCTACGAGGGCTCGCTGACGCAGCCGGCCTGCTTCGAGACCGTCCAGTGGATCGTCCTCAATCGGCCCATCTACATGAGCGCCGGGCAGTTTCACCTGCTGCGCACCTCGCTGAAGGGCGACGGCCACCAGGACAACTACCGGCCGATTCAGCCACTCAACGGACGACTGCTCCGCTCCAACATACACCTCTCGCCGTCACCAGGCGGCACCTTTCACCCATTTCAGGGAAGCACCGAACTAAAGAGAGCCGAAGGGGCGAGCTCCACAGATTTACAGGTACAGTGTCTTAGCAAGCTTTCTCTCCTGCCATCTACTGTTGCAAATCCACATTTCTTTTTTTTAAAACTCTCTTTTTTTGCAGCATAATCTGATGCACTCCAGTGAGGAAGAGGAAGAAGGGGAAGCAAGAATGGAGAACGTGGATCAGTCGTCTACGGCTAACGCCAAGGAGTTTGCCTCTTTGTCGCCGTCGTCATCTTTTTCAAGCAGTTCATTTAGTTCATTTAGCAAAGACCTCTGCTACGTTAATCGACCGGTAGCGTACAAACGTAAGTTTTTTTTCAAAAAATTGACTAAAGTTGCTCAAAAAGTATTTATTGTTTTTATTTTATTTGCAGTGAATGTTCAAGAGATGGAAGTTGATTTTTAACAACAATGTCTGCTTAGTAGTACTAACACCGGGCGTCAGCCCGGTGCAAAGTTACTGTTACCCGCGAGATTTTTGGCA
>JAALOO010002205.1_pt1 | contig 11242 bp, 2 predicted proteins | sample 7257641 | NCBI WGS metagenome assembly JAALOO01 (sample SAMN14085613, study PRJNA598686) | mite metagenome | biome: ENVO:01001000; feature: ENVO:01001002; material: ENVO:01001226; isolation source: single female mite from University of Michigan culture on fish food culture... ... | reverse complement strand
ATGAATATCATAGCCGCCCCAAAATCAAAGTTTGAAAAAACAGTAAAAAAGTGCGTGGTGTCCCCCCTTAAACTTAACGGTAACCAGATCGCAGAAGCATGATCGGAAACTCACATAAAATATTTTAAAAACCCAAATTAAAGCTAAAAGTCTAATCTTAAGATTGGCAGGACCAGATTTTTAAGTTTTATCTTTTTTTCTTATTTAAAAAATTTTTCAAAATTACAAAACGTTATTTTTGTGTATTTTTATCTAAAATCTTAAATTAAAAATCAGAAACGGAAAACCAAGATCACTTAAAATTAATATAGCCCTGCCAATTTTTAGTTTTAGTTGTCATCTTTCGTTTGGCACCTTCAATTTAGCTATGCCACCTTCCTATGATACCGATCTGGTTACCGTTTTGGTCAGACAATTGGTGTCGTTACCGACAGCGACCCAGTCAATCGTAAAATTTAAATTAATAAATGTTTTTTTACAGCTTGCAATGGTTGTGTTGGTGTTTGCCCTTTGTTGGTTTCCTTTAAATCTTTATCATATTCTTGGTAATGTATTTTAAAAAAGTAAAAATAAATTTACAATCAAATCTGTTTTTGAAAATTACAGTGGATTTTCGAATGGTCAAACCCAACTTTAATGTGTTTCTTGTTTGTCACTGGATTGCCATGTCTTCGGTTTGTTACAACGTAAGTGTTAAAATTTGCAAATTTTACGTTTAAAATATCAAATCAAAAATAGTATAACTTATTAATAAATGGAATAAAGATAAAATATTAAATATTTTATTTGATAAATGTTAACAGTAAAATATCTTGCCGCTTTAATGAATAAAGCAATAAAGATTTCAATAATCAAAAATCATTCCTGTAAATAAAATGAAAACAAAATTTAAATATAGATTGATGTTTTCAAGAACGAAAATTTATAGTAACAAAATAAACTTTAAACTTTTATCGTTTTCTAGCAATGTAAATATAAAAAGTGACCCAAAACTCCCATAGGCTTTGACCCCGATTTTCCAAAAATTCCGATTTTTACAAGTCGCACACCGTTAGAAAGGTTTAATTCCGCTGATAAACGGAAAAATTGTTCCAATCTTGTCCGCCAAGGCGTTTTCAAGAAAATCGGGCCTCAACTGTACCTTTGGCTATGCTTCACTTGTCGCTGCTTACGCCATCTAGCGGAGTTAAGCAGCTGTGTTGTTGCTAAACTGCATATTTTGGTCAACTTTGGGCCCGATTATCTTAGGAACGGCTTGGCGGACAAATTTAAAACAATTTTTCTGTTAATCAGTTCAAAAATACCTTTCCAATGGAAGGCAGTTTGTCAAAATCAAATTTTTTGGAAAAACGGGGTCATTACTGCGATCATTCTTTATTTAATATATGAGTTAGCAATATTATTTAACTTTTTTGAATACTTAAAACATGTTCAGTTTTGTATTGAATAACATTAGTGTCAAGTATTTTTATTCAATGACAATAAAGATGCTCATTTTTATTTTTAATATTTTAATAAATTATTTTGCTTAATGGTATTGAAATCAGAGAATTTCAAATTGACTTATTCAGCAGTTTTGCTGAAAAAATAAAGTTAATAAATGAATCACATTAAAAGTAGGTGTAAAATTTATGCAAAATTTGCAAAATAAAGTTTCATCCGAACAAATTTATTAAGAATATTTTGTATTTTGTTCCTTTTGCAAAGTTTTTTTTAAAAAGTTATAAACAAATTATGGAAAAGTCATAAAATCAAAATGCAATACTAGAAAAAGATGTGTTTAATAAAAATCAAATTTTTTACAAAAATTTTATTTTTAATCAACTTATAATTGGGTCCTAGGGAAATGGTATACTAGACAAAACTAAATCAAATCAAAACATCTTTGAATAATTGGGTCTCTGGTGTCAAAATTAATCTCAAATTTCTAAAAACAAAATTATGTTGATAAAAATTATTAATTTTAAAACCTGTTGAAATGTTTATTAGTTTAAAAAGTGTATCAATACAAGTTGTATTTTGTATTGAGTGAAAAACAAAGTTTTACAAATAATAAATCTGTTAAAAAATGTCATTTTTAAATTTTTTACAAATTTGCAAAACGAAAACATCATTTTATATTTTTTATTATTTTTCATTACAGCCTTTTATCTACTGCTGGCTTAACGAAAGTTTTCGCAAAGGGGCAATCAAAATGCTCAGTTTTGCTTGCATCTGTTGTTCAAAAACAATTGGAAACGGCGATATTGATCCGGACACAGATGGCTTGGAAATCACTACCACTGGCAACACTACCTTGATGACTTCAGTAAACAACAACTGCAAACGTCAGTCAGTTGTTCTAGACAACAACAATGGTGACAATGGGAACTGTCAGTTTAAAAGGATAGCTGAGCAACAACTTAGCACAGCGGAAACCGAGGTAAACTGCTCCTCGCCGGCGAATGAACGACACGAAGAGAACTGTCCAAAAACGATGAAAGCAGCGACAAATTGTCAAAAAGAAAAACGAAAATTCCGAAAGCTTCGGTTATCGTCATTTCGAAAGAATGCAGCCCACCATCACCACCATCACAATTACAATCACAATCACAATCACAATCATAATCATAATCAGCAAACTCAGCACCACTGCAACTGCAAGAGCATTCTCAGCAACAGTGTCATTGAGAAAAATGGGTGTTGCTTGGAGAGTGCCAATGGCAGTGCCAATGCACCCAGCAGCACCAAACATGGGACAGTTGTACAGACGGGCGATATGCGTGCAGAGATGATCTCTTCCGGCGGAACGACCACTCTAACCACTGCTAGGGCGACGTGTTTAGCCAGCAAAGCGGCGACTACCTCGTGCAGTTTGGAATCAGTAGCCAGCAGTCACAATTCATCAAACGGCAGCAGCAGCAGTGGCAGAAGTGGCAGCAACAGCTGTGCTGGTCAGCAGAGCAGCTCTGGCTCAAGCTGTTCGGCCAGTGCCGGCGCCTTCAATGCAGGCAAGCCCACTGCCGGCGTCACTGTCTGCAACCACAACGGCAACGGTTGTTCATCTCTGGAGGAGAATGCAGCGGCAGCAGTAGCAGCAGTTAGTTCGGGCTGCATTCAGGTGAATGTCAGCCTAAGTGTGCAGCCCTGTGATACAGTCGCTACCACAGCAAGTAGCACCCTCAACAAAAGCACATTTGTATAGCCGTTTTACTGCCTGCTTTCTACCAATTATCCAACCACAAATAGAGGGCAGTCATCATGTAGATAAACTTGTTATCTCTTCTCAAAGCACTATATTATTGCAATATCATTGTTATTTTGATGTTTATATATTTATTATTGGGCAACATATCATACAATAAAAATTATATTTTTAAGCTAAAACTGGTGTTAACTTTAATTATTTGAAATTGTTTTGCTTTTAAACCAATTAGCATAAAAATCACTATTCGGTTACACAATAAAACGATTTACAAATTAAGGCTCAAAATTTAAAGATTCAGCAAACAAGGCTAAACAGCACATTGTGGGACACTAAATAAAACAACAGTTTTACTAATGATACCTTAAAGATAACATTTTTGTCCTTATCAATTTTAAACATTGTATTAAAAAAATGAGCATGCGGTTTTTTGTTTGTCAAGTATATGTAAATGCATTTTTTAATTTAATTTTATTCACAACATATTAGATTAAATGTCAAAATGATTTTAATTAAAAAATGTACACCATAAAATAAAATTTGCAAATGAATAACGCAAATCAGTGTCTTTCTACAAGTTTAATTGAATTTTGTTCTTAAATCAGAAAAATTTGTCTGGTAAATGGACTGAATCATGAATACAAAAAATCAAATTAACTGAAAAAAATTGTGTAAAAGAAAACATGCAAATTAAATTTTGCAAGAAATGTTTTAACTCAAAAATAATTAGCTAAAGATTCAAAACAGCAAAATAAAAATTGCAAAAATTTATTTTCAATTTTGTGTTAATTAAATACTAAAATAAAATATTTTTTGTTTAAGGTAATTACGCAAATATAAAAACTTAACTTTAAAAAAATTAAGTAAACAAAAGTTTTGTTTTTTTTTGCAAAACTAAGATTTAAAACAATAAGTATGTAATAAAAACATATCATTGTATAAATGTACTAACATAAAAAAATTTGTATTTGTTTAAGTAAAATATTTGAAGAAACCGTATGGTAATTTGGCAATCAAATGAAGTGCAATAAAAAAAGGTTGTAAGCCTGTAGGGCAAATTATGAGTGTCTTTTCAAAAAATCTATTTTTTTTAATTTTTTATAAATTAAAATTTTATGCAATTATAATTGTAAATTTGTTTTCATCAAGATTTTAAAATCAAAATTGAAAAAAATTACAAAAAATTTTAATAAAATATTTTTAACATTATTACAATCAAATAAAATTTAAACGTGCTTAACATTTTAATAATATTTTAAAATATATATTTACTACAATAAAAAATTAAACAAATAAATAAAGCAACACATTTTTGTAATTGACAAAATGTATTACAAAGATACAAAACCCAAAGTCAAATACAAGTCAAAATAATATGGAAAAAATTAATGCTGTTTACAAAACAAAAAACAAAACTAAAAAACCAAAAAAAGTGTGCTAAATAAAATTTTTTCAGTTTGGGCAAAAATTCTCTAAATTTTTTAAGTAGCAGAATGAATTAAAAGAAATCTGCCATTTTTGCAAACCATCGTTATTTAACTATTTTTTAAATAATTTATGTTATTTTTAATTGTTTTAAGTTTGCCAAAACACAATGCTAGTAAAAAAGTAAAATAAAAATACAAACAATTAAAAAGTGTGTCATCTGAGTTCAAGATAAATTGTAAATATAGAAATTTATTAATCAAAACGTAAAAACTTTTAGTGTAAATTAAGTACACTACATTTAAGATGAGCACAAAGTTTAGAACAAAATCTGTTTTGCAAAAATGTGCAATCACAAAAAGCTTGAGTTTCACTGAAACCACCATCATCATCAGCATTTCTAAGAACACAATAAAGCTGTGGCAAAGAGCACTATGTAATTACGCAAATGACAACAAGTCGGTCAATCAGATGTCTGGCGATTTGCATACAAATTACAAATTACACACCGCTGTACACCATAAACTACTTCAAATTATTCTGTCGCATTCCGATGTTGATTCTTAAAAGAAATTAAAAAATATTAGGACAAACAATTTAGTTTAAGAACTAAACATTCTTTAAGGAATCGATTAAAAACAATAAAAAAAATATAAACACATTGATACATATTTTTTATGACAAAAATCAAACAGGCAGAATAAGTTATATTTCATGCACCAGCAAATACAAATACAGCAATTGCTGGTAATCGGATACCATGTTGTGTTGTGAGTCTAAGCTTTTGATGATGCGTTCAATTCTAATGATAGTTGTCAAAAAACATAAATCATGAGAATTGACCGAATTGGGATCATTAACAATCTTGATCACGTGCACAAAATGTTTAGCAGTTTTGCTTACATCCGTTTTGATTTAAAAAAAGAGTTTTTGTTACACTTTTTTATTTGGTAAAATAGTTTAGATTTAAACATCCTAAAAACAATCTCCAGAGAATAAAACAAAGTTAATTTTTCTTTTATGTGTAGTGATAATTTAGTGAAAATTTGCATAATTTATTTATAAACTTGGCAAAAAATTTTGGAAAACACATTATCTTAGTAAAAACACAAATAAATTTTTATGTGTAAATGATTGTACTTAAAATAAATTAAATGAATCTTTTTAATTACCACTTTATAGTTTTTATCAAATATACATTGTAACTATAAAATTAACAGCTTTTGCTTGAAAGTGCATCTTGTTTAAACAAAAATAAACTTATTTTATCGTTTTTATCAAATATAAAAAACATTATTACATTACAATGTAAAATAGTAAAATTATTGCATCAAAAAATAAAAAATATGATTTATAGTTTAACTGTTTACTAACTTTTAATATTTTTATGGTTTTTTATTTAATTGACAAATATTTTTGTCTCATAAAAAATTGTTTATAATTTAGTTTAGATGATTGAGTCATGATAAAACGTTACTTTTTAAATAAAAAAATTTTAAAAATATTGTTATTTGTTAAAATTAATTAAATACAACTTCGTTTAAAAGGTTTTTCAACATTATCATGTTGTGTTGTTTTTTAAAATGTGGATAATAAAATAAAAAATAGTCAATAAACTAAAATAATACTTAATTTTTCAGCGTACCCATTAGTAGTGGATCATGAAAACAATCGAATTTGAGCCTAAACTAAGCAATTTTTGCATCAAAGTATCAACCATTCACATTTGTGTCCATTTTAACATGCATATCGTTTATAATGAAATTGTTTGAGCACTTTTCTAGCCTCAGTGATCTTGCAAAAATTAAATTAAAAGCAATGCAGGAACATAGGAATTTGCCCATACGCTCTATCCTAAAAAATAAGTGTCTTTACGATGACAATCCCACGCCAATTGAATGTGACAGAGGTCCTGGTCATTTGATATTTTACGTTGTATTACTCTTTCTTTTAACTTTTTTTAACCGGACATTGAACATTGATCATGCCACTGCAGTGACTTTATAAACGATTCATTAATCATTTTTTAAAAATATTTTTATTTAAATATTTAAATAAGTCTCTCAAGTGCTTAGAATTACATTAGTTACATTAGTTCGTAAGATACACTGAAGCACATATTAATAAAAAATAAAAATTGAAAACACTTAAAATATTTTAGTTTCAATTTTGCAAATATTTTCCTGTCATTACCTAAGTAAATGGGTGTTTGCTTGGATTATCACTAATGCCGCGGTTGAGTAGACGTAATATCACCAAAGTATTGAAAACCTTCTTTAGGATTATTTTTGAAAATATTTAATGTTTTCTTATGAAAGTTGCCAAAAAGATCTTCGTTTTATTTGCCTGCTTTCTTTCCTCGTCTTGTCTGGTTACAGCAAGGTGCTTTTGTTTTGTTACTGCAAAACAGCTAAAGTTAATTCATCTTTCATTCATTTTTACTTTTTAACAACAGAATAATATAAAAGACAAGTATAATGAGACTATATTACTTTTTGAGTGTTTGAAACGTCGGTAGAATAGAAAAGTGACACGGAAGTTTTGATAAGAATATAAATGAATGCTTGGTTCAACAGAAAGCTATGAACAAAAAAGTAAGAAAACTTGCTCTGGAAAACTTAAGAAAACAATGCGAATCTAAAAAAGGTTAAAATTGATGAATTTGTTTTGCCCAGTTTTTGGCAGGCCACAAAGAGAATGGCCGCTCAAAGTGACAAAGCTCCAAAAATGAGCCCAAAGGACACACAAATACGGTGTCTGTGTCTTGGAGACAGCAAAAAAGACAGCAAGCAAGCCTACCACCAAAATGTTTAGTGATATAATTTGGTGCTTATCTAAATAGAGCATTTATAATGCATGCTGGTTAAATTCTTTAACTGAAAAGTAACTGGTAATGTGGGTGGCTCAAAAGCACTGACCGTCTCCAGACAATTTACATCTCCGACCGCAATCACTAGCGTCGTTGATAGCATCAGTTTCGGTTTTCAATATGGCCAGCTGTCTGCCTGTATGTGTGTTTGCCTGTCTTCTTCACCATTAGATTAAGTTCTCATTGGAAAAATTTACAAGTTTACAAGGCTATAAACTTTGTGGCATTGAAAAAACGGACATATCAAAAGTTTTTGAATTTTATTATCAAAAAATTTACCGTTTTAAATAAAATAAAACATTTTTGAATAATTTTTGAGCTGAAATATATCAATGATAAATATAAAAAAATTGAAAAAAATTTAAGTAACTTAGGTGTTAGATAATAGCAATGTAAATATGAAACAAAGTGCAACATTGATAGCAATCAAGATGCAAGCACATGACTACTTGGATGAACCGGAAACTGCTAAACATATCTAAACTCATTAGTGCTCTTTGCAGATGACAACTAAAAGTTTACTTGAAGCCTCTTTTTTATTAATGACAAAATTCTATGAACATTCAAGCGTTCATATAACGGCACAAAATATAAAAACACAAATGAACATTATTTGAGTATTAATAAGAACACACTCTGCAGGTTATCAAAAACAAAAATTGGAAGCAATAAAAAAACCATTAAAAGAACAAGATCAATTATTTGTTACACAATACATTAGAAAAATCGCTAATCAAACATATCATTAAATCCAAAAAACAATTGTATATCAATTTGAATTTGATTTTTACAAAAGTTAATGACTATTTGACTTGTTGTTTTCAAAATGGTTTTGTTTGTTTTAATTAATCAATATCAACAAACAAAATTTTTCAAAAAAAAATGAATAAGCAGTTTAAAAGGCAACAAACACACAAAAAGGTGACAATGCCAAGTTTTTAAAATTAAAAAATGCACAAAATGATCAATTGTGAAACATAATGGCATTTTAAAATTATATGCTTTTAATCTAAAAAGGCAATTACTACTGGCAAAATAGATATTTTCACATGAACAACTTTGAATTGTATATAAACATTAAAGTAAAGAGGATAGTCAAAAATGAAACTAATGACAAATTTTCTTGGCACTGTTCAACACTAAAAAACAGATTAATCTAAAAAATTTTAAACGTCACAATGATTTATTAAAATTGGAATATTACACATGTGTTTCCAAAGCAATTTGCTTGATTCGCTTTTCAAATCAAGCAGTGAAACAAGCAATTTAGAAGATAAATCAGATTTTTTTCAAATTTTTCATATAAATCATGTATCGATCTCATAGTAATTTAGTATTTTTAAATAATTAAAAAACTTTGCAAATTAAGTGCATAAATGATTATAAAAAATGATCAAAACATAAAAAATGTAATAAAGAATCAATTTACAAAAAATGCACTATAACTTCATTTTGTAGTTTGATTAATGAACAGATGAGCTAACGATAAAAAATAAAAGTTCAAGTGCTAGTTTGCGGACATTTAAAAATATCAAGGGATTTTCCTTATATTTTATTTATTTACCAATTTTAAAATTTCAGTGTAGTGTGTTTACCAAGCATCGTCAGTTTGTCAAGGCTTAACTGTGATGTTTGCACTTAAGAATTTAGATAAATACATTTATTGATAAAAAATCGGTAATGTACAAATTGTGTAAATTTTGAAAGCAGCTTTTGTCGCCATCTTCTGAAACTAAACACAACTGCCATTTTTTAATATAAGACCAAAGCATCGGAAATGCACAAGCATAGCAGTTTCTCCGCATGGTTTCAGATGGCGCTACCTGCAATCAGCATTTAAAAAAAGAATTCAAGCAGTTAGAAACATTTTGGTTTTTAGTTTAAACTTTAAACAGTGAGTTGAGGAAAAGGAGAAAACAATTTACTAGAAAAAGCTTAATGAACACAATGTCAAAAAGTTTTTATTTTACTCAAAATACTCTCCGTTGACAGAGATGCACTTTTTCCATCTTTCAACGAGTTTCCATATTCCCCGAGAAAAGAATTCTTCATTCTTTTCTTCTTTTTCTTGAAGAAAAGCTGTAGTAGCAGCCTTGGCAGCTTCTTCGTTAGGAAAACGTTTTCCCCGTTGGTCGTTTGCCATTGAGAGGAAGAGATGAAAATCGCTGGGCGCCAAATCCGGAGAGTATGGCGGATGTGGCAACACCTTCCACCCCAGCTGTTTGATTTTAGCTTGTGTTGTTTTAGCAGTGTGGGGGCGGGCATTGTCTTGTTGAAAATAGACAGGCCCCCTCCACAGTCTCTTTTGTCGAATGGCCTTTTTGACTCGATCCAGAACTTCGCAGTAGCTCTCGGCATTGATGGTTTCACCACTTGGCAAATATTCGTGGTGAATCACCCCTCGCACGTCCCAAAAGACGGTTACCATTGTTTTTTTTGTGCGAAGAGCTTTTTTTGGGACCCCTTGGGTAAGTCCTTTTTCACCTTTTTTCGCAAAATACCGTTTTCTTTGTGGGTTTTCATGATGAACCCACTTTTCGTCACAAGTGATCACACGGCTGTAAAAATGTTATCATTAGTCATTTTACAAAATGCTTTGCAATGTAACTTAAACAAATTTTAGCACATTTTGTTTAAAAAACTTTTAGTAATTTTTGTACTAAATATTATGTTTTTAAAATTAGAAAACTCAACTAATTAAATTTTTTAAAATCAAATTATTTGTTATCAATGAATAATTTTACTGAAACGTATGAGAAAAAATGTTTGATTTTGTTTTAGAAAAATAGTCATAACTTGAGTTTGCCTTATTTTTAAAACCCAAATTTAAGTACAAAAATAATTAAGTTTTTTTGACCAAAATGTGCTAAATTTGTTCAGAGTTACTTTGCATTTTTGAGCAGATAAAAAGTTACTTACTCTAGAAATTCTGGATTTTTGTCCAGCATGTCCAGCAGTTTCCGACAAAACGCTACTCTTTTTTCTTTTTGTGCAGGAGTCAGCAAGTGGGGCACCCATCTTGACAGCTTAAGTGTATAGCCCAAGCTTTTCATGCGCCTGCATACTGTACTGCTAGAGATGTCAAGGTTTTGGGCAATTTCAATTGGAGTAGCAAAAGGGTTTAACACGTTCCCGGTCAGAGGTTTGCAATGGCCTCCAGCCTCTGTCTCTCAGCCGATTGAGCTGAAATTTTTTATGTAGGCTTCTTATGACCGGCGCATTAGTGGAAACCTGTCCGATAGGGGGCGCCACCATCTTGGTTTTTTAAGGTTGTTTTTTGGCAAATCTAGCTATGCCATTAAATTCTGATTAATTTCCTGAGAATTTTGGTGTACAACATGCCTATTTAGGCCCCAGCCGCCAGAGGGCGCTAGTTTCAAATTTTTTATTTTGAGTCAAAAAAATAAACAAAATAAATATTTAGTTTCTGCAACTCATTTCATGAAAAATACCTTTTAGTTTGGTGAAAATTGTCAAACCTAGCGTCTTCAAACCTCGTTTGAAAGTCAATAAAAATTCAATTTTTTGTCTTTTTATTATTTGCTTTTGAATGAACCGATTTTTACAAATTAGGTGTCAAAATGACCAGAAAAACAATTAAATTGTTTCTGCTACACTTTTGACACCATAAAATGTTTACTTTTGGTACCAAACACTTGAGTCCTAGTTCAAAAAATTAGTACTGAGTTTGTGACATACAAAAGCATTTAGGAAAAATGTGTTAGTAAACGAGTTTGTTAGTTTTATTCAAAAAGTTTTAAATA
>JAALOO010002204.1_pt1 | contig 11245 bp, 11 predicted proteins | sample 7257641 | NCBI WGS metagenome assembly JAALOO01 (sample SAMN14085613, study PRJNA598686) | mite metagenome | biome: ENVO:01001000; feature: ENVO:01001002; material: ENVO:01001226; isolation source: single female mite from University of Michigan culture on fish food culture... ... | reverse complement strand
CATGATCAGAGGTACTTTTGGGCGTCTAAGAGGACATGATCAGAGGTACTTTTGGTCATCAACGAGGACATGATCAGAGGTACTTTTGGGCATCGTTCGCGCCGTTCCTCTCTTCTCCCTTAACCGGATCAACGTTTGCGCTTGTGCCCCGTCTCTCTCTTTTCCATTTCTTTTTTTCAACTTGCAGAATTCAGTAAGAGCTGACATTAATAATGACAATAACAAAAAAATATGTAAGGGAAAAATCGACTGATTAGCTTTTGCCACAATTTGCGTTATTTCGTCGCTATCAGGCTTGGCTCTGATTCAAAAGAGAGTTTTGTGAATGCCTGTTTGGCCAGAATTGATTGCCTAGTCGACGCCATTGCAACTGAAAAGACCGTTTAACAAAAGAAAAAAACTGATAGAACTATAAAGCACATTTAGTTATGTACAGTCGGAGACGACTGCAAAAGCTTTTGTTGTTGAAGCATCATCCGAGAGAAATGACTGCTCGTTAACACCATCTTGCCCAGGCAGATCGTATTGCCAGAAACCGAATTAAGAGTCTGGTACGGTTATGCGTGAGCGCCCAAACGAGCAATCATCTCAGCTGCCGTACACTGGCTGCGTCGAGACACGACGGAACGATCCCTTTTACATGCACACAAAAGCACACTAACTCGGCAAAAGCATTACATCATGCCAGCCAGCCTACATTAGGGAGACGTTGATCGGATATCAACCGATGGCGGCACCAGCCCTCCATTAGGCACATTTGGCCTAATGCAACCGCTTGCCCAGGCCTCATTTGTTCAGCCGTACACGAACTGAGCTGTACAATTCTAAAGCAAGACGAACTCTTTTGTTCTCATTTTCCCGCTCACTATCGAACACCCAGACACTGTAACAGACACACACACTTTCCCTAATGCCATCACATACACTAGCGTTTTCACTGATACACACACAGACGCGACAAGAGCTCGCTTATATGGCACTTCTTGGAGCACTGATAAAGGCAGCAATGATAATTTCACGCCCATTTTCAACAAGGTATAAAAGCCACAGAAGTTTACCTGGTAAAATCGGCTCACTTAGGCTTGAACTTGTTTTACGTACGACGGCAAAGGATCACTGAAGAAACCCCTCAGCAAGTTGTTCAGTTGGCTGAAAAGGAGCCGACGCATTTTTTACCTCTTCTGCGGGCCCGCAGTTGAACAATAGTGATCTTTTGCTTGAACAATGGATTGTTGTTTTTAATTGTTCTCTTTCATTATAATAAAGTACTTTCTTCACCACCTCCTGCGCAAGTGTTTTCTTGAGACCGCAGTGTGGTTGTGTAGTTCATCTTCGATTGAGGAAACCTTTGCCATCGACTGGGGCAGAGCGTTTCGACTGTTTTGACTGAGGAAATTCACTTCTACTGCGGCTGTTCAGCTTCAAAGAAAAGAAGATTGATGAACGAGCCGGACGCGGACTGCGAGGCGGTGCTTCGTTCTCTGGAAAAACCAGGGCACACCGCCCCTGTACAAGGTACTCGCAAGCTCGTTGTGTCCCGAGCCGTCGGTCGATGCCGATTTACCAAATGAATTTACCGATTTACCCATTGACACCAGTCAATGCTTAACAACCTGATAAACAAAATAAACGCTAAAATGAATTTTGAAAAAAATGAAACGATGGTTTGTGGCGCAAAACGACACTCACGCCCTTGTTATTTTTAATAAACAAAATAGAAGTGGGGTAGCCAAAAAACACCTTTATCAAGCCGATATTTGATATAGAAAGTTTAAAGTGGAAAAAGTAGTGTTATGCAGTGGACAAAATAGTTTAACAGCTAGATGGTGGTAACAATAGATTATCTTGTCTAAAAGGCACAAAATATAGAAAAAATGGTGTGAGTGTAGATGGGTTTGATGCGCTCTGAAAAGAAAGAAAAGACTCATTAGACATCGAACTTTAAGGGAAGAAGCAAGGCCAGATCATCAACTTACCATAAAGGGCTGAATGAAGGTGATACTATTTACTAGTAGTGACAGTTGTAGCAGTGGTAGTAACTTTAGTAGCTGTTTCGATTATTGACCCGGTTTCAAATGCTTGCGATTGCATTTGCAAATGACGGCATGCACTCGCTTTTTTTCAGGCACATGAGTGTGGATCCACTTGCTCATCAGTTTCTCCAGCTGATGCGCTCCCACTTCCTCTGTGGCACCAGATACCGTTTTGTGCAGTTTGAGGTGCACTTTACGCAAATGGGACTCTATGTTAAATTTTAAGTTGCTCCAATGGTCGCAGTGCGGCCAGAGGCAGAAGTAGAGCTTCTTGTGCAAAATCTCACTGGGCATTTTCTCTACCCGAGTCAGCTGGAAAACCTGAGGGATTAGCAAATTGTAGCTGGGCACCCGTAAGCTGACAGATGGGCCACTGACTTGAGCCGACTCTGAGTTTGACTCATGATCAAAGGGTGACCTACCTTTGCGTCGCATCCCCATCTTTAGGCACTTCTTCAGGCGGCAGAACTGGCACCGGCTGCGGTGGTGCTGGTCCACGGGGCAGTTGCGGTTGTTGCGACAGTTGTAAGTGAGATTCCACCGGACGGAGCGCTTGAAGAAGGACCTGCAGCCCTCGCAGGCGAACTGTCCGTAGTGCTTCCCACTGGACTTGTCTCCGCAGACGACGCACTCCACCGACAGCGAGTTGGGCGTCGTGCTGGAGGCCACAGAGGAGGCGCTTCCATTAGAACGGCCATCGCAGCCTCCATTGGTGGCTGCCAGCGTCGCCAGACTGTGCGACGAAGTCCTTGAGCCTCCATTGCTGTGCTGGTGGCTGTGCTTGCCTTTGTTGCTGGAGCTCGGCGTTGAGGGTGACGCCTGACTGCCTCCTAAGCTGCTGCTCGCTTTGCTGCTCGAGGACCGACTTTCGTTGATGCCCACAGGAGACTCCCATTTAATGAGATTTGGATGGGAAGAGGAGAAAGAAGAGAGTAGTCCTGAGGATCCGGGCAAGAGGTTGCTGCTGATGTTGGCGGCAGCAGTGGTGGACGCTGCGGCCGCCGCCGCCGATGCTGCCACCATCGAGGCAGTGCTCAACAGGCCGTGGTGCTGCGAGCTGAGCAGGCCATTTGGCGCCGACATCTGTCCAACGACCATGTTAGGCGGAGGAGGTGGCAGCAGTTGGCTGAAGTTGTACTGGCTGGACAGTGTGTGGAAGGTCTGATCACCGCCGCCGATTCCATTGCCATTGAGGAGTTGTTGGGAGTTGTGCACCGAAGGTTGAGTTGGGACAGAGGAAAACTCTGACAGGCGATAAATCTTGCTCAGGCGACCTGGTCCTCGTTTCGCCAAAATGCCGACGTCCTCTGATGAGGCAGATGATGGAGCTGCCTCTTTTTCCGCCGTTTCCTGCTGCCGTTTCTGCAGATTCACATCCTTGCACGGACGACCAGGCTTTCGCTTCACGGGCACGGGCATTTTTTTGCTTGTCTTTTCGGTGAGAGTCTGCAAACTCTGATTCTCGTTCTCAGTGTCAGGTAAAATGGTGGCAGTGATTAACGGGAGGATATCCATAGAGAACTGGCCGGCATCAGTTTCTACGTTTTTTGTAGACAGGGATGATCCTGCAGGAAAAAGATGCATTGGACTGGTTAGTAAACGTTTCTTTGACATTGTTTAGTAGTACAGGATGTGGCGTACCGCATTGAACCCCAACAGAGCATGTGTTTCCTGTCCCAGCAAAATGAAACTCCATTTCAGGTGGACAACTGCTTAGTAATTGTAGCATTTCACCAACAGTAACCGGTATCTAAGGAATGTGTAGAGCAAGGAACAAAACAAGAATAGTTTGAATTAGCATCAAGTGTAATTACGTGATTTCAGTCACTAGCTTACCTTTATGCGGCATGAGCCATCGCTCACACTTGCTGTGTTTCCAGGCGCAGGTGTTGGACCTATTGGGGCACTTTCTGTATGGCTTTCACAGTGCTGCTATATTTAGTAGATGCGGATTAAAGTTCAAAATCGTCAGTTTGCACATGTGCCAGAACCTGGGAAATAGCAAAGTACTCACCGTTGGATTCACTTGCAAGTTGTGTGCGTTGTTGTTGACGTCGCACAATGGGTAAAGATGATGAGGCTGCTGCTGTTGATTCTCTTGCACCACCGCCGTATTCGGCATCAGACCACTATTCATTGTGCTGCTTTTCACTAACTGACCTTTTAGCGTTCCGATTTTGTCTTTCATTTGGTTGAATATTTTCGAATTATAAAAAAAATCCTGCTGCAGTTTGGCATTGGTTTGCTGCAGCTTGGCGTTGAGTTGCTCCATGTTTGAAATGCGTTGCTCAAGTTTGTGCACTTTGTCAAGCCCTTTCCGGTACAATACATGATACTGATGCAGTTCCTGAAGAAGACTTTGCTTTTGGGAAGCTACACTTGCCGGGACGAAACTTCCAGAGCTGACAAAGCTCTGAACAGGGCTGTAGAGCCCACTGGTCACTTGTTGTTGTTGTGGTTGTGGCTGTGGTTGATAGTGTGAAGTGGGCAGATGATAGCTGATGGGCGGCGGCGGCAGAAGGTGTTGGGGCTGTTGGGTAATCGGCGACCGGATCACAGGCGAAACCGCATAAGCGGGATGCACATTGAGTGAACCAGGTGGGAGCATTCCCTCGTTGGTAGCCAAGAATGAGGGCTGCTGCTGTTGGAGCTGGAGCTGATTGCCCCGGTAAAAGCCATTGTGATTGCGACTGCTGTTGTAGTTGCGGTTCGCTTCCATGGCTGGTTGCAAAAAGAAAGAAACTGGTAGTCTCTTTCTGCTGGAACAAAGGTTCAAGAGTGAAAACAAACGAGAGCAAAAAGAAGAGGGAAAAAACAACGATTAGTCTTTCTCTTCCTCACTGGTTGGCAACAGACTGAGCAAGAGTGCTGCTTGCAGCCAGTCTGTCTGTCTGGCAAATCTGTCTGCAGTGTGTTGATAGAGTGTGCCGCCACCACAACCACCACAACCACCACAACCACCACAACCACCGTCACCACTATCAGTGATGGTCCATCTCACCCCTGCTCCACTACTTCCACCCCAAAAGTCACACCACCACCACAGTTTTCGCCTTCACATAACAGTACATCCACTACTTCTACTGCATCAACAGAAACGGAGCTGAGCCACTCCCATGTTTCTCTAATGGCAATGGTAAAAAGTGGTCTGAAGGTGCACAAGTTACTTCTCCAGCATGGGCGCCAGACGCCTTCAGAAGGAGGTGGATACAGAAGCATTGAGACGATGCCTTCCACCACAGCCAAGCAGCTGAACTGTTGTACCGACTACGTAAAACTACAAAACACACAAGACACACTAGTTTTAGTGGTTTTATAAAAATCTTTATTGTGATCTGATTTTGGAACGAGGGAAAAAGAAGAGGTTAAAGAACACGTACAAATAGAGTGAAGTAATGGTACCATAGCACCTTTTAGTGAGCATCAGTGGAAGACATGACAGTGAGGTGATCAGTTGGCGCGAGCACAACGGCGGTTTAACGCTGCCTCCTGCTCGATGGTGCGATTGATGGCTTTGGCGATGATCGGCAGACAGCGCAGAATGCGGTTGGCCGCATCGAAGATCTCCTCTTCATTGCCAACAATGTCGGCCATATTGGGCAGGTGATTGCGAAAATCGTTGATCACCTTGCTGAGGAAGGCCACCAGCTCATTCTTTAGTGCAATCACCTCCGGACGATGGCGAGGAGAAGACCCGTCGGCGTTTTGGTGGTGGACGACTGCCTGCTCTCGAAACAGGTTAGGGTCGGCTTCGATGTCGGCTTGGGTGATCACGAAGAACGGGTCAGTCTGGTCGAGATCGCCGAGAAAGGTGGGCAACGGCGGGAGTGTGTTGTGGCGGGTGAAGCGGAGGTAGTCATCGCTGAGGGCGGCGAAGGCACGGCGCAGATTGAAGTACAGCACCGGCAGCTGTCGATTGAGGAGGAAGCTGTTGTCGGGCCTCAGGCGAGGGCGGAGAAAGGTGCCCACGGCGATGCCCTCCAGCCGCTCCAGACAGGCGTAGGCGATGGTGCCATACAGCTCCATGGTCGACTTCAGAATGGCCGGCATCAGGTTGAGGACGGATATCTCCTCGTAGTCGTTCTCGGCACGAAACTGGCGATTGAACATCTCGTCAGCAGAGGTAAAGAGATGATGGTGAGACGGGTGGTGAGGCTGGTAGAGTGGATAAGTCACCGAGAGCAATTGGCTGCTGCTGCTGCTGCTGTCTTTGCTCAGAGCTGTGATGCCTGTGATCGGTGGTAGTGCTGGTGCTGGTGGTGGCTACTATGTTCTGCTTTGCCTGTTCTGGCTGCCAATCTGACCGCCAGTGCCTGTGTGGGCACTACAGCCGTTTTTCTGGAGTGGTTTGTGCGTGGCAGTGGTATATGTGCCACCTCAGGTCACCTCCTTCTTGAACATTGAAAAGGTGATGCAGGGCGGGCCAGAACTCTTTTGAGGAGTGCAGGTGCAGTTGCTATTAATACATCAGCAGTCAGTATTAGCGGCAACGCATGAAACTGAAAGCTGAGAGATCATCACGTGCAGGCAGACCAGTTTACAGGCTGACAGGCAGAGAAGCAGAAAAGCAGACAAACAGGTAGGCAGTGATGTGTCTGCAGTCTGCCCGGCAAAGATAAACTTTGAATTGTTTTTGAGCAGCAGAAGCAGCAGCAGAAATGCACTGGACAACAAGAACCAATGGAGAGCACACAAAGGAAAGTGGTTTTGACACCGGGTTTTATTGGTTTATAGTTTAATCAAAATACAAAAGACATGGAAGTACAATACAAGGATGATATATCCAAGGCTTCAGATGTCTTCAGGAGGAGGAGGAGGAGGCTTTTCTTCTTCAGTGGCCGTTGACGAAGCCACCCTCGATGTGGCGGACCACAGCGAGGGACATCTCCTGGAAGGTGAGCAAGAAGTCTGAGGCAGCAGTCATCATCGTCTCTTCCTGGTGGCGAATGACGTCGTTCAGACCGATTTCTCCCTCCGCCACCTCCCAGAAGGCCTCCACAAAGGGACGGTTGTGCAGATCGATGACCAGATCGTGCACCAGGACGAGAAGCTGACGACGGGCGGTGATGACCGGCTCGCTGAGGCCAGGACGAGCGCGCTCCGCTTCGAACTGATTTTCAGCCTCCTGGAAGACGGCGGCTCGGTTCACCACGAAGGCCTGCTCACCTCGGCGAAGATCAGCCCAGAAGAGCTCCGGCATGACGCCCTGAAACTCGTAGCGATTGTAGTCGTCCACCTGGCGGTTCAGGTGGCGACGCATGGTGGCGAGCAGGTCTTGTTCGAGTTGCGCCAGCTCGGCGCTCAGCGGGAAGCCGTAGGTGTCGATCAACTGGTGGAGGGCCTCAATGGCGGACTGCTCCTGAACGAGCAGCTCAGCCTGCAGATGGGCGGGCAGGTGCTGCATGTTCTCGGGCAGTGCTCCCGCTCCCAGAAGAACAATCTGGCGGCCGTGGCCGTGGTTGGGATGGTTGTTGTTCATGGCGGCTGACAAGCAGTTGTGAGGAAAGTTGAGAGAGTTGGAGCGCAAGTGCAAGTGCAAGTGTTGCAGCTCTTGGCGTCAGAGTGCTTGTGCTCAACTGCACAGTAAGCTCTGCTCGTTTTATGTCTGCCAATGAGAGGGAAAGCGAGAGAGAGAGAGCGAAAGTGGAGGAAAAAACCTGTACCTGAGCCAGTCCCTCGTCTAGCAGAATGAAGGCCCCCTTTTGAAGCACTATCAAAAAGAAAAAGAGAGAGACTGGCGAAGGATGCAGTGACTTCAGTTCAGGCAAAATTACAATTACAGCAGCAGCAGCAGCAGCAGGGGTGGCAGCAATGGCATTTAGTTGCAGAAATGTCAGTCTCCGTCAGAGTGGTAGCGGAGAGTTGTGGTAGACAGTATCAGGAGGCCTCTTTCGGGTTCCACAACCCGTTTTCTACTCCCCATGCTTTCTAGCATACAGTGAACACTGCCAGCATTTTTACTAGCACTAGTACACAAGTGGCTGCATGGCACTTTTCCTGGCGCCAGCAAACCAGCACTAACCAACACTGACTGCCCAATTAAGCTGTCTGCCATCCAAAGTTCATTTAGCCGACCATTATTGAAAAAAATTAGGCAGTAAGGTACCAGATGAAAGGCAGAGAAAGTGAGACAAAAAAGACAGAATGATTAAAGTACAAAGAGAAGTACACAAGCAATTGAAAAGTGATGTGAACAGAAGTTATACGGTAGTGGCGTGATGCAATCGATGATCCTATATGCTGTTCTCCTCTTTTCTCCTTTTCTCCCGATGAATCATTTGTGTAGCTGGACATCTGCTGACAATCAAAAGGGCAGCAGTTGGTTTTGCGGAAAGGCGGCAGTTTAAAAGGTTGCCCACCTAGAGCAAGTATTCCAGGTGGGATAGTGTGGCAGAAGAAGGCACTGCCACTTTGCTTACCACTTGTGATCTCCTAGACAGCCACTTTCCCTGCTCAGCAGTACAACGAGAGATAGAGAGAGTTGCAGTGAGTCGGAACCGAGTTTGAAGGCAACTTGGCCACAAGCTCCATCTAAAGCAAAGAGGCCAAGGAAGAGGCACCGGACATTGCACAAGGCGAACCATCATGTAGTCCACTTGACTGCTTGTCAGGCTACCCTGGCCCTGCTTGCCTGGACACCCTATATTTTTTCAAGATTTACAGCCTGAGAGAGTGGTGCGCCACCGCCACCGCCACCACCATCACTAGCCCCAATGGCAGTTCAATGGAAGCAGTGCACAGTACCATCGAAGTACATGTCTAAGTGCCAGCGAAACTGTCTATATCTTTCGATGTATCCAGTTCTGTGTCGTTCTTTTCCGCTGAAAAGGAAATTGTTGCAGTCGGTGCCCACTCACTCAAAAACTCACTCACACAAACTCACACAGCCCCAAGTAGACTTAAGTCGTAGGACTTATGTGAGAGCTGTGCTGTATGTCCTTGAGTTGTGGTGACCACAACCACCGTCACAATTATCGGCATCAACAGCAGAAGCAGCACCTGCACAAAAAATAGTCGTGGGAAAAAAGAGGGAAATCGCATCACATGCCCAAGATTTGTTCACTGCAGAGTCAGTAATGTGCGTTTGTGCCTGTGTGTTCTTGAGAACTGAGGTAACTTGTCAGAAACAAGGGTTCATAACAGTGTTGTAGGAGTGAGCTAGTGTGGGAATGCCCCATTTCTGTTGAACAGATGAAAAACTGAAGTTGAAAGTGTGTGGTAAAAAAAGTTGTGGGAAAGCAAAAACTGGAAAAAAGCCTGGATTGGCCAATTTATCAAAGTGACCAGTCAAGATGACCAATGTAACAGCAAAATAAATCGATGATGCTGTTGATGTGTATCATGATAAAGGATTCGAGATAAAATAAAAAAATAACTTTTTTTCTTTATTTCTGCTGCTGTTTTTAGATTTCTCCTTTGCAGCAGTATGTATCTTGAAAGTCAACTTACCTGTGCGCGACAAAGTGGCGCCTATAAAGCCACTTTATTTTCAAAAAGTGCTTTGTGGCAGCTAAATGAGTATTGTTGTGCCCTTGAGGGCGCTGTTGTGTTCCGAAGCGGTGCGCTGGGATGAGCTCGAGGGGCACCAAGGAAGCTCCGAGGTGCTGGGTAAAGGGGGTGAAAGAGATGCGGCAGCAACCTCAGGTGGTGTTGCGGTCTAACGATGACTGTACTAAAAATGCAAAGGACGGGGTCAGTACAAATCAAAGTTTAATGACTGTCAAATATTAATGTAAAATGGCTCAGATGCAGCTTCTTATATACCTGAAAATGACAGGATAAAAAGTTCTAAAAATCGCAAGTCTACGTCTCACTTAGACTTGCAACAGCGCTTTTTGATTTTATAACAAAAAGGCTTTTTAATGACCAGCATTTTGGAACAAAGTAAAGCAAAAAACGGTGAAAAAACAGAAAGCTTTTATTTAGAAAAAAATCTAGTATCAAAATGACCAGTGCAAAGATTCATAAAGATAAGAAAGTATTATTAAGAAATTACGGAAAAAGGAGTACAGATAAAAAGTAATAATAGAGGTGGAGTGCAATCGTTTTAGTAAAAGGTAGATGGAGTAGATAATCAAGTAGATAACTTTGAAATTTGACACTAGCAAATTTTCTCTTTCCTTTTTAATTCATCTCGGCGGCAATTCGTATATTGACCATCTCCACCCAGAACACTGCACTTTGAAAGAGGTTTTGCACATTGTCAATCATAGTGTGCACTTGCAGCTGAGCACCGTCAATGTTCATCAGCTTCTGCCGTTTCTCAGCTTCATCATGCGCAAAAGTCTGCCAAGCACTGTCCCGAGCCATCTCGCTCAGTCGGTCGGCACTGGCCAGCACTTGTTCCAGTCTCAACTGCACAAGCTCTCCCAAAATGGGACCCACAGTGTGAAGGTATTGACCGGCTGTACTGTTGCTGCTGCTGGCTCCTCTGTTGATGACAGCCATTGGAAGGTGCTGGAGAAAGCATCTTTCCATTAAGGCCTGTAGGAGATCAAGGTCACGGGTCACCGTTTGAGATTGAGCGCTCAGCCTATCATGGGCGGCGGTGAAACGAACGGAGAGGCACATTGTGTCCACTTCATCTTTGGCCACAGCCAGAGAGGGCAGAACTTGTCGCTGAAAAGACGTTTTCAGAAAGATGGTGATTCTTTCTGCTGATGCTGATGATGATGCTGCTGCTGCCAAAGGTGCTGATAGCGGTGGTGGTGGTGGTGGCGGTGGCGGTGGTGGCGGTGGTGGTGGTGGTGGTATTGGCCAGCGAAATGGAGTTGAGTGTGCAGGTGGGGGTGATAGAGGTTTCGAGTCACATTTGGGTTGAGGCAGTGGCTCTGGCCAGCGATGAGGAGTTGAGTGTGCCGGTGGGGCTGGTTCTTCCTCTTTCGGGCGATTCGAGAGGTACATGATTCAGGCTGTGCTCCGGGTAATCTGATTCTAAAACCGCTTTGACGAAAAGAAGCTGTGACTTCTCTTTGTCGTATGAGAGAGTGAACAGCCGCTGACTGAGCAGTGACAATCAGTCAGCGCAGCGTGCAAGACAGCCGACTTACTGAGAGAGTGCTTAAATGTGACTAACTGTCTCTGAAAAGATAAATTGAAAGAGGGAAAAGGAAAGAGAGAGAGAAAGAAGAAAAAGAGGGAAAGAAAGAGAGAGAGAAGAAGAAGAGGGAAAGAGAGGAGACAGTGTTTGCAGTGCAAGAATAATAACGGCA
>JAALOO010002201.1_pt1 | contig 11254 bp, 9 predicted proteins | sample 7257641 | NCBI WGS metagenome assembly JAALOO01 (sample SAMN14085613, study PRJNA598686) | mite metagenome | biome: ENVO:01001000; feature: ENVO:01001002; material: ENVO:01001226; isolation source: single female mite from University of Michigan culture on fish food culture... ... | reverse complement strand
AGAACAACCACGTCATGACCACACTCCACCATACGTTTGGCTTTCTCAAGAACAATGTTTGCAATTTTAACATGGCGATCAGCAGGTTCGTCAAAGGTCGATGAAATAACTTCAGCCCGAACACTTCTGGCCATATCTGTAACCTCTTCCGGGCGCTCATCAATGAGCAAAATAATAAGATATACTTCAGGATGATTTTTAGCAATAGCATTCGCAACTTCTTTCAAAAGATTGGTTTTACCAGTCTTAGGTTGAGCTACTATTAATCCACGTTGACCTTTTCCAATTGGCGTAAATAAATCCATAATTCGGGTAGAATAATTCCCTACTCCTAAATCGAGATTCAATTTTTCAGTTGGAAATAATGGTGTTAAATAGTCGAAGGGAACACGATCGCGAATTTCCGCCGGAATTTGTCCATTAATTGCTTCAACACGCACTAACGGAAAATATTTCTCGCCTTCTTTAGGCGGACGTATAGAACCACGAACATTATCACCTGTTTTTAATCCAAATAACTTAATCTGAGACTGAGAAACATAGATATCGTCTGGCGATGTCAAGTAGTTATAATCTGATGATCGTAAAAAACCATAGCCGTCGGGCATGATTTCTAATACACCCTCATTAACTATCACATTATCAAAGTCTGTGGGTACAACAGGAGATGGAGCTTCAGATTTACTTTGTGCAGGCTGGACTTCTCCAGTAGAGACGGTTTTTATTTGCGTGTCCTGAGAAGGTACTCTCTCCGTATCTCCGTCCGTTAAAATTGAAGGCCTCTTTGCAATAGGCGTTAATTCAGTTTTACTAGTTCTAACACGTTTTCTCGGTCTATCTGCAGCTTGTTCTTCGCCTTCACTAGCATTTACTTCGCTAGTATTATTCAGTGATTGTTTTGCAATTACCGAAATCCGATCAATTAATTCTTGCTTTCTTAGTTTATCGACATCAGCGATGCCCAATACTTTTGCAATCTCGCGTAACTCTGACACGAGCTTGGTATTTAATTCATTAATATCCATTAACTTGTTATTATGAGATATAGGATTTTACTGCATTTGAATTTATCCTTTTCCTAATTCTAGCACACGCTATTAATTTGAGACAAACTAAATTATGACTGAGGATTATTTTAAGAGCATGCTTATTTTAACTCCTACAAGGATAAATTTGAGAATCGGCACAAAAATAGTATAACATTTGTAATTTCAAAAGAAAATTTTTGATTTTTTTTACTCAGTGTAAAAACCCGTTTTATTTATAACGTATATTAAGTTTATTTGTTTTAATTGTTGCAAACTTTATATTTTTTTTACACTTTTAATCTACTTTATAAGTTTTACAAATAAACTAAAACGTTTTATCTTTTATGAAAGAAAACCAATCAACCAACTACCCTGCGCTTTATACCTTGGTAGTTGTATTCTTCTTTTGGGGCTTTATCGCTGCGGGAAACAGTGTTTTCATCCCATTTTGCAAGAACTATTTTCAATTGGATCAGTTTCAATCTCAATTAATTGATTTTGCCTTTTACAGTGCATATTATATTGGAGCCCTCCTACTTTTTATTTTTAGCACCATCTCAGGCAAGGATCTCGTGGGAAAATGGGGTTACAAAAGAAGTATTATTTACGGCCTACTTTTTTCCGCACTAGGTGCTACGGCTATGATTGTTGCTGTCGAGGTTAATGTCTATATAGGGATGTTAATTGGATTATTTATCGTGGCCCTTGGGTTTTCCTTACAACAAACTGCAGCTAATCCTTTCGCTGTACTACTAGGTGATCCTAAAACCGGCGCTTCGCGTGTTAATTTAGGAGGTGCAATTAACTCTCTAGGAACAACAATTGGCCCCTTGGTAATAGGTTTTGCATTGTTTGGAACATTTGAGCCAATTTCTGACGGAGAAATAGCAAACCTTCCTCTTGATAAAGTAGTCTATCTATATATTATCGTCGGACTACTTTTTGTGTTGGCCGCCGGATTATTTCATTTTTCAAAAAAAGTACCTCCTGGTATCAATAATGAACCAATGGAATCAGCTAGTAAAGCGAAGAACACTCTTATTGTGATGACCATTTTATTGCTATTAATGTTTGTCCCTGTTTTTTTAAGCTACAAAAGTGAGACGTCAATCCAGATCGAAAATCTACAGAATCAGCTTGCAAACACTTCAGACCAACTAGAAATTACTCAATTAAATACAAAAATCAAAGAACTGATCCATCCGCTGGAGATTACGCGCATGGCGTGGTTGTTGGGTGCGTTAATTTCCGTCGTTGGGGGATTACTTTTTGCTTATTCGCGAGCTAGTAAAAATCAAGAAGGTTGGGGTGCAATGAAATATCCGCAACTAGTGTTAGGTATGCTCGGCTTATTCATATATGTAGGAATCGAGGTTGCCATTGGTAGTAACCTAGGTGAACTATTAAAACTTGATGAATTCGGGAACCTACAATCCTCTGAAATCACACCTTATGTATCTATTTATTGGGGGGGGATGATGATCGGACGCTGGGCTGGGGCAATTAGCGCATTCCAATTTAAAAAGGCAACCAAACAAATCCTTTTGTTAGTAGTTCCAATTATCGCCTTCGCACTAATAATAGGAGTCAACAGTCTTGCTGGCTTTGATATGTCACATCTATTATTCTTCTTTATATGTGTTGTTATCCAGATCGGAGCTTTCTTTATAAGTAAAGAAAAACCAGCACGAACACTAATTATATTTGGTGGACTTGGATTATTGGCAATGGTAATTGGATTATTGTCAACAGGTATGATTGCAATATTTGCATTTTTAACAGGAGGTCTTGCTTGTTCTATTATGTGGGGGTCAATTTTTAGCTTATCAATAGTTGGTCTCGGAAAATACACGGAACAGGGTGCTGCATTTTTAGTAATGATGATCCTCGGCGGAGCCATCATTCCTCCTCTACAAGGGAAATTAGCAGATATCATTGGCATTCATAATTCATATATCCTACCTCTGATAGGGTTTTGTTACATTATATTCTTTGCAGTAATTGTCAGAAGGTTTTTGAAGGAACAAGGAATAAATATTGATGAAATAGAATCTGAAAGTTCCCATTAACCGGTAGATATTGTACTAAATACACTAAGTGCTTCAAAATTTTAATTACATAAAAAAAGGCCTTTACGATGCTGTAATGGCCTTTTTTTATGTAATTAACCAAAAGCAGAATTGCATTCATTCATTTTTTAATTCCTAAAATTCGTGTTTTTAAACTTAAAAACGTATTTTCGAAAAGACAATATTGAATTAAAATAAAGCAAAAACTAAACGTAACACAATAAAACCAAATCTATAATGATTATCATTGCGGACGGAGGATCAACCAAAACAAACTGGTGTTTGTTAGATGATTCAAACAAAAAAATATATTTCAATACCGAGGGATACAACCCATATTTTGTTGACAGCGAATACATTGTTAATTCCCTCAAAAAGGGATTACCGCATGACCTTCCTTTCGAAAATGTGACAGAAGTAAATTACTATGGCGCTGGAGTTCACAATGCTGAAAAAGCAAAAATAGTCGAAATCGCTCTTCAAAAAGTATTTCCTAGTTCACGAGTTGAGGTGGGCCATGACTTATTAGCTGCGGCACGTGCATTACTGGGAGATCAAGAAGGTTTTGCTGCAATTTTAGGTACTGGAACAAATAGCTGTATTTATAATGGAAATGAAATCACTTTCAACATCGATTCAGCAGCATACATCTTAGGTGATGAGGGAAGCGGAAGCTATATTGGAAAAAAATTACTTACGGACTTTATTCGTAATCTAATGCCAGAGAATGTCGCGAAGGCTTTTTATGAAACCTATAAATTGACACCTGATGAAATCATGGATAATGTTTACACAAAACCTCTTGCCAATAGATTTTGCGCAAGTTTCAGCAAATTTGTTTATGACAATAATGTAAATATCGAGTACACCCGTCAAATTGTTGAAGATGCTTTTGAAGCGTTTTTCAGTAACCTAGTAAGCAAATATCCAGACTATCAGAAATATACATTCAACTGTATCGGATCAGTAGGTTACAATTTTCGTAATGTTCTAGAACTTAAGGCCAAACAGTTTGGCATGCAGGTTGGTAAAATATTACGATCACCGATCGACGATTTAGTGGTATTTCATATCAACAGAGCGGCAAAAACCAACTAATGTTGCTTTTGATGTAACGCAATCAAACTTCTTGAAAATCGATAAAGTTTGATTGCGTTATTTTTTTGTTCGTCTTTACACTAAAGGTCAAGTGATTCGCCTATTTTGGGCAAGTACAGATCCAAACCGGCATTTGCGAACTTTTCTGTCGCAGCCTTCAAATCAATTGTAATAGGCGTGAAAGTATTATAATGTACGCCTACAATTTTTTTACAATTTATAAATTTTGAGGCTTTAACAGCATCATCTACATCCATAGTGTAGTGTCCCCCAATAGGAAGAAAAGCCCAATCTAATTCCAAATCTTCAAGAAGCTTCATCTCCATTGTTAATGCTGTATCGCCGGCGAAATATATCTTTCGATCATCCGTAAAAAACACATAACCTGCCGCTACTCCCGCGTACTGGCCATCCGGTGTGCTATTTGTATGAAGTGCATACACCATCTTTGCTTTTCCAAAAGGAAATTCAACTGTGCCTCCGAAATTAAACTCAATCACTTTATCGGAAGGAATACCTTGTTTACTTACCCAATCGGCAGTTTCCACAATTGCCACAACTGTCGCATCACTGTTTCCCTGAATTTGTTTCAGATCTGCAACATGATCCCGATGACAATGACTTAAAAAAATATAGTCTGGTTGAATAGATTCTATATCAATATTCTTCGCTAAGGGATTATAAGTTATAAATGGATCCAATAATACTTTGACACCTTGGAAATCAAACTCAACACAGGACTGCCCGTAATAAGTAATTTTCATCATTTGAATTTTTATTTATTAAAAAGATTGCCAAAACCACCAAGTAGATCTTGGGACACCGCCTGCATCTCCGATTGACTAACATTCTCAGCTTGCACTAATGCTTTATTAACTGCTACTATAATAATTTCTTCAAGCTCTTCTTTATCAGCTTGAGACAAAAAATCGGGATCAATCGTTATTTCACGAATCTCTTTATTCGCTGACGCAATCACTCTTACTTTACCACCCTCTGCCTCGCCAGCTACTGAAATATTGTCTAAGCGCTTCTTTACTTCGTCAGCTTTTTGCTGTGCTTGTAATAATTTATCAAACATATATACTCCTTATTTTAATGCAATTTACGAAATGATACCCAAAAACTGATAATCGCTTGTTTAATTAGGTTCTTTATTACCTCTTCGTTATTTTTGCTTAAATAATATGAATGCACATGGAAAAACTTGATTTCTATTCAACATTGATCGCAAATTCGACTTCAACAAACCAAAAAAAAATTGCTTACATTGAAGAAGAGATTGATATACTTATACATAAACTAAAGTTTATCTCCGCAGAAGCTAGACCATCCACGCTCGTACTTAATCAAGCAAATTCCTATGAACCGCTTTTTTCATCACAAATCATAGATACTATAGCTATCGGTGGAGGAAAATTATTAGCGGATAAGTTCGATAACCCAAATAGATTGATTTTCATTCAACACAATGAGGATTTATATGCAGAAATCATCTCCGTATTAGAAGACGATGTTATAAGCAGAACAGACGCTGTAAAACAAAATGAAATTTATATAATAAACAAGACGGATTTTGGCACGGAAGAAGAGGGTTTCTTATCAGATGTCGAAATTGCAGCGGAGATATTACAACCGAAATATTTTGTATATGGTAGACAAGGAAATGATTGGGTAAGGTTTGATCTGTTAAGCTAAGATGACTAAATATAATTCTTCACATGCACCGATAGAATCCCATAACCTATGTATGAATAAAAAATAGGCTCGGAAATAATCTGAGCCTGTATTCAAAAATAAAAACAAACAAGTTCAAAAGACCATATTCGAATTATACTTCAGAAAATTTTAAGATTTCTGAAGTACTACTTTTCTAGCAACTTATACAAGAGTCACTATATATTGTCAATCTCACTGGCATCGGTGACACACTGAAGCTCATCTAAAAAAACTTCTTTCGTAGGACTGCATATAATTTCTCAACAGTCTGCGGTTTATCTGCCCAATTATTTTTCAATGCATAATTAGTTTGTAAAAACGCATCGGCTTCCGCAAACGAATTATAACGATTTAACAATTCCACTGCTTCACTATAAGCTAAGGTGTATCCATTAAAAAGATCTTTAATAAATAAAAGCTTATCGTTCAAATTTATTACTGTTTTCAGATCAACAGATCTATCAACTCCTGATGTAATGGGGCTGGTTACATTTATTGCTGCCGCAGAACCTGTTTTACGCTGCTGTTGTAAAATCTCATTGATTGTCATCGGACGACTAGATTTCACTTCTTCAACAGGTTGAGACTCGTCAACAGGTTCTTCAATAATCACTTCCCTAGGTTCCTCAACTACTTGTACTACCACGGGTTGAATATTAGCCTCGTCGACCGGTTCCTGTTCCAATTCAGCTGCTTTAGCGGAAGGCTTATCTTCCACCTCATTATCATTTGTTTTCTCAGTTGATGAATTTTCAGTTGGAGTAACCAAACTGCGGTTGGAATCTGCAGTCTCGGGATCTTTCTTTTCCTTACTAGTCCGTTCTACGGTATCATTAATATCTGAATTATTAACCTGCTCGCTTATTAAAGAAGTCGGTACCACTGCGTCACTTACTTCTTTGGATTCCTCGCGTTCGCCTTTCTCAGATGCCGAATCACTGACTCCTTCTATTTCAGATTCTACTTTATAAGTTTCTTTCTTTTGCTCCACTTCTTGTATTTCTGATTGCACTGCTTGGTCATCTGAAGTTTCCTCTAGTTCGACGGGCGGAGTAAAATAATCATTTTCAACTTTCTCTAAAGATTCACCAACTTTGGATTGGTCTGTATTTTGAGATGAATTGCTTTCTGGCACTAATCTTTTAATGTCTTCACTTAAACGAGAAAGCACTGCAATGTGGGCTGTCAGAAACTTTGCCTTTGCCTCAAGCATTATAAGTTGTCCCTTACTGTTATCAATCCCAGCCTCTGACAAGGCCGTATAACTATCATTAATCTCTAAAAGCAGCTCTCCAATTTTTGAAAAAATCGATTCTTGTGTATATCCCATGTATTTATATTTTTTATCCGGATCGATATCATCGAGGTTATTTTCAAAAAAAACCACTGATTAATACTTTGTTCCGAACTAGACCTCACTTCTTAATATCAAATTTAAGATATAATTTCGATATTAGCATAGTTCAATAATAAGTTTTAACGGTATTTTAACCGGAACATGCAAAGCAAATAACGAAAAAAACATGCTATTTTCAGAACGTAATTTTATCCACACAAATAGACGGGTGGGAAGTATTGAAGTCATCTGCGGATCAATGTTTTCTGGAAAAACGGAAGAATTAATTCGAAGACTGAAGCGAGCGCAATATGCAAAATTACCCGTTGAAATCTTTAAACCACAAATAGATATACGATACGGTGAAAATGAAATTGTCTCCCATAACAGTAACAGCATTCCCTCTACGCCTATATCTCACTCCTCAGCTATATTGCTCTTGAGTTCAGCTACAAAAGTGATAGGAATTGATGAAGCTCAATTTTTTGATGAAGAGCTTCCCAATGTATGCATTCAAGTAGCAAACCGTGGCGTGCGTGTAATAGTTGCCGGATTAGATATGGACTATAAGGGCACGCCTTTTGGGCCAATACCGAATCTATTAGCGGTAGCAGAACATATAACCAAGGTTTATGCTGTCTGTGTACAATGTGGTGCTCCTGCAACCTTTTCTTATCGTACCGCAACAAGTGAAGAACGAGTACTCTTGGGTGAAAAAGAAAATTACGAGCCTCGTTGCCGTCGTTGTTATTTTGGATTATATTAAGTATACAATAACTAGAAGTGAAAAAAAATGAAAATTGACACTTATTTACCCGTTAAAAATGAACGAACTTAATGTACACTTGAGCTTATCCCACGGAACAACAAATCGAATTCTACTTCCAAACCTAGGCTGCTTCTACAATCAAAGTTTTCAGTTTAGTACAGTATACGCATACCCTCGCTTAATTTTACATAATCGCGAATTTTACTATCTTTCATTCTACGCCGACCATCCGATGTAAGTGGATGTAACACATTGACGAAATACAAACAAATCTTACAAACTGCTTTTATCAAGATCTATCGATCTTAGAATAAATTTACTTTAAATTAGCAACAATTGATTCGTCAAGAGGATTCACCTTGGAACGATAACGATGCACTAGTTTCCCTTCTTTATTTATTAGAAACTTTTCAAAATTCCAATTTATATCTCCTGTAAAATCTTCATTTTCGGCACTTGTTAGATAGGCAAATAAAGGGCTTATTTGCTTACCCACCACGTCTATCTTCTCCGATAGTAGGAAAGTGACCCCATAATTGCGTTCGCAAAAACTCTGGATCTCCTCATTACTACCTGGTTCCTGGCCTTTAAAATTATTAGCAGGAAACCCTATAATTACTAAATCCTCGCCGTAAGTCTCATGTAGGGCCTGTAAATCTTTATATTGCTTAGTAAAGCCGCATTTAGAAGCGGTGTTAACTATTAATATATTTTTACCTTTAAACTCTGACAAGTTGATTTTCTGGCCATCAATTGAAGTGAAACTAAAGTCATAAACTGTAGCAGGTGGGCTTATGAGCATGCCCAATAACATAATAAGTGAATTTAAAACTATCATAATCTTTATTTTATTTGCATGAATTTCTGTTCTCTATCAACAATGTAATGAAACAAATGTTCGATTGGATTCTTAAGAATGGTTCCTACTTTTACACCAAGAACCTCGCATACCTCGCGAAGTTGCAAATCGAAATGATAAGCTATACGACCTACAAAATGCACCTTAGAATCCCAATAATTTGGATAGGTCATGATATTGGTGCGTACAAACTCGTCAAATCCATTACGTAAAAGGCGATCAATGTAAGGATGCATGAGGTTTTCTGACATAAATTCAGCAAACGATGCAAGATAAGCATTAGGCCGTTCTTTTTGATATACATTTTTAATAACGATATCTTTATTTAATCTATATTTCTCAGAAAATCTACTTGCTAAATCTTTGGGCATCGTGCCATACAGGTAACTAGTGATTAGATTTTTTCCAAACCAAGCACCCGACCCCTCGTCACCTAAAACATATCCCATGCCGTGGATCCCAGAATACAGATCTTCACCGTCGAAAAAGCCTATGTCTGATCCCGTACCAATAGTACTTACAAATCCCTTTGAATGACCACAAGTGGCATAAGCACATCCTAGTAAGTCACTCTCAACAGCAATAAAAGCAGTAGGAAAAATTTCTGTCAATGCATTAGAAACTATTTCCCTACGGTCGGGCGTAATACATCCGGCACCAAAAAAATAGACTTCATGTATCTCATCCGCATAGGGTAAAATTTCAGGGACTTCTTTCATGACTTTTGCAATCTCTTTTTCATTCACAAAAAAAGGATTCAAACCTTTTGTTCTGAAAGACAAGGGTTTACTGTCTGGCAAATTTAGCATCCAATCGGAATTTGAAGATCCGCTATCTGCAACTAAAATCATAGGCTATACTCAATATCTTGTATATTCAAAATTACGTAAAAATTAGGAATTATAGTCCAACCTATGCCAAAATTGAAAATGATCCCTTAACGGTGTCCTAACACTTACTAGTATTCCAAGAATATCTCATAGTTGTTATTCGTAAATCCAATTTTGAATTGCAACTCAATCAGATTAAGTTTAGTTTTGTATGTAAATAAAACACAAACTAAATGTCAGACTCCAATATACATTTTAGCATTTCTTTCACTGAACCGCAAGCCCACTATCTTGAAGTCGAAATCGCGATCAAAAACTTCAATCAAGAATTCATTGATCTAAAAATGCCGGTGTGGACGCCTGGCTCCTATCTTATTCGTGAATACGCGAGACATGTTGAATCGGTAACTGCAAGCATTGATAACAAACCTATAGAATTTAAAAAAATCAATAAAAATACATGGCGTATAAAGAATCAAAAAGGATTATTGAAAGTTACATATCGTGTTTATGGATTTGAAGTATCTGTACGAACAAACTTTATTGACATCGATCACGCTTACCTTCATCCTGCTGCGACCTTCATGTATATTGACGGTGCCTTAGACCAACCGTCGACCGTCGAAATAAATCTTCCTAAATACTGGAAAAAAATATCTACGGGTCTCCCCCAGGAGAATTCGAAAGAGAATACATTTGTTGCAGAAAATTTCGACATTCTGTTTGACACACCTATAGAAATCGGAAACCAAGATACCTGGTCATTTGATGCTGCAGGTGTGCTACATGAATTTGTAATGGTGGGTGGTGGAAATTATAATAAAAATCAACTTACCCAGGATGTTACAAAAATAATTGAAGTTGAAACAGCACTTTGGGGTGAAAATCCTAATAATAGATATGTGTTCATTACCCATAACAGACAGCATGGTGGAGGCGGTCTAGAACACTTAAATTCTACTGTACTGGGTGCAAGCCGTTCGGCATACAATGTTGAATCATCTTACAAGAATTATTTGAGTCTTGTTGCCCATGAATACTTTCACTTATGGAACGTTAAACGCCTACGTCCAAAAGCTTTGGGTCCGTTTAAATATGATGTAGAAAACTATACCGAGGATCTTTGGATAATGGAGGGATTCACCTCCTATTATGACAACCTAATCCTCCGTCGTTGTGGCTTTTTCTCGGTTAAAGAATATTTAAACTTGCTCGCAAACGAATTCAATCTTGTGTATAGTCGTCCCGGTTCACATTTGCAATCTGCAGCTCAAGCAAGTTTCGACACTTGGATTAAACACTATCGGCCTGATGAAAACTCATCAAATTCAGGAATTTCGTACTACAATAAAGGCGCCATGCATACTGTTGCCCTTGATATTGAAATTTTAGTCCAGACAAATGGAGTAAAGCGCTTGGATGATGTCCTTCGCGCTGCCTATGAAAAATTTTATAAAAAAGAAAACAGGGGTTTTGAAGAAGAAGAATTCTTATCCTTAGCAGAAACGGTCACCGGAGTCCATCTATCGCAGATATTTGAAGCGGC
>JAALOO010002200.1_pt1 | contig 11259 bp, 8 predicted proteins | sample 7257641 | NCBI WGS metagenome assembly JAALOO01 (sample SAMN14085613, study PRJNA598686) | mite metagenome | biome: ENVO:01001000; feature: ENVO:01001002; material: ENVO:01001226; isolation source: single female mite from University of Michigan culture on fish food culture... ... | reverse complement strand
AGAGAGAGAGAGAGAGAGAGAGAGAGAGAGAGAGAGAGAGAGAGAGAGAGTGGCGCACATGGCTGCTGCTGCTTTTTGCTATTTTGCTTGAGGTGCCGGGTGGTGCGCTAACGCATACCACTCAAGCGCGGGTGTCTTTTATGTTCTCTCCCCTCACTTTCTCCCTCTTTCTCACTGATTTTCGTCTGTCGTCTTCTGTTCCAGACTGGGTGTGTTGGAAAGAGCTGCTGCTGCTCACTTCCTATTACGACGACTTTGGTGGCAGTTGTGAATTAAAGAACAGAAAAAATGCTGCTGCTGCTGGTCGACAATCTTGTGAGATAGACAGACGCGGAGACAATCTTACTGTGTCACACAACACACTTTCTACTGACATCTTTTTCATGTGACTTTTTCTGGTGATTTTTTTCATTTTCTGCATGCTTGTTTCCGAGTTAATCTTTTGTGCCTCGTTTTTTTTCTTTTTTCGGTGAAGCTCAGTTCTTTAGTTGTTGTTTTAAAATTTCAATGTAAGTTACTGCTTTTTCAAACTATTTTTTTATCAAAATTTTTCCCGTTTTCACGAGAGCTGTTGAGCTCGCGTGCAAACAACGACAACAGCAGCAGCAAAAAGTTAGTAATCTGTGTAATATCGACGCAATCACGATTTTCCAGGTTTTTTACAATTTAAAAGAATAAAAACAATAATAACGGCAAGCCATTTTTAGGCTAATGAGTGTTTGCCTGAGAGATTTATGCTGAGTTGCAGAATTGCCCGTTTACTTTACAAACTTCTACTTTAGCTGCTCATTGACGATTCAGATAGAGAAGCTAAAGACTCGTTTTCGTTAGTAGTATCGATTTGCAAATCGTACTTTATTTGTCGTCGCCGTCGCTGCTGCCGCAGCCACCGCCTCTGACACTGAAAAGTCCCGATGCAACTTTTTGTAGTGCGTAAAAAGCGCACATCATTTTTCCTTATTAATTGCTGCTGCTGGTGGTGGTGGTGTCCTTGAATCAGAAAAAGAACGAGGAGAACTTTTGGAAGAACTTTCCTCTATCACATGACCAAAAGAACGTTCCCTTGTTTATTTCCGGGTTAACAGTCGCCATTGACTGTTTGCCTGCAGTTTCAAGTACGATTGACATTTTATGATTACCTGCAGCGGCAACAAAAGCACCGAAAGTGACTGTTTTTGAGATTTGCCCAATGACAACACCATGATATCACCGAATAGTGGCTATCCGAATAGTGAACTGTCACTGAATTTCATTGAGCAGGTTGGGCAATTCAACAATAGTCAGAAAACAACCAGAAAAGACCAAAGTTGCTATATCACTCACGTTTTGGGTGTTTGTGTGTTGTGCACTTTGATTGTTGCACTCACTGTTCAGACGAAGCAGACTCTTTACCTGATTTTACTTTCGTTGTGACATTTGCCGGTCACAGACAATTGCCACTGCTAAAGCGGATTTATCGCCAATGACGGCCTGAGTGAAGCTCAGTAGTGCCAGCACTGGTTCTGCCTTTTCTTTCTGTGCCCTTTACCTGTTGTTTTCTGCTTTGATGGCAATTGAATTACTTTGCTGATAAACATAGACCGCTTGACATTTAAGACGCACTGCTTTTATCTCATTCACTGTGAGAGTGAAGTGGACACAGGTGAACCGGGACAGCGGTGGCGGCATTCTCTGACATTTTCTTCTTCTTGTGTGCCGGCCAACTTGAGTTGGACACACCCGTCTGCCTGTCTGAACAACAAAATAGAGGCAGCGTTTACGTTATATTGTGCGTCACCGATTTCTGCCATTTTCTAAGCTAATTGCGACAGCCACCGGGAAAATCGAACCAAATCGTTTTATGAATGTATCTGGTACGGACGACGACCGGTGGACGGACTTCACTCGTTTTTTTCGCTCTCAACTTACGTAAGTGAAGTCTTTTGAACTGAGATTTGGACTTGGAACAGTTTAGCTTTTTCTGGTCTACTTTTCGCAACTCTCTTTCTCTGACTGACTGACCTAAATGTCTGAATGACTGACTGGTCGTCAAGAGCGGTACTAGTCTGCTTCGGTTCAGTTCGATCTGGCACGTAACAACAACCCATTGACAGCCGTCGTCGGTGTAGTCGTACTTTCTATTTCTCCCCTCCTCCTTTTCTTCTTCTTCTCCTCTCTCACTCGGCCATTATTCATTCATTTTCAGCTGTGTATTGCAGCACCAGGACCAGCACTCAACACATTGAGGAATACTTTTGGGCAATCGTCACGTTCTCATTAGCGCCATTGCTGCCAATGACTGCCAAGCAGGCAAACAGCAAACATTTGCAACCCCGTACTCATTAGATATTGCCGTGAAAAGTGAGCAGTGTTGTCGTTTGCTCGTTTCTTGTACGGTTGTCATTGGTTATTCTTCATTTACTTGCTTCAGCTGCTGCGTCTGCTGGTGTTGAAAGAGGTGCTCTGCTTTCTTTTAAAATTTGTTTGTGACTTGCTAGTGCTTGGTTCTCTTTTGGTGACATCATCAGCGACATTTGTGATCTTGTGCCCTTCTCTCTTCTCTCTCTTCTTTCTTCTCGGCGACGTGATCGCCATTTTTTGCCATTTATTGTGCTTTCAAGTGAGACATTTGAATAGTTAAACGATTGTCCAGTTGTTGGCGCTACCCAAATACACAATCTAGTTGTTGTGTTTTGCTACTTTTCAAAGATTTCGTTTTCTCTCTCTTTCTCGAACAACAAAGGCAAGTCTGTCTGTCTGTTTCCTAATCCAGTTCTAAATCTGCGTCAGACAATAGCCATTCTCCGCTGTCGGCAAAAGCCTTTCAATTGTACCATTTAGAAATCTCTTTTTCTTTTCTCTATTTCAAGCTTCTAGACGAGATCTTAAAAAACGTTTATCATTTCCTCACTGCTCACTGCATTTCTGCCGCCTGATGGTGATGATGGTGGTGATGAAAGGCAGACATTATTATGATCTAGTTTTCAGTAGTTTTCGTTCATTTTAGAGTAATAAAAACGAGCTGCCTAACCTAATCTTTGCATTGAAATATTAGGTGCACTGTACTGTATCATATTCCCACTGGCGGTAATTGTTTGCAAATGCTACATTTTCGCCGCCGCCGCCGCCACCGTTCGATCATCACTGGCATATAAATTGTGCCTTCTTTATAATCTGCCTACTCATTACTACTGGGATAATTAATAATTAAGCTACACAATGCTAATTAATATTCACTGAATGCTGCTGTTGAGTGGTATTTGCATTGAAAGACGAGACGTATGAACAAACAAAAAACAAAAAAGCACCTTTGTTTTGTTTGTCCAACCTTTGTTTCCACTCTGCTACCTGAGTGCAACTACCTTTCTAGTATTGATCATGGGCAAGCCCCCTCTTTTCATTTATTTCACGGTCCCAAACCTTGAAATAAAGTTGAACTTCATTTTCACACAGTTTTTTTCCAATTGCGCTGCTGTTATGCGTCGACTTTTAGGCGGACGGTCGTTATGTAACACAGCACCGTTTGGCATTTAAAATTTAAATTGCCGCGTTTACCATTTTTTCTGTCTAAAGAGAGGCAGTGGCCAAAATGTACAGCCATAAAATGTGCAATATTTATGAATTCAGTGCCTTCCAGTGATAGTGGAACAATGTTTTCTACTTTCTTTCACACACTTTTATTAACACCAGCACTGAATTATAAATGCTTCCACCAGTTACCCTAGTTTCCTCTTCGCTTAAACTTGACATTAACAGGCAAAATTGAGCAAAGTCCTTTCTTCCTTCCTTCTTCTTCTTCAGCACATGACACGACCTCTAAAATAGAAGCAACAGTGAGTGCAGTCACGAAAACAACAACAACCACCGCCAGACAACAAGGAAATCACACAGCGGAGTGTGTCGTACATTGCTGCTTATCAAGGGGCGATCAATTGGATGCGGCAGCAGCTGCAGTGTTTACATGTCATTTGATATTTCAGCCTACTGATAATGAAAATCTGGTTGACTGACTGACTGTTTGAGCTGATAACATGATTGATGCTAGGTTAGGCATGTGTGCTCTCTAAAGAATGGGCTGCATATCTTTTTCCCGTTTTTTCTAGCTTCAACGTCAGTGTCGCAAAAGCTACATTTTTCAAAAGTCAACACACTACCGCCTGGGAAAGAAGAAGAAGAGGAACCTGTCAATTATCGATTAGTTTTGCACAGTGTGTTGTTTTCTGCTGATTTCTACTACTCACTAGAAAAGTCAGTGGTCGTGCTTTTTTCCGTGGAAGTGCTATTTTTACGCCAATTTGGAGGGTAGAAGTGTCTTTAGTTCTTTTCTTTTTAGCCATACTTGACTGTCTCTCACGCTCTTCCTCCTTTGACAAAGGCAGCAGCAGCAGCAGCACAATTTCACAGTAATTCACAGCTGCTTCTATCACTTCTTTGTTTTTTATTTCGTTGGTCGTTGTCTTCTTCTGTTTTCGTCTGCCCCTGAAAAGCTGAAAACGCCGCTGACTGCCTTAGAATAATCGATAATGCTCTCTCTCTCCCCTGCAGAGACTACCACTCAAAGACTGCTATCGATCGTTCTCTTCCCTCTTCTTCCCTCATCTCCCTTGTCTTCTTTTCTTCTTCTTATTCATCTTTCCGTTTACTTTCACTTTTATATTGCCCCTGTCGTAGGTAGAAGTTGGTAGTCAAAATTAGTATTTGACTGATGAATGTGTGTGTGTGTACTGTACGATTGTACGACTGTACGACTGTAGAGTGGTCTCCAGCTGGGAACTGCAGACTTTCTTTCTTTCTTTCAGAGACCTTTTTCTTTTACGACAATAAACGTTCTTTCTCCTCTCATTTTTGTGGTGAAGAGTGGAGAGCAAATATGATCAACCGCAGTTTCAGTGGGTAGCAGAGCTATCACTTGCACTGACCAGCTACTAAAGTTTGCACTTGCTTTTTTGCATTTTTCTTTTCATATGCAAATGTGTATTTTTGGCAACCGCCTCTCTCTCCCCAGTTTATTTACTTCTGCTTGACCGTATGAATAATTTGGCAGTAACTTTTTGCAGGTTATTATTTGCCAGGTTTTATGATAGGAAAACAAAGTCTCTCTTCACGTCAGCATTTTATTTGTGCCTTTCTCCTAGAACTATGTTACTTTTGAAAATGTGCTATTTTTTGCAAACAAAAATTCCACTTCTAAGTTGGTGCACTCGTTTTTAGTGATTTTCAAAAAATAAAAATTGTTTACTCGTTTTTCTTTTTATCTGATGAAAATTGCTAGTGCACTACTTCATCACAACTCCCTCTCTTCCTTTCAGTCATCACTGCTAACACACACACTGTCATTTTTCCATCCAGAATTAAATTAACGTCTCGTTGTGCAGCATCAGCATCAGCAACAGCAGCACCTTCTATCCCATCGACAGCCACTGTGACTGGTCACATTGCACAATAGTAATCCAAATCGGCATCATCATCGCCGTCATCATCATCACTGCCCAGTGCCCGAAGTCATCTTTCTTTGTACAGTGAGTCACATTGACTGGGTTGCCTCCTCATTTTCACTCACTTTCACTTTCTCCTGTGTAGTGTACCTCCACTAGACACACGGAACAGCACTACCACTACAAACATTAGCTTCCAACCTTAGACGGTGTCTGCACCTTTTTCAAGCTAAAATATTCGTCGTCTGCTGCTACTGTTGTTGCTGCTTCAGGCATCATCGAGGTATATAAAATGCCTTTTGCAGTGCCATTCGCCTGCATTGCCATTCAAAGCGAGGTATCTGGGTGAAAAGAAAAAATAATAATAAAGTGAAAGTGCCACCACCATTTCGCTGATTTGTGCTGGTGCCTGTGCCTGTGTTTGTGTTTACTGTCACCTGTCTACCAACACCACCACCACCACCACCACCAACATCATTAACAGCAGCATAAGCAGACTGACCTACATTGAACGCTCCATATATTCAATTTACTGTTCTGTGTGCTACAACGCGCTGCAGAGAGGCAAATTTATATGTCGCTGCATTCAATTCCTGGTTACACTGATTTGTTGTCGTGTTCATTTTGCCGCCACCTCCACCACCAGCACGTCAATCAGAGCACCTGAAAGCTCATTTTCATTTCGTTTTTTGCCTTTCGATTACCTACACACTTCAGCTTCAGCCATGGTGCCTGATAACGGGAACAGTTGTACGGCAGTGATCACTTCAACGAACACTTCCGCCACACAGACTACCAGCATTGAAATGGCGACGTCCAGCGCTTCAGAAGGTGGTCAGTTGTCTTTGACGTCGACAATGGCCACCAACACCCCTTCCCCTTCCTCTTCATCTGTCACAATTGCAGCTAGTGGAGGTGAAGGTAGTCACCATCACCACCACCATCGAAGCTCCCATCGCCACCAATCTCGATCTCCATCTTCAGCAGCAGCACCCCGTGGAGTTTCTTCCTCCTCCTCTGCCTCCTCCAATTCCACCACCACCTCCTCCTCAGCCCACGACTACCTGTACTTTGACAGCAACACCTTCAAGCAGGTGAAGCGCCTGTACTGCGGCATGCTCCTCGTTGCCGTCGCCTACTCCCTCACCATGATCGTCATGATGGTCTTCCTCTACAAGACGCTGCCACACCCCGGAATGGCCGGCGGCAGTGCCACTTTTGGTGGTGGTGGAAGTCTAGTCCCCTCACCAAGTAATTCCCCCTCCTCCCACGCTGGCTTCAATCTGAAGCTGTACTCGCATTCGGCCATGGCCGGCGTACCCTCGCCCACCGACGCCGACCATGCGCTGCAGATGTTTGGCAGTGAAAGCAAGAGCGTCTTTCAGCGGGGAAACAGTCTTTCCGATGGACCTCTACCAGCAGCACTACCAGCAGCACCGGAAGCTGCCGCATCGACGGCTTCCGCTTCTTCACCTTCTGCCGTTTCCGGAACAAGTACAACTACTGGCGGTGGCTTCTTTCGCTCCCACGATGGCCGCCTGGCGATCAGCCACGAGACGGCTCGCACCTACCTCGACCAGGTCATTGCCATCAACTTTCTGACCCTCATTCTCTACTCGCTCGCCTTCTACGCCGCCCACCGGGAGCTGTACACGCTGACGCTGGCCTTCACCTCTACGCTCTCCTTTACCATGAGTAAGTGCTGGTGGTGGTGGTGGTGGGGTGATGATGAAGTTTTCGATTAGGAGGGGGTAGTGGGTGATTGTACAGCGTATAATCCGTTTTGTGAATAATTTTCAGAGGATTGTTTTTCAGTTAACCCCTTCTTGTCAGCACCTTTTTCTAATTATCTATTTTACCCACAGTGTTCTCTGTCGTGAAGATTTTCGTGGAGGGCGTCCACTTTCCGAACAACTTCATGTCCCTGCTGCTGCGCGTCTCCATCGTCTTTGTCGCCCTCGTCTACCTCGGTCAGCTGCGCCGGAAGCAGCACTTTGTGCGCAGCCTCTGGCTCTCCCCGAGCTCCCTCCTCCACCACCCCGCCCTCCGTGGCTCCCAGATGACGCCCAACCAGACGGCTCAGCTGATAAGGGACTTTCTGGCCGCATCATCGGCAGCCGCCGTCGCCTCTGGCTCCTCAGGTGGCCTCACCCTCGGTCTCTCCCACCTGGCCACCTTTGGAAAGGCGGACGAGGATCAGCTGCCCGAGTACCAGGACATGCCGCCCAACTATGAGGAGGCATTGCGGTGTCCGGTGCCCAGTGAGGGTGCCACGCCCACGTCAGCTAGTCCCACCACTACCACATCTTCCTCTTTTGCTGCATCCACTTCGGTTCAGATGGGAACTGGCACTGCTGAAACAGCAGTGAACAGCAGCAGCAGCAGCAGCAGCAGTCGAGCGGCCAGTCAGCTGACGCTCGGAGGAGGGCCACCGCCGCCCGCCTTTGATGAGCTGCTGCGAGCCTCGCAGACCTCTCTTGATAGTGGAAGCTCGGATTTTCAGCAACCACCTCCCGTTACCATCATCACAGTGCCTGATGAGGTCCCTATCGTTCAGACCACTAAAGAAGCGTAGAGGAGTGTTTTAGTGGCTTCGTTTACTTAAACCCTCCTCATTCTCTCGTTTTGTGAAGCTGAGAGTTTTGTCATTCATGTGCATGCTTATTCTTTCTTCCATTCTTTTCCTTTCAACAAATCCTTCCAACCCAAATTCATCATTACTTCATCTGCTGTAGATTGTAGCTCTCTTGTATTGAGTAGAACTCTCACTTTTTCATTTTTTCATGTCACACCTCATTCACGCCCAAACTTACTACTTTTGTACATACTTCTGAATTTTGTGACTCACTTGATGTTATCTGTGCACGTGTTTAGTTGATAATTGTGTAAACAATCAGAATCAGTCGCACTCGATTAGGCAAGTTAGTTGCATTTTTTATTTTTGGTTTGCTTATTTTTTGCCCTCAACCGGCAAAGTTTGTTTTCAGAACTTCCTATTTTTGTGTTAGTGAGATCAACTAAACTTTTTTTATTTTTCAAAAACATTTGTGATAACGTTCCCTCGTAGTTTCTTCCTAATCGATTTCTTATTTTCTCACGCAGTAGACAGTAATAAATACCTTTTGCACCTTTTTACTAATGATAAATTAGTCTTTATCATCAATAGGCAGAAGCTCTATTTTTGGCAACAGGCAACATGTGTTTGGCCGATAAATTACCAGCTCAAAACTGCTGTCAACACCGCCTATTTTGTGTTGTTTTGATAATCTTTAAAAAAATTGACTTTTTTGCTTCCTTTTCATTGCTATTTCAGCAACCTTGAAATCAAAGTTATTCGTTTTGCTGATACTAATCACAACAAATATAAATTTTCAACGTGCGTCACTTGGTTCAATTGCCTTTTTTTACCTTTTTTTCTAACATACTGCATAACACTTTTCAGGTAATTTGTGTCTCGGCGCAAGAAAACACACACTTGCACACACCTTTCTATTCATCTTTTTTCCTCGTAATAATTTACACATTTGTTATCCACACAATAGGTCAAATTGGACAATCACAATGGGGGAAGTGGAAAGAAAAAATCAAACTGAAAAATGAATGAATGGATGGGCTTGTTTTGAATGTGTTTTTCCAGTAGCTGCCACCTAAATGAGCTGCCTCTGGCGGTGTAATAATGACAAAAAAATTACTGTCCAGTTTTTAATTTTCTAAAAACATTTCTTTACTATTCATTACTGTCGATTTAAAAAACAAAATGCTGTTGATTATTCTCAGTGAAGTTTTTTTCTTATCGATGCCTTCTGGCTAAAAACGGTGAAGGCTCTCCGCCCATTTTTTTTGTTTTCAAGTTTGCAGCTTGGTTTCCGCTTGTCTCTGCCTTTTTGCAGTCTAATTGAATGCTGTCTTTTCAGTGTCACCAGTGCCACTTTTCCCAAGTGGTTTCCTTCTTGTTTTTTTGTTGTTGTTGTCTGTCAGTCAGTCAGTGAGTTATTGAACCTGTGTGATCATGTAGGCAGCAAATCTTGTACAACAATGTCAACTGTGGCCATTATTGCTCCTTTGCCCTTTGCTTATTGTTGACTTTCATTTTGTTCACACAATGTCTCTGATTTAATCTAATTTTTTGCTTGCTTGTTCATTCACTACTTTTAGTTGTTTGACCATCACCGTTTTGGTTGATTGAACATCACCAACGACACTTGAGCTGATCAAACAGAGACTGGAAAAGCAACAGCATTGGAAGGAAGGCTTTATTTAGTGTAGTTTTTACAGTTTGTTTCTGTTGTTTACCAAAATACATTGATCGTCAGCCAATTGGCAGACACTTGGCGTCTGGATGATTGGACTGATTAGATGCACAGATACCGGATCAGCTAAAAAGAACAACAACAAAGTATTACAGTCAGAAAGATCATTCTGTGTGTGTACAATCGTACAACGCCTCAAGAAGAAGGCATCAGGTTAACCTAATGATAGCCGATCAAAGATCATTAAGCCTTCTTGTAAACAGCACTAATTATCTGTTGTTTGCCAGACATCCTACCAACGATTTGTACAAAGACAAAAAACATTATCAAAACTGGTAATTTAAAAATGGCATTAGAAACTCAAAAAGTGGACGAAAAACGAACTACCTCAACTAAGCTGCCCAGGTGCACTTTTTACGCAAAAACGCATTTGTACAAACACTGCTACTGTACAGCGCAAACAACAGCAAACAACATCTGATTAAACAGCTGATAAGATCTGGTACACTGCAAAAAAAAATTCTGCCCCCTTTACCCACGAAGCAGTAGTTAAATGATAGATTTAGTGCCGCGTGTGTGGAGTGAATGAGATCAGTATTTAATTCAATTAGCATCTCAATTGTAGTAAGTAGTAGACTACTAAGTCCGCTGCTGCTGCTGCTGCTGACAGCCCATTAGGTAATAAAAAACAGTTGCGTTAGTGCATGCCACGCTCGCATGCCAAGACTGCCTCACTCACTCGCTGATGTCCTGGTAACCAGACCAGGCACAGCAGACAGCAGCAAAACATCAGCATCAAACTGAATGGCACAGCAGCTGATGTGCTGATGATGAGGATGCTGGTGAGGACAACAATTGAAGATAGGAAACCACATTGACACTTCCACCACTAAAAAGCGACCACCCAACTAGCCAGATATTCATAACATTGACAGACTTTTTTGCTGAGCGTCAGAAAGATTATTGTAGTCATTTTTTCTCAAAAGATTGCCTCTTTATGCTGTGTAAAAAGTACATATTTATTTTTTTGTCTTTTTAAATTTTCTTCATTACGACATTCCCATCATCATTGCCAACATTTCTATTACCCGCATACATTCACTGCATCTCGTGACACGTGTTTTCCTTTTTGTTTTTTGTCCCTCTTTTGTCCCTTTTCATCATTGTCTCCATCATCATCAGCTGCTGCTGCAATCCTGGTGTTGACAATTCCTTTAAAACAGCTGCCGCCGACAGTTCCTTGAAAGAGGATGAAGACGACCAGGTATGTAGTTGAGTTTTGGGGTTGGTTAGTAAAATGATTGCTGTGTAATGTGTGTCGGCGTGCAACAGGTGTGCATCTCTCTGGTTCACCAGATTTTCATGATTGCTTGTCTGTTTGGGGTTAATGAGCATCACTTTAAAAAAATAAATAGCAGTTTACTGTTTAGATAAAATATTTTTTATTATTGTAATTTTAGTGAGAAATTTGAAAAATGTTTCCGGTTATTTTATTACACAACTAGTGCCAAACTTGTTAAATTTTAGTTCAGCGACCGTTTTTAAGGGGGGACACCGCGCTCTTTTTTACTGCTTTTTGGAACTTTGATTTTGGG
>JAALOO010002199.1_pt1 | contig 11262 bp, 7 predicted proteins | sample 7257641 | NCBI WGS metagenome assembly JAALOO01 (sample SAMN14085613, study PRJNA598686) | mite metagenome | biome: ENVO:01001000; feature: ENVO:01001002; material: ENVO:01001226; isolation source: single female mite from University of Michigan culture on fish food culture... ... | reverse complement strand
CAATAGTCGGATGAATAGGTCGGGGTCAAAGCTGGTCAAATGATCGGTTGAAATCGGAAATCGGAAATTCAGAGTTTCTAAAAGGAGGAGAAACGGTAGAAACGATATGATTAGTCAAAAGTGTTGCGTCATAAAAACAAAACGAAAATAGTTACTGCTGCTACTTCTAAAAAGCGAGAATCCACGAGAATCTCCTCCTCCTCCTCCTCCTCCTCTCCTTGAAGAGGGGACTGAGAAGAATCCAAAAAGTAATCGGGTCCAAGAATCGCCCAAGAGAATCCAAAGAATTCGGTTGATAGGAAGCTCCAAAGAAAGAAAAATCGCTCGGCGCACCGTTTGCAAAACGTAAACACAATGCTTTGCCTGCTAACGTTGGGCGCACACTGTGCAGAGAGAGAGGAGCAGCGGCGCCGCTGTGCCGCCGCCGCTATAGACACCTCGGTGGCTCTCACCGCGTGCCGGCTGACGGCGGCATGCCTGTTTTTGCCTATTTCCACACGCTGAGAACACTCTCTCTCGATCTTGTTCACGTTTTTGCCAAAGTTACCCGAAATTCTTGCTATTCTCGATTCTCGATTCTCTTTGCTCACGAACCTAACCGCAAAGTTATTAGATTTTTATTCTCCTATACTTTTCCTATATTTTTTTTCTTAATAATTCGCTAAATCGATCACAATCAAAGGGCGATTAGCTGCTGGTGGCCACTGCACTGAGAGCTCAACTCCAATCAGCCGATTCATTAGTCTTCATCTTCGGTTGCCGCCGTCGTACAATGTACAACAACAGCAAGAATATTTTCCTTTTCTATTTCTGGCTTCTTTTTCTGGCTTCCTTCTTCTTCCTCTGAAAATCATCGTGCAAAGAAGCAGCAGCAAAAATGTACGGCGGTCAGTTCAACTTTCGTACAACTTTTGTGCTACCGTTTTTTTCTTTTCTGTGTGGCTTTTTGTTTTTGATTGATGCTCTGATAAAACAGGTTTGGTTTGTTGCTTTTGCTCTTGTTCATTTTAAATTCATAACCTGTCTTTTTTCCTTTTGCAGTGAACAATCAAATCGGACGGAGTGTTCTTTAGAAAAGTGAGTGTTCAGCCATCTCCAGCGGCGCCATCAACTTCAACTTCTTCAGCAGAAGAACTTCTTCTTTTTCGGCTTAAAATTCAAAAAGAAGAAGAAGAAGAAGAAAACGGACAGATTTTGATTGATTGAAAAGAGAAGAGGACCACAGCAGCAGCAGCAGCAATTTTGGGAAACAAAAAGGTAGGTTCACTTTATTTTATATTCTTTTGCCTTGGTTTTGTGGTGGTGGTCGTACCTTTTCCTTTCCTTTTCTCCTTCTACTTGATGATGAAATTCTTGGCTGCTCAATTCTCTCATGAATCATGCATGAACGGCAACGGCGGCGGCGGCGGCGGCTCTTTTTATAAAGTCCAGTACATATTTAGGAATTAGAACTTCCTCTCTATCATATTCTTTTGTTTCCTCTCCCTCTTCTGATTCTTACTTTTGTCTGCTTAAGTGTTTTTGTTTTAGTCTTTCTCCTTCTCTCTCCCTTTGTGCCGTTTCCTTTTTCCAGCAAAAGTGATATTGATGATGATTGATTCCTGCTCCTCTGCTCCTCTCGATTCTTCTCTGAGGTAGTAGTAGAAGAAAGTGAATAATATTCTTCTGTCTGGAATGGGAGGAGAAGGAATATCTAGATCAGACTGCAGCAGCCAAAGAATCTACGAGGGAAAACTTTGCCTGTGTCTTTACTTTGCTGCCAAAGACACCGAGCCTCAGCCACACAATCAATCATGGCACCTGAATGAGAGAGAGAGAGAGAGAGAGAGAGAGAGAGAGAGAGAGCCACAGAATCCTAAAGAATCCTAAGAGGAGGAGGAGGAGGAAACCTCAGAATCCATAATTCATGATATCCCTCTTCTTCTTATTCTTTCCCCTGAAATGTACTACAAAGTCGCCTTCCTTCCCTTTTTGCAAGAGATTTTGCTGAAAAATGTTCTGTTTTTAGATGTTTTCCCATGTTTTTAACCGTTTGTTTTCCTCGAATATTTTGTTTCTTTAAGCTTTGAGCCTGTGAGCTTTTGATTTTTGTTGTTGTTTTTTGTTTTGGTTTTGTTGTCTGCTTTTTTGTATCCGTTCATTCATTCATCTCTCTCATGTCCTCAGGTGAGACATTGTGTGAAAATGGCTGGTTTTTTGCTTTTTCACACATTCTTTTCACTCTACATTCTTTTTTTTCTAAAAATGAAAAGAATGAAAGAGAATCCCTCGTGAGCAGCTGAGGATGTGTTTTCCGGCCACGTGTCTGTTTTCAATGAAAAGTGTTCCGTTTTTTCAGGAGCTTTTTTGCCTTGTTTCGCTTTGTTTTAGCCACTTTTCTATTTTTTTATAGTTGAAATTACAAAGCAAACAGAATTTGGCTGGAGTTTTTTCTGGCTGATATTATGTTTTGGTTTAGTTTTGTCTTTTTCGGTGATTTTATTTTGTTAACTAAATTTTTCGTTTCTTTCATTTCATAAAAGGTCAATGACAATTTTTCTAAACTTATTTTTTTGTTTTGTTTTGTTTTACAAACACACACCTTTCTCACTCTGCCCTCATATACACACAGAGAGCATTTTTTATTTGCTTAAACTTTTTTGGCTCTTATTTGCTCTTCAACTAACAAAACAGGACATCAAAATTAAATTTTAATTTATCTTCTACAAGGCAAGGAGAACAGGGAGCAAACATATCTTGTACCTTGAACCAGTGTTGTTTGTAGACTGCCTTTTTTGTTATATTTGCACTTAGCTTTACTTTTTATTTTACTTTAGTTTTTCATTATTATATTTTAAGTTTAGAGTGTGTGTGTGTGTTTGTGTGCAGAGTACTTCTTCAGCTGGCTGAACTTTGAACAGCAGCAGCAGCAGCAGCTGTCTAAAAATGAAACAGTTTTGCAAACAAACTTTTTGAGAAAATTCAACTCACCACCTTTTTGTTTTGCACTAAAAAGTTGTCTTTTTTTCTGTGCAGCTAAATTGAGCTATATTTTTAAATTTTTCATTTGCGGCCTTTTAAAATAGGTAAATAATTTTCAACTTTTAAAGATTTTAATATTTTTTGTTGTCATTCACCTTAGAATTCTTTATTTTTCAGCACCTGAACTTTAACTTTGAGCTGTTTTTTCGTTTTAACTTTTATTCAAAAAATAGTTTTCAGGGCAAAACTGTGATATTTTTTAGTTGTGGGACTACCTAGACTACCTTTCAAACAGGTCAAACACTTTTTCAGTTAGATTTTTTTGTACACTCATTTTTGCTTCTTTTTTTCAAGAGCTCCCACCAATAACAATAATTTTCAATTAATTTCTACCATTATCGTTTTCTATCGTCTGGGGATGCCCTCATTTTCCCAGCACACAGCACACTAATCTTTTGAGGCCATCTTTTCCAGACGATAGACTAAAAACTAACGACTGAAACTAAAAAACAAAAGCAAAATCTAAAAACTGCTAAACTGAAATTTAATGAACTCCCTTTTAGTGGCTATTATTATTTTCCACTGTATTTCCTTACTTTAAATTAGAACTGGTTGCCAAAAAAACAACTACTTTTCCCTCCTCTCTTTTCTTTTCCTCTTCTAATCAAAAACTAATAACTTCAGACACACAGAACTAGCTTTTGCTTTCTGCTGTTGTGCTGAAATTAAAAGTCGCCATCGTAAGCAGTTTTTAGCTGATTTTTTGTCTTTTTCTTTCTCCTTTTCTAATCCCCAGTCAGAGTTAATGATTCACTTTTTGTTTTTTGTTGTTTGTGTCCGTCCTTTGCTTCCGTCTTTCTTCTTTTCGTGAGCGGTCACAAATTATGAAATCACGCAGTGGACTTCTTTCTTTGCCAGTTCTCTCGTTTTGATCTCCGGTTACTTACTTTTTTTTCTCTGCATTACTTTGACTGTTTGCCTATTTTGTTGTTGTTTGTTTGCACTTGCACTTGCCTTTTTCCTGTCCTCTCTCTCTCTCTCTCTCTCTCTCTCTCTCTCTCTCTTTTTGCTCAATTCCATTCATTAGTACATCATCAACGGAATCATCATCATCATCATCGTCTTTTTCGTCCTTTTTTTGGGGTCTTGATTTAGGGTTTAGGCTAGCTTTGCTTTCCGCCTTGGTCCTTACGCTGACCATTATTTACTTTTCTTCTACGAATTATCTCGAATAGAGCTTTTGTACTGGTTATTATTTTTGTACTTTTTTCTTTTCTCTTCTCTTTTACGTCATTTGTTTATCATTAAGGATTGTTGGTGGTGGTGGTAGTATTTTTAGTTGATGAATTGTTGAAAAAAGATTTTAGACTGGGTTGAAATGAGACTTGTTTATTGACTAACTGGTTAACCTTTTTAACTTTTTAATGCTCGTTTTAGTAGTAAAGTTTTTTTAATTTGTTTAGTTTGGAAGGGACATATCAAACAATCTTTCTAAAAGGTAATAATAATTTTGTTTCAACTTTATTTTAAAATTCACCAAATACACTTTTATTTATGTCAGTAGCTGTCTGTTAGAGTACACTCTGTAGTACAACACAGCCGCCTTTTTCGTAGTGAAGTGAATTCTCGCATTATATTATTATTTTCTGTTTCTCTTTTTTCACATTCTTCTTCCTCTTCTTCTTCGCTGTCCCTTCTTTGCACTGAACCAGCCAACAAAAACGGCAGCAGCAGCAGTTTGACGTGATTTGCTTCTTTCTGCTGATTTTTCCCCGTATATTCTTAGAAAATGCAAATGGCAACAAAGTGTCTCTTTTTGCACGACATTGACAGCCTTGGCGGCGGCGGTAAATGTTGGAGAAGATGAAGAAGAAAAAGAAGAGCAAGTTTTGGTAATGAAGCAGTGACATGTATTGCGTGACTGCCTGATTTTTTCTCCCTTTTTCCTCCTAACGATTCTGACTAGGCTCTGAATTCTGTTATATTCTGTTGCTCAATTCTGGTGATGGTGATTGAAGTTGGACACGTGAAGGTGAAGAAGAATTTAAGGTGGTGGTGGTAGCTGCTGTTGATGATGATTTTGATAATGATAAGGGCGCTGATGATGTCACCGCCGCCGCAACAACCACGCCCGACTAAACTCGGGTAATTACCGAGAAGAGAGGAGAATATTCTGTATTCCTGAAAAAGGCAGCAAAAAGAGGAGAGAGCAGGTGGTGGTGGTAGTGGTGGTGGTGGTTGCACCTTTTTAATTGAGGAAGGTGAAATTCTGTGTGTGTGTTTTGTATTTTATCTAGTTTTAGTTTTTTTTGGAAAACTATGTTTAAAATTAAAAAGGAGTTTAGAAGTTTGGTGATTTTTGAAAACTTCAGAAACTGGTAACCATCTCACTATACTTTAAATTACTTTAATTTGTATTTTTAGTTAGTTTTCCCATGCAGTATTGACTGACTATTTCTTATTTGACTTTGATTTGGCTCTGTTATTTATTTATTTATCACCAGTGCAAACGAAAAGAATTTGCCGCAGTTGCTGCTGCTGTTTCTGCTGCTGCTGTAGTTGTTGCACCCACTGTTTAATTCAATTTCGCTGTTTTCAGCTTTATTTTTTGTTGCTGTTGCTGCTCTGTTGCCAGGGTCTGAAAAACATTCACTGCACACAGCCAACAACAAGGCAGACAAACACTTTTTTCGGGTTTTATTTTCAAAAAACAGCAGCAACAACAACATATGCTGCTCTAGTTCAAGCTTTGAAAAGTGAAAGGAAAGATGTTTGTCACGTTCCTTTTCTTTCTCTTTTCCTTTTTCGCTCGTTTTCGCTCGTTTGAATTTTGTTGCAAATTTTGTGCCAGCAAAAAAATTCTCTCAAAAGAAAAATTCTCTCTCCATCTTTCTGCTCAAGTTTAGTTTGCGTGTGTGTGTATAATATTACTGCTGCTACCGCTGCTGTCGCTTACTTTATTGAATAAACTAATAAAGTTTAGCTCCACAAATCTGTCTCCGGCTCTTTTGGTACTGTGCTGCTAAATTAGCATTTTCCGATTTTTCATTTTTTACGTACTCTGTGTGTGTGCGGCGTTTTTCGCTTTTTTCAGTTTGCTAATGTTTGCACTACCAATCACTGCCTCTGTTATTTTTGTTAGACTTTCTGAGACTGATTATTTTTTTCTTGCTGAATTCGCTTGAGTTGAAATTTGCACGCGAGACTTAGTCTCAGTTTTTGGCTGTTTAAAAGTTGGTTTTTATATTCGTTGGTAATTAACTGGTTTTTATTTTTTCAGAACAAACATTTTTGGTTCGATCTTTATCATCATCTTCCACCTTTTCTAGTTTAACTTTGACCTTATCATCAACAATTGAACCTATCGATTATGGGCTAATTTTTTGACCAAGGCCTAGCTTTTTCACCAAAATCACCACCTCTTCTTCATCATTTTCATCATCATCCTCATCATCACTGCAATGGCACCTCAACACTTCAACTTTGCTCACCACCTCAATTACCTCAACTCAACAACTTTCACCTCGCCTACCTCGATGTCATCATCAGCATTTTTAAGGGTAGGTGCTGCTTTTTCTTCTATGTTTTAATTTTAATAGAAATATATATATAAAAGGTTATTACTTTTTTAAAAGTTACCTCACTATTTACAAGCACTAGTGTTATTTCCCCAATTTCACTGTTTTTTGCCTTCTAATCTGCACTAACCCAGTGCTCTCAACTAGGAGGACCAACTAGTAAATTAGTCCTCATTGGCAATCTCTTTCTGTCTCAACTTTTTTGTCAATGTTTTCCTGCCTTTTTTTATTATCAACTCTGATTTCCATCTTTTCCAATGACTTCTTTTTTGGAAGTTTCTCTTCCAAACACACACACATTACTTCTCTCCTAACTTCTCTGCACTACATTACCACGCTGTAACTTTGTTTTTCTGCTTTTTGCAGTGCTATTTTCGAGGCTCGTTGAATTAGTTAATTAATTAAGATGAAGCTTAAGATTAGAAAATTAATGCAGTTTCCGCTGCTGCTTTTCGGTGCTCTTTTTGCTGCTCTTTCACTTGACTTGCTCACTTTTCCACTTTTCTTCTTCCTCTCTTTCTCTCTTTCTCTCTTGTCTACTCTATTTTATATCGCATTAACTTTATTTTGGGCTTTTGCACTCAAACACACTCGCTTCTGCTGCTGCTATTTTCAAGTAGACAAACAGAAAGAAAGAATGTAGAAAAGAGAAAGAGAGCAGATTATCTGTAGACAATGGAAAAGTGAGAGAGCAGGAATCGAATCAAAGAGAGAGATAAACAACAGCTCATTTGCATAAAAAACAGCGCAGCAAATCCAAACGAGAAGAGCAGCAAGCAGGCCCCGAAAATAGACAAAAGTTTTGCTAAGGGGATTAAACCGAGAAGGAGACAGAGAGACAGAGACAGACAGAATTGACAGACAGAATAGCAAAAAAATAACAGTTACATGGAAGGGGAAATTGATGTGAGCCGACTTTGTCTGTTTGTGTTTGCTTGTTTTTTGAAACGTGGGATTGAGGAGAAGGTTTTTGATTGAGGAAAATGAGGAAATGGAGATTGAAAGGATTGAACAGAATTGAGAAAGAAATTTTTTGATTTGATTTGCAGAGGCTGACAAGGCACAAGTGATTTGATTTGATTTTCGTATTTAATGCTGCTTCAAAGTTTTTAGTTTTAATTTTAAAACAATGACATTTTTTTAGTACTACTTTTTAGGTTAGATTGTGACATTTAATTTTTTTTTATAAGTTAAAGAATTTGTCGGCTAAAAAAAGGTAATTTTTATCAAAAATTTATTTTATTTTCATTTTACAACTCAGCTCAGCTCAAGTCTGGTACAAGAGGTCTACTACTACAATAACAAAGCTACAATAACAACATTGTAGGAAAATTCTTTTTTGTACAAGGTTGTACCAGAGCAATTGGTACAGAGCAAACACTAATTGAAACAGCAGCAGCAGCAGCTCGCATTAATTAACACATTCTCTTCTTACACACTCTCTTTTCAATTTGAGTTTTACTTGTAGCAGCAGCAGCAGTAACTAATCAGCTAATTTACATTTCAATTGACAGCGGCGGCGGCAGCTTTTGTACCAACGAATGTACAAACACACTCACATTCCCATAATTTCCATCTGTCAATAATTAGCCCTTGTAATGCTAGGGAATGAAAGAGAAATAGAGCTGAATTACAAGTACCGAACAGAGCAGTACACAGAGCAGACAAACAAACGGTGGTGCTACAAATTAATTCTTTTCAAGCCTGGGTTAATTTCCATTTTCATCTCTATTTAATTTACTCTCTTTGTTTGGTGCGGGCGATTCTCGATTCTTCAATTCTCTCTTCTGTTTTGTTCTGTATTGTTTCACCTGAATATTATTAATTCAACAGAAGGTTACTGTACTAGTACTACTACTACTGTTCCTTAACCTTGATGCTAATTTTTTTGGTGTGTTAACAATTGTTGAAGAAGTGGCAATTGCTGTGAGATCTTTGACTAACGCATTAAAAGGTTATCATGACTTTCAATATATTTTTTTGTACAAAACATTTTACTCAGCCACGCCTAAGCATATTTTGATTCAGTAGTTTTTCTTATTTTTGACGATTTTTTTCAGCCATTAAAAAGGTTCATAATTTCCGCCTCTAGATACTTTCCAATTTATTTGCTGTTATTATTTGCTGCTATTATTTGCTGCTACTTTTATTATTATTTTTTTGTATTGCTGTACCTGAGGTATTGTACAAGTATTGTACAACAGTGCAAGTACAGTACAAGTGGTGGCGAGATTGCCACCACTGCCAAAAGTTCAAAGACTCTTGAGGGCAGGAGGAAGGAAAGAATTGAGCAGACTGAGAATTTTGCAATTCTAGCAGAATTTTTTTCTGTGGGCAGCAGAGAAGAGGGAAAGCTTTCTCTCTAAACTAGATCAAACTAGAAACTTTTGACTTTTTTTGTTGGCTCGATTGTTGGGAGCAGCTACTAAAAAGGAGGGATCAAAATTAAAAATCAGGCAAGGGGAGGGCAATGTCAACAAAATTGTGCAAGTTTGAATTTTTGTTGAGCAGATTTCTCAAATGGTAGTTATCACTAGACACTTTAGTACTTTTTTATTATTATTATATTGTACTGTACTTTTTATTTAGTTTTTTTATCAGCTTTGATTCCTTTCCGCTGACTCATCATCAATTGGAGAGTTGGAGAGATTTCTTCTTTCAAGTGGGCCAACTTTGCTGTTGTTGTACTTTTATTTTCCGATTTTTTCCCACTTTTTTTGCTCTCCTTGGTCTCTATTATCGAGAGAGCCGCTGTGTAACCAGCCAGCCAAGCTAACTTTTTTTCTGCCTTGCTTTGCTTTGTTTGGCTAGGCCTTAAAATGTATTTTTAAGTAGCTGAGAGCAGCAGCAGCAGCAGCAGCACTTGAGTTGGCGGGGCAATTGTAAATTGGCGCGACTTTTCGGTTGCTGACTTTTCTGCTGCTGCTGCCATTGAACTGAATGATTTGTGATTTGAGATTTTTTACTCCTCTTGCTTTTACTTTTTACTTTTTACTTTCTCTGTTCCACTGTGAACGCATTCTTTACTTTGGCCTTGTTTACTCTCTCTCCTCTCGTTTTCTCGCTTTTTTCACTCTCCATTTCACCCTGGTGAACTTTCTCGCCACTGGCAGAAGTGAATAGTAGTAGCCACTTTCATTCTCTCGTCAGTGCACTTGAGTCTCTCTGCTTTCTTTTAATTCTTGAGTTGTTTAGGACCGTTTTTTTATTGTTGGCTCGATTTGTTCAAGCTGTTTGATCATTTTAAGCAGTTTTTATTTAAAAAACACTAATTCAGTAAAAAGGTGAATTACGTTTTAAATCTTAATTTTAAAAAATTGTTTTATGACTTTTACTTATTTCTTCAACTCTCTGTGGTTTTTAAACGGTAAAAAATACTGCTATTTTTAAACTAAAGTAGCCCCCACACACATTACATTAATAAAATTTATTATGTTTCACTCTCAGCTCTTTTCCTTTTTCGTTTTCGTTTTTCCTCTTATTCTGATTTAACTACCCAACACTGCCACTGCCACTACTACTACAACAAAAGCAGCAGCCTCAGCAGCAGCAGCAAAATTTATATATTTTTTCTGCTTATTCAGGAAATTTCTCCATCCTCATGTTTTCCATCTCTTCTCCATTCTCATTCTCATTCCTCCGTTTGCATAACAAATTGTTTTATAGACTGGTGGCACAGGCAGTCAAAAACTGTGCTGCAAAACTGCACCATAAATATGAGGCAGCAATCATTTGCTTCCACTTTTACTTTGTCGTCGGTCTTTTTCTGCCCATTTTCTTTTCCTTTAGCATATTAAAATTTACAGCCTTTTAGGGAGAAAAAGAGAGAAGAGGAAGTGAAGAACTAGAACAAGAGCAGCAGCAGCTTTTAACTTTGATGCTAAATTTTATTAGGGCCGATGCTGCTAAGCAGATTAATCATCAGAGCTTTTGTTTTGCTCCTCCTCCTTCAACATTGAAAAAAAACTCTGAGCAGCAGCAGCAGCAAAAAATAATCTAAAAGTTATGAAAAGCAATTTTAAAATTGCATTTTTTTTGCTGCTGCTGCTTTTGATGCAGCGCTTACTATCACTTTTGACTACCCAGAGCCACTAAACTTTGGCTCCACCAGCAAAAAGCGTTATTTAAAAATGCAGGAATTTTTTCGTGTAAAGCCAGCAAGAATTTGCTGCTAGTTTTGCTGTTGTTTGTTATTGAAGAGGAGATTGTTGTTTGACGATTGACTGATGGCTGCTGCTGTTGCTGCCTCTTTTTATTATTTATTCTCGGTTATTCTAGCTGCTTTTTGTATTTTGAGCTGTAGTAGTAGTTGTTGTTGGCTAAAGTTTAAAATTCCCCTGTTGACTTGTAAAGAAGAGATGAAGTAGAAGAAGAGGAAGAGGTCAAAGGGGAAAATTCTGCTGTTTTCTTTTGCCTCTCTTTTTTCTTAGACTTAAATAAAAACAGAGGGGGCGGAAAGATATAAATGATGATGATGATCATCATCTGCTGCTGCTGCTTCTACTCATGAATGATTGTTAGTTGGAAGAGTTTGCCGTCTACTTTCTATTTTTCCTTCTAAGAGGATCTTCTGAAGATTCTCGATTCCATCATTAGTGCAACAGCAGCAGCAGCAGCAGCTTGCTTTTTATTCCGTATTTTTGTTGTTTCCCCTTGGCTCTTTTTGCACTCTCTCTCTCTCTCTCTCTCTCTCTCTCTCTCTCTCTCTCAGTTAACCGGAAAA
>JAALOO010002198.1_pt1 | contig 11264 bp, 7 predicted proteins | sample 7257641 | NCBI WGS metagenome assembly JAALOO01 (sample SAMN14085613, study PRJNA598686) | mite metagenome | biome: ENVO:01001000; feature: ENVO:01001002; material: ENVO:01001226; isolation source: single female mite from University of Michigan culture on fish food culture... ... | reverse complement strand
ATGTAATTATGATAACCAAATTAATAAACTACCTTTTTGTTGGGGTGTTGCTATTCTCCTATTTAGCAACTAATGCCCAATCTAACATCAGTACGACTGGTAAAATAGTTACCCTAGAGGGTAAAGGGTTACCAGGAGCAACAGTCAAATTTGTTAATGCCAAGACCGGTGAGCTGGTCGTAGAAATTTCCAGCGGAGAGGACGGCATATTTCAAATCAATACGCTCTCGGATAAGATCGTTTACAATATACAAGTGCACCATATCGGGTACCTCCCCGAATCGATAAACGATTTTGTGGTCTCAGCCAATAAGACCAACACCATCTTGCTGCGTCTTAAAGAAGACCAGGCCGAATTAGAGGAAGTTGTCGTCGTGGGTTACGGTACACAAAAGAAGACCAATTTAACGGGCGCCGTTTCCGCCGTATCCGGCAAAGACATGGCAATGCGCCCCGTGGGGCAAACGACTGCCGCTCTGCAAGGGATGGCGCCGGGCGTGACAATCACGCAGCGATCAGGAAAGCCTGGAAGTGATGGAGGTGATATCCGCATTAGAGGGATCGGTACCATCGGTGCTGCTGGTCCACTAGTACTCATTGATGGGATTGAAGGGTCAATCAATAATATTGATCCTAACCTAATTGAATCAGTATCTATTCTAAAAGATGCGGCATCCTCGTCAATCTATGGATCAAGGGCGGCAAACGGGGTAATCTTAGTGACCACAAAAAGAGGTGAAGGAGAGCAAATATCAATCGCCTACAACAATTATTTTGGTTGGCAAAGCCCGACCAATATGCCTAAAATTGTTAACGCGCTGGACCATTTGCTCCTTACCAATGAGGCTTACGCCAATGTCGGAAGCTCTCCCCTATATTCCGAGGAGCTTATTGAAAAATACCGCCAGCAAGGTGCAGGAAGTTCCGATGAACTACCTAATACCGATTGGCAAAAAGAAGCCCTACTGGGTAACGGTTTCCAGCAAAGCCATTTTTTGACCGTCAACGGCGGGACTAAAAACGTAAAAATGCTTGCTTCTTTCGGCTATTATGATCAAAAAGGGTTAACGTTAAACAGCGGCTTTAAAAGATATACCATCCGAAACAATGTTGATATAAAGTTCTCCGAAAAATTCGCTGCTAAAATAGATTTGCAATATGTAAACCCAATTGTAAAATCACCTTCGGCAGGAATAGAAAATCTTTTTCAATGGATGAGCAGCATACCAGCGAACCAATCTTTTCGAAATTCCGACGGCACATGGGGTCTGGGATGGAATGGAAATAATCCTGTCTCGGCCGCAGAAGATGGCGGGGTAGCATTGAATAAAGCGCCATTTGGCTCGATCAACGCCTCGATAATCTATAAACCGTTAGATTGGCTGACCGCAGAGGTTAACTACGCGCCAAAATATGCCACGCAGGTGAATAAGAATTTCAGAGAGGTTGTACAATCCTACTATCCCGATGGAACTGCGAGCTTCGCCGTCCCTCAGCGTTCCTCGCTCACTCAGTACAATAGCCAAGACTTTTACAACAACATGCGGGCTACATTGAAAGTCGATAAAAGCTTCTCCGATCACAATATCTCCGTGCTTCTAGGAGCCTCTCGGGAAGATTTTAGAACGGACTATATACAGGGCTTCAGGGATATTTTTGTGTTACCCGAATTCCCTGTACTGGACGCCGGTTCAGCATTAAATCAAGCGGCAACAGGTAGCGCCTCAGACTGGGCGCTGCAGTCCTTTTTCTCACGGTTGAATTACAATTATAAACAAAAGTATCTATTGGAGTTGAATGCACGCTACGACGGTTCCTCCCGCTTTCTTAAAGGCAACAGGTACGGTTTTTTCCCGTCCATGTCAGCAGGATGGCGCTTTAGCGAAGAAGCTTTCTTTGAGGAAGCAAAATCATGGCTCTCTGAAGGTAAAGTACGCTTCTCGATGGGGCAATTAGGAAATCAGAATATCGGAACCTATCCAGCAGTTGCCGCCTTAGATCTAGGCTCCTACACCTTGGGTGGTGAAATCATAAATACAGCCGCTTTAAATGACCTATCCAATCCCAATATTACCTGGGAAACTACCGAAGAGAAAAATGTCGGTATTGACCTTCGGCTATTTAAAAACTTCAGTCTTACGGCGGATTATTATTACCGTAAAACAAGTGATATCCTGCTGCAGCTAAACATTCCTTTGATCCTTGGGTTAAACAGCCCTTACCAAAATGCAGGGGTCGTTGAAAATAAAGGATGGGAAGTGTCCTTAGGCTACCAAAGTGATTTTGACAAACCCTTTAAATACAATCTGGTGTTTAATATCTCGGACGTGAGGAACAAAGTGCTCGATATGAAAGGTATCAATCAAACAGGGCTGACGGTGAACAGAGAGGGACACTCCATTAATTCTATCTTTGGCTATCAAACATTAGGTTACTTCCAGAATGAAGATGAAATAGCAAACCATGCCACTCAATTTGGAACATTAGCTCCTGGAGATTTAAAATATCAAGATCAAAATGGAGACGGAATAATTAACGAGAGTGACAAAATAATTATTGGAAGCACGATTCCAAGATATACCTACTCACTAAACAGCTCCTTTAGTTACAAAAACATCGACCTGAGCTTTCTCTTCCAAGGTGTCGGAAAAGCGGATGGCTATCTTTATGGGGCAGGGATACAGCCCTTCACCACAACCGGGGCCATCGGAGGAACAATCCGCGAGGACAACAAGGACAGATGGACGCCCGAGAATCCAAATGCTTTATACCCGCGGTTAGCATTCGGGCAGAACAACAATCAGCAGGTCTCCCAATTCTGGATGAAAAATGCTTCTTATCTACGACTTAAAAACCTGCAAATAGGCTATAACATACCTATTCGCACCAATACCATAAGGAACCTCAGGGTGTTTGCCAATGGATCAAACTTATTTAGCATTGATAAATTTTGGGAAGGCTATGACGTAGAAGCACCCGTAGGAGTTGGAAATTTTTACCCGCAAGTGAAGGTATACACTTTTGGTGTTGATGTTACATTCTAAAACTTAAAGAAATGAAAATATTTAATCTTTTTAAATGTTGCTTATTGTTAGTAATATTTAGTTTAACGACCATATCGTGCGATGATTATCTGGATCGCAAACCATTATACGGCCCATCTGATGAAAACTATTTCACTAACTTGGACGAGTTGGTACTGGTCGTAAATGGTTTGTATAGTGCGATGGTTTATCACCCAACGGATAACATGCCTTTAAACCTTGTCATCGATGATGCGACAGACATCGGCTGGGACAGAAATACTTCACCCCTGCAGTCTATCGGACGAGGCGACTACGATAGTAACAACGGCTTTATCCTTAACATATGGACCAATGCATATAAGATTATCGGTAAATGTAATTTTGTGCTTAACAATATCGAAAAACTAGACGGCAAAATTGACCCCGCACTCTATACAAGATATTCAGCAGAAGCCCGGTTCATCCGCGCGTATACCTACCAGTATTTAGTAGATTACTTTGGTGGCGTCCCTTTGATGACTGGTCCGGTAAGCCTCCAAGATGCGCAGGTGCCACGGTCCACTAAGGACGAAGTTGTTGATTTCGTTTTAACGGAATTACAATCCGCAGCAGCCGATTTGCCCGTGAGTTATGGTGGCGAGGATAAAGGCAGAGCGACCAAAGGTGCCGCCCTAGCCATTCGCGCCAGAGCCGCATTAAATAGTGGAAGATGGCAAGAGGCCAAAGAATCTGCAAAGGAAATAATGGATCTAGGTGAATACGAACTGCATGGAAACTATGGGGAGCTATTTTCCTACGCTGGAAAAGATTCCAAGGAAATCATTTTCGCCTATCAATACCTTAGGCTCCAAAACACAAAAACACATAGTACTACGCGCGCCTTCTTATCAAGAAATGCGCAGGGTACATCAAACAAAATTCCTTCGCAATCTATCGTTGATGCATATCTATCTACCGATGGTTCTGAAATAGGTAACTCCTCAACATATAATCCGCTCAAACCGTTCGAAAACCGCGATCCACGATTAGCTTTTACAATCGCTCTACCAGGATCTGAATTCTTCGGCTTTCAATTTGAAACGCATAAGGATAGCTTAAAAATATGGAACTATTCATACAACACCTCCACGCCAACCCGCATCGCCAACGATGACGCAATTAATGCTTACGCAACTTTCTCAGGCTACTGCTGGAGGAAATATGTGGATATATTGGATAGAGAATTCCCGACGCAGTCTGAAATAAATGTTATTCAGTCCCGGTACGCGGAAATTTTATTGATCTACGCCGAAGCGAAGATCGAACTAAACGAAATAGATCAATCAGTATATGATGCGCTCAATCAAATTAGAGAAAGGCCATCAGTAGAAATGCCGGCGATTACCGGAGGAAAAAGTCAGAGTGAATTGAGAATTCTGGTTCGCAAAGAACGCCTATATGAGCTGGCAAACGAGGGCTTCCGGATGACCGACCTGAAAAGATGGAAACTTGCCGACAAATTCATGAACTCTACGCTATACGGAAGAATACCACGCGGGTTGCTAAGCGACGCGCCGGCAATAGATAACGACGGAATGGTAAACTATTCCGGGGTTTCCAATGTCGCGCAAATGCGGGTAATTGAAAAAAGGAAATTCAACCCTGCCAGAGATTACTTATGGCCGATTCCTAATATAGAAATAGTAACCAACAAAAATTTAGAGCAAAACCCAGGCTATTAAATACTGGAACGATAGCAAAGTACGAGCAGAATTAGTGATTGATTAAACGAGTAAATGAGCATGCATATGAAAAATTTATTTAGTATCCTTTTATTGATAATAGTAAGTAATACAGCCCTGAGAGGACAGCAGAAGATGGACGTTGATATTTGTATATATGGCGGCAGTTCGGCCGGTATTATTGCCGCGTATACTGCCGCTAAAGCCGGCAAATCCGTTCTCATTATCGAACCTACCAGGCACCTTGGGGGATTAAGCTCCGGAGGACTCGGCATGACCGATATTGGGAATAAATATGTTGTAAAGGGCCTCGCGCTGGATTTCTACCGAAAGATAGGCAAGCACTACAATCAATTTGAACAATGGATTTTCGAGCCGAAAGTTGCGAGCGATATTTTCGCTGGTTACCTAGCAAACTGTGATGCCAAAGTAATAAAAGGCCACACTTTAAGCAAAGTCAATAAAGTGGGAACGGCAATAAAAAGTGTCGATATCCATGAATCACAAGAACAAAACAAAGGCAAAACAACAATCACCGCGAAAGTATTTATGGACTGCACTTATGAGGGAGACCTGCTCGCTCTAGCGGGGGCATCCTTCCATGTAGGAAGAGAAGACAACAGTGTTTATGGAGAAACGATAAATGGCGTACAGCTATTAGATGGCCACCAATTTCCAGACGGAGTTGATCCCTACCGCGAGAAAGGAAATAAAAATAGCGGCTTACTATGGGGAATTAATGCTGATCCCGTACTGGCACAAGGAACGGGTGATAAGAAGGTTCAAGCCTACAACTACCGCATCACGCTGACAAATAATCCAGACAATCGGATTGAGATTACCAAACCCGATAATTACGATCCTAGTAAATATGAACTTCTAAAAAGACAAAAAGAAATTCAACCCTGGAAAAGTCTGCAAGATGTGTTCATTTGGTCTCTGATGCCAAACGGAAAAACAGATATCAACAACAGGAATGGTTTCTCCACCGATATGATCGGGATGAATTGGAACTATCCAGAAGCCGATTACGCCAAGCGCAGGGAGATCATTAAAGCGCATGAGGACTATACCAAAGGGCTTCTGTACTTTGTCGGCAATGACGCGTCAGTACCTGAATTTATACGCACGCAGATGAAGACCTGGGGATACCCCAAGGATGAATATGTAGACAATAAGAACTGGACCCCTCAACTTTATATCCGCGAAGGAAGACGTCTGATAGGTGAACTAGTGATGACGCAAAATCACTGTCAAGGACGAGAGATCGTGGATGATGAGATCGGTTATGCAGCATACACCATGGACTCGCATAACTGCGATCGCGTGGTGGTAAATGGCATGGTCAAAAATGAGGGTAACGTCGAGGTCGGAGGTTTCGCGCCTTTCCCTATCTCATACCGAGCAATTACCCCAAAAAGGAACGAAGTTAGTAATTTGCTTGTTCCAGTTTGTCTTTCTGCTAGTCATATTGCATTTGGTTCAATCCGCATGGAACCCGTATTTATGGTACTAGGACAATCAGCTGCTGTTGCTGCCTGTTTAGCCATTGATCAAAAAAAGGACGTGCAAGGGGTTGACGTCGATGATATCAAAATGGTATTGCAAAAAAATCCGAAAGCAGATAATAGGCAAGCCGATGAACTAATCCATGTCTCTCAATCGGATCAAGTTTCCCTAAAGGGATCGTGGGCAAAAGGCAAGTCCAAAGGTTTCGGCATGAGCTACCAGGAGGCGAGTTCAGAAAGCGTAAGTGAAGCTAGATTTAATACCTCGGCTGATTTTAAAGCCGGGAAATATAAACTCTACACTTATTTTCCCAAAACAAAAGAAAGTTCACCATCCATTACAGTCAATGTCTTTGACGGAAAAACTGAAAAAAGCAGTGCGGTCGATCTAGAAAAAGTGGAAATCAAAGGGCAAACAAGTAGTACTTGGGTTTACCTGGGTGAATATGCTTTTCAAGAGTCGGCCACCAAACCCTATGTAGAAATTAGCACAAAGGACGCAAAGGGTATCGTTGCGGCGAACGCAGTTCTGCTTGTACCAGCTACCGATCAGCTATAAATGACTGCCTATAGTACCACTTAAGTAAATGGTACATCGTCTTTAGCACGCCCCGTACCGCTCTTCCCTAGAGTGGTACGAGGCGTTTTTAGTTCCCCCAGATTTGATTTTAGCTCATAATTTGTTATTTTAGTGTGCAAAATAAAACAGGCTAAAACCAGTAGCAATAAAACATGGCCTCTTGTAGCATAAAGCTGATTATTACCGTTTTATTAAAAAATAGACAAACCAAACGATGACTAACCTAAAAAAAATAACCTTTGCACGGTTCTTTACAATCGCCTTTTTACTCTTTATATGCATTTCGTGCGAAAAAGAGGAAAAAGAATATTATCCAGAACTCGTCTTTCCGTTAGACACCTATTATGTCTCCGAGGGAACCGATTTACACGTTTATATCCAACAAGGCAACGGCGCTTATCAATTGACCGCAACAGATACAGACATCTTAGCTTTTGACAAGGACGAGCAGTCCTGGCCAGCGGGCCTAATAACCATCACAGGACTTAAAAAAGGCAGCACAACGCTTACTGTAAATGATATGCGTAACAAAAAGACCGTTGCCCTACAAATTCATGTGGTCGACCCGTACATTATCACGCAAATTGGAAGTCCCACCCCCCTATTCAATTGGAAAGAGGGAGCTATCCAAAACGAGGATAAAGCCAACGAAATACGCGAGGATATAAATACGTATAAAGTTTTTGAGTCTCAAAATATCCTGGTATTAAAATCCGGTACTTCTCCCGAATACTTGTTATTCAAAGATGCCCTTCATATTGATAGCTCGCAAGTAATTAGTGAAGGTACCTTTGAATTTTCAGAAACTTTAGCTGAAGACCCGATGCTTATATTAACCGATAAACATACCAAAAAACAGGAAGAACTACCCTTATATTTCTACCAAGAGCGCGCGCCGAAACTGCTTTCAAATTTTTTAAATCTCGCCAGTAAAAATAAAAGTAAACTTATGGCCTCCAGCGGTGGTGATATTAGATTGAGCACCTCTCCCGTAGAATCGCTAGAAGGTAAGTTCTTTTATTTTAGGGATATATCCACCCCGCTAAAGGCTAAATACCCTGAGATAGAGATAGCGCAAGTATATCAAGATATTGAAATCATGGAAAACTTTCAGAATATCGGCATCAAGATTGGCTCAGGAATACTCGCTCCCTAGTCTTTCGCGAAAGATTCCAAGTTTTAACACGGGAGACATCCTGAGGTAGCGAGTTCACAAGAGGAAGTATGCCCGATAAAGGACAAGGCCTTATGGTTTACTCGTAAAGCCTTGTCTCTATCATATAATGTTGAAAATCTGATCTTAGCCAAAAATCAATTTGCTGATTTTTTTCGTTACGAACTTTCTCGTAAGAAGAGAAAAATGACCTACATTTTTATTCGGGATTATCAGCCGTTGATGTTCTTGCTAAGGTCACCTCATCAGGAGCATCCCCTAAGTATTTATCCAGAGCAAACAAGGATTCATCAGTTGCTCGATCACCACCTGCAATCTTCAGTTTATCAATCAACTCGAGGGCAAGCTTTTCTTCTTCAATTTGTTCCTTCACAAACCATTGTGCAAAATTCCAAGTTGCCCAATCCTTTTCTTCCATAGATTGGTTCACTAAACCATAAATGGCATTGGTGTTATCAATTTCATGTTGTAAAACTTGGTTGAAACATTCGGTCATGCTTTTAGGAAGTTTCTTAGGCGCTTCAACCGCCTCCACCTTCGGCGTTCCTCCTCGCTCGAGAATATACATCATAATTTTGATCATATGATTGCGCTCTTCTTGTGCATGCCGGAACAAGAAATTAGAAACGCCACCGTACCCTTGTGAATCAGCCCAGATCCCCAGTGCTAAATAAATCTGAGAAGCTTGGTTTTCCTTGGTCATCTGTTTAATTAGCGACGTCTCCATCGCTTTTGAAAGTCTGTTCGTATTCATCGTTTTCGTTTTTCTTAAAAACAGCACAAATCAGGCTTTGTTTCGACAATGTTAATTTTAAAGGCTCTAATCCTGCTTTTACACATAATTATTACCTATTTTACTCCCCAACTCATCTAAACAATTTCCAGCTCCACCTGTTTATTATTACATGCGGCGGGCGTTCTTTACGATTTCACAACGATTCTCCGTATTTTTATAGGGCTTTGTTGTTTGAAATAACTTAGCGTTTAATTAATTTGACCGGTAGGTTATCCAAAGCCGGGAAACCCCATAATCTAGCACATCAATGAATATTTTTTTAAATAAGCCCATCCCTGATGCTGGTCTTGATTTACTTAAAGACCCGAAAATAAATTTGACTATCGCCCCCAGCGGCAAACTGCCACGCAACGAATGGCTAGCTTATTGCCAAAAGGCTGACCTGGTAATAAACGCAGGAAAAAATAACTTCGATAAGGAATTTTTCGACCAGTGCCCGAATGTTAAAGCAATCTGCCTGTTCTCGGTAGGATACGATCATGTTGATGTTGGTGAGGCTACCAAAAGAAAGGTGCTGGTTTCCAACACTCCCGATGTGCTGACAAATGCAACCTCTGATACCGCATTTTTACTGATGCTGATGGTCTCTCGGCTCGCTGCTTATAACTTGCAGAAAGTGAAATCTGGGATACGAAGCGCTGAAAATGATCCACTCGCAAATTTGGGTCAAGAGCTATATGGGAAAACGCTAGGCGTATTTGGTCTTGGTCGTATTGGTATGGAACTGGCAAAGAAATGTATTGTCGCTTTTGATATGAAACTAATTTACCATAATCGCCATAAAAACCCTGAAGCAGAGCAGTTACTAAAGGCTTCCTACGTTTCCATGGAGGAGCTACTGGCCAAATCTGATGTATTAAGTATACATGCAAATTATTCCAAAAACAGCTACCAGCAGTTCGATAAACATCTGTTTGAGCAGATGAAACCCACCGCCATATTTATCAATACCGCTAGGGGAGGATTTGTTAACGAGGAAGATTTGTACCAAGCGCTAATTTCAAAATCAATTTGGGGAGCAGGGCTTGATGTTACTGATCCTGAACCGATGAATACCGATTCACCGCTGCTTTCGCTTCCCACCGTTTGTGTCTTTCCGCACATAGGTTCTGAGACCCTAGAGGCCCGCAATGGGATGGCTGAACTTGTTGCCAAAAACGTGCTTGATTTTCTCCAAGGTAAGAAGATGAGAACATGCATTAATACCGAGCTCTACGATTCGTAATTTCTTCCAACAGTTTTCAAAAATAAAAGGGGTTATAAGTCGGTTCTTCTTATTTTAAAGCTTACTTTTATTTTAAGAGCATCCTGCTACATAGTAGTTTTAAATAGGCTGTAAGCTCCTCTGTGTGGTTAAAAAACTCCTCAGAAAGGGTATAATTGGCATGCACATTTTGGGACAAATACTTGACAACGAATTGTTGGATGGTTCCCACTATCGTTGAATAAAGAAGTTCAGGTTGAACCGTCTTAGAGAAAACATCTTTGCGGTGTCCTTCATTAATGATCGCCTCAAAGTTCTGGTAATTTAATTGCCGAAATTCCAGAACAGCCTGGCTATTCTTTACTAGCTCCTCTTGAAAAAATATCTTCGCAATTTCATGTTGCTGGGAAACATATTCTATCTGCGCTTGGATGAATGCAAATAATTTCTCCAGTTCTGTTTGTCCCTCCACCTGTCCATGTTGTATCTTCTCTGATATCTTCTGAACCGCTCCCTTTAAAATATTATCGAGCAGGCTATTTTTATTAAAAAAATAATAGTTAATCATCGAAATGTTCACGCTGGCCATCATCGCTATTTCACGAATACTGGTCGCAGCAAAACCTTTCTGCGCAATTAAGTGGACTGCTGCCTTTATGATTTGGTGTTTGGGATCCATGGTCTCTCCTATTATCTTAAAACGGAAACCGCAGTAGCCGTTGCATCTTCTTGAACAAAACTATTTACGCGGAATCCTTTAATCGATTCACTTTTTAATCGTTTGCTCCTCAAAATTAACGTACGATGTTGCAAAAGACAAAAAGATATCCACTAGCGCAAGATAACCAAAAAATTTCTTTAAATGTCTTTAGCAAATGCTGTGGATTGAAGTACGTAGATTAAAATATCTATTTACGGTATACATGAAACTTTATGCTATTATAGTGTTTTTATACGATATACATGAAACTTTTTCAGGGCAAAAGTTTGGAGTATGTACCCTTATAGATTTACTACCGGTTATGGTCTTTCAATTCATGCAAATACTTCCTGATGTCAGTTTCTAATTGTACTGGATATTCATAATCTAATTCCTGCGAGAGATCACTTCCAATCTCAGAAACCAAGTCGGCCATTGCCAAGAGTGCACGCCAATTATCTTCTATATCACTTGCTGAGAAGGTCTGTTCTATTTTTTCCCACATCTGGCTGGTGAGATATTTCTTAAAAAGCCTTCCAAATTTATTTGTTGTGA
>JAALOO010000907.1_pt1 | contig 11268 bp, 5 predicted proteins | sample 7257641 | NCBI WGS metagenome assembly JAALOO01 (sample SAMN14085613, study PRJNA598686) | mite metagenome | biome: ENVO:01001000; feature: ENVO:01001002; material: ENVO:01001226; isolation source: single female mite from University of Michigan culture on fish food culture... ... | reverse complement strand
TGCTGCCCAAACAAGAGGACTTGAATGCTGCTGCTGCCCGGTCTACTTGCTGCTCCTGTCCGTCCGTAGTTTGGTCTCGTATCGCTGCCTATCGCTGCCTGTGTCTACTTCTGCCTGCCTGCCTGCCTGCCACTGTCTTGTTCCCTGTCACTGCCCGGCCACTGTCTGTCTGTCGCCGTCGTCATCGTCTTTGCAGTCCCCATCGTGGCCATTCCATTTGCCTCTTCAGGTAATAATAATGGAGCGATTATTTATGTCATGCATGACATCCGATGACTTCTCACTACCGACTCACTCGCTCACTCACTCACTACCTGTTGACGCTCAGGAGGCTAAGAAAGCCTAAGCCTGGGCAAACAACTTTACGGCCATATATTCCGACCACTACCGAAGAAGAAGAAGACAAAGAAGCTTGTTGCAAGATTGCAGCATGAGTTACTACTGCTACTACAAGTACTCTAAGCAGAAGGTGCCTCATAAAGAGATGAGCTAGAATGGAGTGGAATGAAAATTGCAAGATTGACTTACCTTCGTAAACATGGGATCGATTTTCGCAGCTGCTCACACTGTGGAACATTATGTCGGGATTGTTGCAGTCAGAGGCGACCTTTGCGCACAAACCACTCGAACCAGGCACCTCACCAGTGTAGTCGCCCATGATTGGACACGGAGTTGACTGGGCCACGATTTTCTCCTCTGCAAAAGAAAGCGAAGGGAAAGAAAGCAGAAGATGTTGTTAATGTTGTGGTTATTAATTGATTCATCCACACTCTCGACTATCCACTAAATTGAATTAGAACTGTCGATCGGGGGAATGAGCAGACTGACTAGCTAGTACTTACTTCCTTCGGTGATCCAGTTGTTGGAGATGAAGTTGCGGTCATCGCAGAGCTTCTCATTCATGACAGTGCTCGACTTGTCGGAGAACTTGAACTCCATAATGTTGGGTGATCGACGCTTCATCCACAGGCAGCTGTACGTCTGCTCGCCACTAAATAGCATTGCAGGGAGAAAGAGAAAAAGGTGGTCAGTGGGAGTAGGTGAATGAAAGTGGCCTGATGATTGTGGCTTACCATTGAGTGGCGGTGTGCACGATGAAGCGCTCATTCGGCGTATCATTCTGGCGCATGATGCACTTTGAGCGAGTCGTGCGAAATTGATTATGCTCATCCTTGTAAATGAATTCAGTTCTCTCCACTTCACTAGCCCGCCATTTGCCAATCGTCCATTGGGGAAAGTGGCATTTGGCGTTCTCCGCCAGTGCTGGTCGACGCTTGCTGGCCACTGTTCAAAATTCAATGATAATGGTCAACCGGTGAAGTTTGTTATTATTATGCTTTTATGTATTAATAATATTTGCCAATTAACAAGTGCCCATAGAGGGGTGATCGTGAGCAGTATGGGCATTTCATCAAAATTGGCTAGCAGTTGTGGTAAAGGGCACTTACGTGGCGTCAGAGTGAGCGACTCGAATCCTTCCGTGGAGTTGGCGAGGTGTGCATCACAAGTGGAGTCCGATGAAAGTGAGACCGTGTACTGTCCGGTGTACTGATTCTCTTTGTAGAGCTGAAAGAAGAGAAAGGAAGAGAGAGAAAGGAAGAAAGGCCATTGTTAGTATGCTAGTATGCGTCGTGTATGTCAGTGGTAATGGTGCTCTATGGGCACAGACACAGTGAGGCAGTGTCATTTGTGGCAACCAATTACCGAGACACTGTGCAACAGGCGGCAAACTGACTAGTAGTGGAAAGTGATCTCTTTGTGTGCTCATTGTCTCTTTGTGTGTTCGCAAATGCGGGGGTCGGAGGGCACTGCTTCTTCTTTAGTGTCCTCTTTCTCCAGGGCCATCAAAAGCATCATTTGGAGAGAAGCAAGAATCGAGAACGATGTGGCTGTACCAGCGCTTGAAAGTGATAAGGCCGCAGCTTGCAAAAAGACAATTGGCTCGTCTCTTTCTTTTTTTCTCTTTACAAAGACTCTGGCGCGCGCAGGCGGATATACGCTGGTGGCCGAGCCTGTGTGTGTCTGCTTCAAACATAGCAAAACGAACCAATTTGATTTGAAGAAGTCATGCGAGAAGGAAGACAGCAGCAGCAGCAACAGCAGCATCATCATCAACCAACGCAAGAATGCTCGCGCTCGCTGGCGGCCTCTTCGAAGCACACACACTGGTCGTCGTGTAGCAGCACAATGGCCGTGTAATGTCGATGCTACAGACAAATTAAGAGAGAGAGAGAGAGAGTATCTTTACGCGCGAGCATCTTACGCATCCTCTGCGGTTGCTGCTATCCGCCACCATGCAATAGGATGTGTGCCTGAGCAGTAGTGCGGTAGTATCTTCTGCGGTATCTCTTCTGCAGTCCTATTCCTCCTCCCGTACATGGCCAATCGAACTCGTGTGTCTGTGTGTGCTTCACACAACCGACACACAGGCGTGTGATTGAGTCGGTGATTGATCTCAAGACAGCCGTTCGGACAATTAAGCAGGCGAATGGCATTCGATGAGAGGAAGAAAACTTTGGTGGCCCACAGTAGTTATGTCAGCGACGAGTGTTGTTTTGTGTGTGTGTTTGTGTCGCTGGGAAAGTGAACACATTCTTTTTCTCTGACTGACTGACTGTCTGTTAGAAGAGCAAAGAGACTGTCTTTACTTACCCCGCATCGGTACTTGGGACGCGCTTCGGGCTCCTCACGCAGATCCATTAAGGCGATATATCTATCACCGCGCGGACTCTCCCAGTCGCCGAGGCACATGAAGTGAACGTCTGTGGTGAGAGAAAGAGAGAGAGAAAAACCATAAAGAAAAGATGGTTAGCAAACGTGCTGCTCAGAAGTAGGAAAAAAGCATTAAGCACTGACGACGACGATGACAATTAGCAATGTATCGACGATCATCGGCATCACCTTCAACCACAGCATTCAATTGATGCTGATTAATCACTGCAGACTGTTACCACTTACCGGTCGTGGGGAAGTTGCATTTGCGGAACTTGACATTGAGTGCGTTGCCGTGCGGACAGTTGCTCATCTCGGAAAAGCCCAGGTCGCAGTTTTGCTTGCCACCATTGGCCGAGTACTCAAAGCGGAAGCGACCGTTGAAGGGACAGAACACGTGCTCAATCGACTGCAGACCGCCGGGAACGTGTTTGCCTGTATTTGTTAGAGAAAGGAGGGAAAAAGAGAGAAATGAATTAGATTAGATGATCAGAGCAGAGACACAAAACAGGCTCATTAATTAGCCGACTAATTGACAAATTCTGATTAATTGCAGTGTCTCAGGCTAATCAGTCCTACTTCATCACACCTCGACTTTTTCGCTCTGCAAAAGGAATACTAATTTCAGCTGAAGAGACACTTGATGCGGACCCACATCTCATGTCTACATGACGGGCAGACGATGTCGTTGGAGATGTGTCACTGTGAGAAGTGAGGGCTCACTAATGGCTGCAGCTCCACCATCAGTCGCGTAATTAATTACCGAATCATAAGCTCACTGATAGGATGACCGAGGGATGCTACTTTAAGCTGGCTAGCTTCAGCCTCACCGAATGCTGATACTGATCACTGCGCCCGACTGAGGTTTTCGCTGCTGCTGCTGCTGCTGATGGTGTTGCAGCAGTAGCAAGCCAATTAAATCTAGGGCGGATTCGCATCGGCACTTCTTCTCATTCCTCATCTCCTTCACTGATTCGCCCATTTGCGCCGATTTGCTCACCTCGCCGTAGCAGAGCTACCACCAGGTCGATTAATTTATTACAACTTTATTAAATTGAATTAACTTTAAATGGCCCGCGCGGCCCTGTTTATCTGATTCTATTTGGCTACATTTAGCAGTTGCAAAGTAAAATTGGAGCAGCATTTTTCAAATACTTCTGGCTAGCTGTCGCCCTTCTGAAGAAGCACACACACATTTTTCTACTTTGCCCTTTCATACAAATGATAACAAGAGGCATTTTGTCAAATTGGAAAAACTAGGTTGGTTTTTCTCTCATTTCCGACTACTTACGATAGAGGATGATCTCCTTGAACTTCTTGTCATTGCGTCGCTCGAAGACGTCCTTGTCGAGTGGACAGGTGGCACGTGCTGCCTCCTCGTTGGTGTAGCACCGCTCGATGCCCTCGGTGTGCAGCTGAATGACATTGGGCGTCTTCATGCTCAGGTGAAAGCAGCGCATGCAGTCCTCCGCGCCGGTGATGTCCTTCAGAATGACGTGGTGGCCTCGACGCCGGTGACACCGACCCCAGGGAGGAATGGCGTCCGCCTCTACGGTCACCTCGGAGTAGCTCACCCGAGAGCCGCTCTCCGTGCGAGAGGCCTGTGTCTGGATCAGGAAGGTGCCCTGCCATTCGATGGGAAAGTAGCATGCCCAGGCAACTGTGAAAGAGAGAAGAGAAAAGGAGAAATATAGTATTGCGCTAATTGGTTAGCTTAGATGAACCAAACTGATGCTGCTGTTTCTGCTGCTGCTGCCACAGTAGAAGTGATGGGTATCGCATGGCTGCGGTTAATTGACTTTGCCAAGTGCAGAAGACATAAAAGGAAAAAGGGCGCCACCGCCACCAGGAGAAACAGCATTTTATCTGGTCAGCCGTTGGCCAGTGCTCTTGCTGGCAGTTCTCCTTTCAAGTGTTCATAATTTGACCGTGTTCATTACCTTGCTCATTACAAATCCATGCCAGTGCCGATAATGTGCTCTGAAGGAACGCAAACCTTCAGTGCAGATACCGCTTTGACTGAGTGCGCCAATAATCGTGAACTTTACTTATTTCTCAGCGGAAAGTAGAGATATTTCTCCGCTGCGCCATTAGAAGGAGCAGGAAGAGAGTGAGAGGTAAGGAGGTATGAGGGAGCAAGAAACCGGCTAAAATGGCTGCATAAAAAAGAAAAGCAGATTCTCAGCACCGATGCACGCTCACTTGCTCGGTTGTGTTTGCAGTGCCAGTGCAGCACCGTTCAGTAAGGTACAACACCAACACCATCATCATCACTGCCACAAACACCACCAACACACAAGATGCATCTCTGCATTTTAATTTAATTTCTCTCTTTCACCCTCTTTCCCTCCCTCCCTCCTTCTCCCAAGCATGCACTGAATTGACAATGTTAGTGTTTCAAGTGCACAGCTATCAAAGAAAACTTGCATCGCATCGCAAAACGGCCAGTCACTGGCATTCGGTTATTTATTGGAATTTTCCGCAGAATGATAGTGATAATTCAGAGGGAAAGTGGCCAGCCTAATGGCGGCACATCGTTCGCAGCGGCGGCGGCAGCCAGTTCTCTCACTCGCTAAGTATGTGAATGAGTGATGGAGACTTGTTGCCTCAACAGATGCAGAATCGGCGACAGCAGCAGCAACAAGTGCTCACTGGTCGGTTTCAGTAGTCGATTTATTATTGCGATTACAATATCACCTGAATGCGGTGGTTGCAGTGATGGCAACAGTCGGCAAGTAGACAGGGAAGGCTTAATGTGTGCGCATAGACGACAGCCATCATGGTTAGGGTAAGTCTAGCAATAGCTGTCTGCGACCACATTGCGCCTAATCAATGAGCAGTAGTGGTAATCGTCTTGAAAATGGCCGACTTGAACATGACAGCAGCAGCTAATCCGCAACTGTCCAATTGTGTGTTCTAGGCTCCCTTTAGAACGAGTTTGTCTGCCGCCGTCGCTCGACTAATATGCGATGATGAAGAAGAATAGAAAACTAGAATGCTAATGAAACGACCAGACGATGGCTGTGCTCAGTGATGACTTCTGAAGCAGTGCAGGGCACGAATCTTTTACGATCGCCACCAGTCAGTGTCAGTGTGTGTGCCTTTCTCTGAGGGTACTTTTTGAGGTGGAAGTGAGTAAATCATCGGCAACTAGCTGCCATCTCTATCTCTCTGTTTGTCTCTCATACATAAATGAGCACATAGCTGTTGCGCCGACTGCCTATCGCTTGATTCGATTCGAGCCGGTAAAGGGCTCACTAAAATATGAATGAATGAATGCTCAATGTTTTATGTGCGCAAAAGCAACTTTGCCACCGCAAAACGCCACTCATAAAAACGGACAGTTCAGTGGTGAACTTGTCAGGTGAGTGGTGCTAAAGCTGCTCAACTCAATGCTGAGAGGCTTCTAAATGTCCTGCTGATGAAGCTAAATAAATGTCTCATCACTAAGCAGAGGGGAAAGGGAATGCTGTAGTTGCTGCTCCTGAATGTCGGTGGCTTATGTAATTAAGAGCTCGTTGGCTGGCGAGATTACCATTCAGCCAGTCAGTGACACTGGCCGGGCGACCGTGTAGCCAGAATGTGGCCATTAGGCGCTTAATTAGTCGCATTCACACCGGATACGAAGAGTCTCAATTCTCTACGGCACAAAGGTCAGAATTGATCAGGTTGACATCTTTAACTTGCTGTCGCTGTCATTGGCCCAGATCACAAAGAAACAAGAGAGGACAATTGACTCGTCACTTGTTTGTCTGCCAGTTTTTTCTATGTGAATACCGCTAATTGGCAGGCAGAGAGACAACGGCAGCAAATGGCGACAGTCCAAACTGGCGACGCCAAAAGAATCGAATCGATCAACTCTCGCTTAGCTGACAAATTGCAGCAACCACTCAGGTGGTACTGCTACTAAACACCTGCTGGTACAATGGGCAAGGTGTGCCACCAGCGGCGTGACACCCACTGACCAAGCAGTAGTAGTAGAACTGTGTGATGACTGCCTGAACTTCAGAAAGCAGCTAACCAGCGGCGTCATTGAAGCTGCACTTGGTGCTGCTTCGTTTCACTAGAAGAGGCACACACACTTGCACAGTTTAATTAGATTTATTTGTCACAAGAAGCCATTTTAAGGGGCCATTTGAACAGTGCAATGTGTACTTCAACGATTACTACAAGCTGTTCAGATCGAGAGAGGGCAGACAATGGCCGCAACATTTAAAAACGATAAAGTGAGAGAGAGAGAGAGAGAGAGAGAGACACCAGAAGACCGACCATCTAAGCATCTGAGCAGCAGCAGCATTAAGTGAGCGGTGGAAAGCACCGAACAATTAGTGTCGTGTAAGTGTATGTTATGTTGGGGAAAAGGTGGATACTGGTGGTGGTGGTGTAAGTGAGATGCAAAAATGCAGTTGTTTCCTTCACTTCAACACACTCTGATGCACTTTGCTCGCACATACTGTGCGCTTATTCGTGCAGAATGGAATGCCGAAGCAACAGCAGCCAGTGATGCAATCAGTACACAAGTGCCACAGTGCCACAGTGATGTTTTGTACTGGCCATAAAATGCAGAGAGGGTAAAGAGAAAGGGACAGGTAAACCGCCAAACGTCTGCTTCTTTTTAGAGTAAATGGCGAATTATGCCTTTAATAAACCTCAAACGGCAATGACTACGGCTGCGACCAAAAGCGCCGTTCAGCTGAACTTTGCACCAGACACCAGAACTCACTAGTGCTCTGATCTGAACAACACTGAGAAAGACAGGTCGGGACATGACTCAGTGGCAATGATAGAGAGAACTAGCTCTGCGTTTTTCTATCTTTTATTTTGTTCTGCCTGTTTGTCTGTGCATCTTTATATCTTTACCTCCCTCTCTGCCGCATCGCTTCATTAGCATCCGCTGCGCCAGCTCAATTCGTGACGTACCCCAACCCTAACGAACGGCACTAATTCAATAAAATCATAAATAATCCATTTAAATTAATATTAATTACACAGCAAAAAAAACCTGCAGCACCACAGTGATCACTAGTGAAAGCTTGCACACATTTGCACAAACAAAGAGAAAAAAGACCCCTTTAAGCCAAAGTCAAGTTAAAGCATATGCAAACACACACTCACACACAAATATACAGACAAACAACTCTAAACTGCCAATGCCGCGGCAAACTGCAGAGACAGCGGCAGCTCATTCGCAAGAGTACCGCCTAAATTATGGCCAAGCAAATCAATTTGTTCGGCTGACAGGTAGAAAGCAAGAGAGAAAGAGCGAGAGGTACGTCAATTACCATTGACGTGAAGGTATGCAAATACAGTGTTTGTCTGTGTCCCTGTCTGTGTGTCTGTGTGTGTACTTGATCTGCTGAAAATAGATACGCCAAAATCAATAAAAGGCTCGTCCAGCAGTGAACAACACCGAGGGAAAACACGAGCACGATGCAGATCACTAGTTTCACAAGTTTGCGTCGTTTTGAGGAGATCTGCCCGTGCACGAGATCACCAACCCGCACCCAAAGAGTGCTGTGTGTGTTGTGCAAGTTGAGCAGTGCAATAAAAAAGGCAGTACTGGTCACACAAGGTGGCCTGCTTGCTTGCCAGTTTAATTAATTTGTCAGAGATGTAAAGTGTGCACTGGATAAGCACTGACACATCCACTGCTCAACCCGCTTCGTCAACAACAAACAGCCCAGTGTGTCCTGGTCAGCTCGGGTGAGCCCAAATGTGTCCAGTTCACTGACAGAAATGTGCTGAAAACAACTCAATTTGCATTTTTGTAGCAAGCAGCAACGACAGCTTGCAAGTACTAGAAGCTGTGTACCGAAATAATTGCTGAAAACCCTGTTCAATGGCCCCGATGGCACTTTTGACAAGACACCAACACAGCACAGGCTGCAAGGCAATAAATTCGAACAAGCTTCGTCGCACTTTAGTGGACAAATACAGAGGAGAGAACTACAGAAAGAAAGAAGGAGAGCATTAGATGCGATAACGTGCGCACAAACGATACACTAGAGATTCACAAGTGAAGCATAGCTAATAAAACGAAGGTGCACGAAATAAAATAAAAAGACGAAGAGACTGAAGAAAGCACTGAATAGTAAGGAGAAAGCCTGTCGAATAGAAAGGTCGACAAGCAGAATACAAAGAGAAGGAAGAATTGCTGCTGCTGCTGCTGCTTTAAGGTGTGGCGCGTGTGCCATCGTTTGAGACAGACGACTGAATGTCATGCAGATGAACGATGCGGCAAGAACGAAAGAAATAAAAAGAAATAAAGAGCCTGCAGACACATCTTCTTACCACTTGACACATCTCTCTCTTCTTCTCCTTCTGCTCTTATCGACGGCACCATCAGGCAAAAGGCGAATGCTTCACCTGAACTGATGCTCTCAATCGCCAACTTGCCAGCTTGCACTGCTCGCGCGCCCCTTTGAGGGTTGAGATGAGAAATGGCCATGACCGAGGAGGTGTAGTGTCATCCACCGGTGTGATGGCATCATTTGCGGCGGCAGCAGCAGCAACTGATGCCAGCGATCACCACACAGCGCCAGTTGACGGTGTGTGTGTATGAGCAGGGCACCGTAATTAATTGACTGCCATGAATCATGCGATCATTGGCGATCAGCCATTCAACTGCTGTTCAGGTGGATTGCCACATTAGAGCAACTCCTTTAAAAAAATTGCAAACTGTCTATTCAAAGCTAAGCTGAGCACTTGAAGGCCGTTGATTCGATAACAGACAAGGGAAGGCTTAAGAAGATCACTGTTTGTCTGTGTGGATTATATGTGCTCAATCGGTGCAAGCTCAGCCATTGTGCAGCTCAGCACTACTTTGGCAACAGTTATGTTCATTTCCTGATGTGATTCGATGTGATTCAGATGTGTTCAGCGGGTACCGTCAGCCAGCGACGCATCACTCGGCGAATCTCGCAAGCACTCTCAGAGCAGAAGGTACTGAGCACATGCACTGAAAAGTGTTACTAAGTAGTACTTGCACTGAAGACTACTACTACTACGACCACTACAACTGGCGCAACAAGTGCCGACTAGCAGACGAGTGGCGTGCGACGGTCGATAAAAGATGCAGAGAGAGAGAGATGATGGCAACAGGAAGCAAAGAGATATAAAATTAAGTTATGGCAAGCTTACTCGTATTCTCCAGCCTCTGCTTCAGTTCCGATTGCCCTCTCTCACATGGTGGAGACTGTGGGCAAAACAATCTTGTTCGCTTCAGTGATTCTGCATGTTTTTACTCTGGACGGTCTTTTGCCTTTTCTTTTTCTATCTATCTCTCTCTCTCTCTCAACTAGCCACAAACATGTGCATCTCCAAGTGCCCTTGTGACAAGGTAGAGCCCTCGGGCACAGACAGAGCAGTTCGACATTGACTCATTGCAAGGAATTGCATTAGTACTGTGAGTGAATGAAAAAGAGAGCATTTGCTGTGTCATCGCTGCTTCAGTAAAAGTGGGGCCAGAGAGAAAGAAATGAAAGAAAGAGAAATAGCCGTCGTCAGGCTCATTAGCAAAGCGAGAGTACAAAACAGAGAGCGAGCTTTAAAAAATGAAAGCCGACACGTGATGGCCGACACGACAAGTGTTGATGGATTTTAAACAGCCAACGGAAGTGACGAATGCACTGCAGAATGCAACTACTACCACTACTACTTCTGCTACGTTTGCTGTTTTAGCAGAATTCAGTTGCACTGTGGTTGAGCAAATATTAGGACAGTCACCGTCGACTGTCAGGCGCTAATGGAAACAAGAATGGCGATGGCAAACACTGCGATCTCTTCAGTGGATCAGTGAAAGCTCAGAGGATTTGAGCCGATGCTAACAAAGAGAGAATTGGTTCAGAAGAATAAAAAAAGTAAGATGAAGAAGAAATTGTGTGTGCTCAGTGCCAAAGTCAATAGTCAATAGAAGATAATAAAAGTAGAAGAGGATCAGTAGCTAGTCCTGCAGTAGAAATGTTGTCACGAGCAATTGACAGCGAGCACACACACTCACACTTGATGCAACAGATGACCGAAAAGAGAGCTCAGCAACAGTGCTGCTCCGCACTGACTTACTCATTCACTTGATTGCCAACTTTCGCTCTCCCTCTTCTTCTGGATACCTCGTCAGATGCTGCTGCAGCCTTGGGTCTATTATCAAAGCTATGGTGTCCTTCGTTGACTTTCCTTCTTTCTTTCCCTCTGCCTGTGTGTGTCTTCCATATGGCGTGTCGTCGCACGGTCTCGGCACACGTCAGTGAGCTCCTGTTGCTGCTGCTGTTGCTGATGCCCCTTCAGTGTGCACACTGAGCACACAATCAGACACACTAAGACTCACTTCCCTTCGGTAACAATTAGGCCTGCCGATTGCACCGTCAGTCCACACACTGAGCAGACACACTTTGTTTAGGCAGATTACTATCGGCGAAACGTTGATGACAGTCTCTCGCTCCCTCTCTTTTATTGTTTTGTGCTCGCCATTTGCTCACTGAAAAACACCCTAGCAAATAGACGACGAGGAAAGAGAGAGAGAGAGAGAGAGAGAGAGAGAGAGAGAGAGAGAGAGAGAGA